>ENA-UOTZ01001842-UOTZ01001842.1-compost-metagenome-genome-assembly--contig:-NODE-1842-length-12872-cov-4.004689_pt1 | contig 12872 bp, 10 predicted proteins | sample MGYA00238144_ERZ746983 | MGnify/ENA primary metagenome ERZ746983 (study PRJEB28759, sample SAMN06268863) | compost metagenome | isolation source: single cell | place: USA: California, Emeryville, Joint...
CTCAACGGTATTACGCAGCTGTTTTTGCAAACCCGAAGTCACTACAAAGATATTAATATGCGCAGAGTTTTTATTATTCCCTACCTCAAAAAGGTTGAAAGTAGAAGCATTGCCTGTGGAATTTGGAAAGAGAGCTGAATTATTATTGAACAGGGGAAATCCATTTGGTGGCTGCTGGGAATTTTGGGAGGGGAAAAGACTATTAACTTGCTTTGGAAAGGTATCTGAAGCGGATACTCCTTGAAATGGTTGGTTGTTGGATTGCATCTGACTCTGTTGGAACTGAAACTGCTGTTGCGACTGCTTGCTTTTAGCAAGTAAATTATCAGCTTTAAGCTTCTTGAAAGCTTCTAAGTCAGGTTCTGGAAGATTGAGAGTTTGATTATTGGTTTTCAGAGGAAAAGGACACGAATAATAGTCTTGCTCTATGCTGAGCTTCTCTCCATTGGAACCGTGGATATATTGATTTACAGGTTGCGGAAAGGGAGTGGTATTTTCGTCCAAAAATGGGTTTCTTAGGACTTCAGGTTCCATAATGTCTGATGCTCTCTTCATCTTTAAAAATATCGAATAACGTTAAAATTTTAAATTAGTTTTTAAGATCTCGCAGACAAACACACTTTAGCCTTTGAAATCGTTTGTATTTACAAAACATCAAGGTTTTGAAGGGTGAAGGTTAAACTCTTCAATTTAGAGCATATTAGATAATGAAAAAAATTCATCACAAGGCTAATACTGATGCTAATGCCTTAAATCTTTAATTATATTCTATTGATGCCTAAGCTCTACTTCATTTTTCTTTGATGAAGCGTAATTTACTCGCGACATGAAGAAGTAAATAATATATTCTAAATTTATATATGAGAAACTTATTGAGCCGTAATTGAAGATCTTATTATCTCCCTTGCAAGCTAAAAGCGCATATTAATATCTTTGTAGTGACTTCGGGTTTGCAAAAACAGCTGCGTAATACCGTTGAGTCGCTCCGATCTTGGTTCCTCCTAGCAATACAGTATAAGAGAACAGTGCATCTATGATATTATACCACTGGAAATCATGAGAATTCGGTTAACTATCAAAATTGGAGCTTTCATATGTTGGGCTATTGCAATCTGCTGGTCTAAGTATGTGAAATCACAGTAAGGAAGGCCTCCTAATATCTCAATTCGATCGTGACGAATTTTGGAAGCTGCTTTTTCTGCTCTTGCTTGTGCCCCCTGAATTGGCATTCCTCTCAACGCCATAAACATCGGAGCCAATTGGTTATCTCCGAAAGCAGTGCCATAATCCATCGGTATTTTCTGAGTCACAGGAGCTATCCTTGTTCCCATTGCACGTATTCTCTCACGAATTTCCTTGTCTGTGTCAGAATTGTTAACTTCATGAGCCTGAATAAGCATTTTACCTTGGTGATTATTGCTGAGCATACACCTTTTCAGAGCCGATACTAATTGATAAAATTCCTCCATAGTCCGGAGTCTTTGACCGCGGAGTAAAATCATTCTCCTTGATCCAATTGAGGCTATTTGTGTGGAATATTCGTTCGGCGGTGGACCGAATAAAGACTGAATCAGAGTCATTAATGATTTCACAGTTCCATTAAACTTCTATAAGAAGGGTCAGAATTTTGTTGGTGCAAAACGGGTTACTTTCTCTTGCATCGTTGCATGCACTTTCCTAAGTGTTCTATTAAAAGTTGCTCTCTTTCTTCGATGATCTAATTGAAGTTGAGGATTTGTTTCAAAAAAAAAAATTTGGACAATTGATGATGGCTGTTAGCCAAAGTATGGTCCATAATATCAGTTGAAACACGTGAGATCGAGAACTCTGCTCATTATCCTCTTCCAAATGAGCGTTTGTGAGAGATGTAACAATGGTAAATCGGGCTTCTGGTACAATCCAAGAGTTTCGACCACCATAAAAGCAGGCGCCAACTTGCTGGATTAAGGCAATCACTGCAATCCAGTATCCTCTCCAGGTGAGTCTCAAATATATGATTTCCGACATAGCTAGGATTGTAGAATAAAACATTGTGGAATGCAAGCCACGAGCCAATAGAGAGAGTAAGTTCCTAAGAAAAAGAGCTTTGTGAGTCTAAAATACCGATAAGGTGTACATTTACCCTTGCACAATCACAAGGGACATTTCAAATCTGAAAAACATTATCACCACATAAATCAAACTCGTCTGAAAAAGACACTAAGATCAGAAGAATAAAAAAGATATAATACCTTAATGTTTTGCCAGACCACATAGACCAATGCGCCTAAATAAACTGGTATAATACTCATGTCCCATAACTGATCAGTTAGATGTAATTTTTGTTGAATTTTGGGTGTATACTTTCAAATATTCATCGATGGAAGTCCCATATATGAATTGTCCAAGCATTAAGAGTTTTATGCTGAGGAGGGAGAAGTAAATCACATCTGCCAGCATGAAAAGAAAGTTGGCCTTCTCAGTACTGAAAACTTTTGTTTTGTGAAAATGAATATTATTTTCGTGCTTTAAAAATCGTTGAATGTACCGTAGTTGAGAGCTAGTGCTGTCATACAGAAACCAAGTAACCAACATTCAAGCTTGAAACGATCCTGTATTTTGGAAACATAGAACATGGTGGTCCGGATCCCTGCAAATGTAGTACTGAGGTAATTCCTCATATCAGATAAAATTTTAAATGGTTGATTTCGAGAAGGATATGAGATCGGTTTCTCTGGCTCTTGGTGATGAAAAAAAAAGCTAGAAGGAGAAATTAATTTCGATATTGTGGTGAGTTAGATCGTTCGCAGTTTAGAAATTTGAGAAATTTAATGATATCATGATTATATATAGTTCACGCCATTATTAAATATGGTTAGTTATGGGTATCAATGAATTGATCGATCCCATACGCGTATTTTCTGCTGCAAACTAATTATTAGAGGATTGATAATCACATTGACTCCTTATGTGGCAATGTTCGTCCCTTAGCATCAATATAGTTACCAGCTTCTTGAAACAGAGTAAAATTTATATTTGCGGAATTAATACGTTAAATAAATTTAGTCTTTGTTGTTTGAGAGGAGAAAAATGAACGAATCTCTTGAAATTCAACTTGAAGAGCTGTAAATTGAGCCGCCTTGATCTCTCTAAAACTACTGCTGGTTAGAAGGAGGAAAAGAGAAGCAATCGATCTAAAAATAAAGAAGCGACAAATTCAAGCAGCAGAATCGAACAAAGCAGTGATCGAGTAATAACTTTCTCTTTCTCCCAAGGAGTAATTTATTTTTCAAGAACTGTAAAAGAAGATGCTCAACACTTGGAATCTGAAAAGTAAAGATGCGACTCATTAAAGCAGTTTAACTCAGTAATTATATATAGAGAAGCGGCTATCCTGCGGAACAGCCAGCTACTCGAAAAGCAGAATAAAATCGTTACGGAATTCAAGCAAAAGTATTTATAGCCATAATATGTTCTCTCACACCACAATCTCTACAATTGGTAGCCTAGCTGTTGTGCATAAAGCCGAGAAAGCATTCCAAGAGACAAAAACCAAAATTCTTGAAAAAATTGAAGAGAATTTTCCTGATTGGTGAAATAACAATCGCATTTGTCCCGCTAACTCTTGGTATAGGGTGGATCTTTATGCTCAAAAACTCTTCAAGGTAAAACCAACCGCAGAATATGCTCTCAACGTATATTATCATCCACTATATGTGCAACTCTAACCATTTCATTCACTTGTAAAGGAGATTGATAACAAACAAGAAAACATTAGCAAGGGCGTCAAGGAACTCTTCCAAGAGCTCTATAAGCGAAAACTTGATCTTCTTGATGAACAAGAGGTACTAATCTCTAATTGAGACTGATTTATAATTGTGCAAAGAAATTCTACCGTCAACAAAGCTTGCTAGAGAGTGTCACGCCCCGTGAGTCTCAAATCTCATCTATTCAAAATCTCGTAAAGAAAATTTATCGCCTTCATTAAGATTATTCTGTAGGAAAGGGCTGAGGTTTATAAAGTGGAAACTGACGTGTCTCGAAGCGTTTATTCAAGTCGGCCCGGTTCTTCACGGCTTAGAAAGCAGGATGAGAGTCTCAGCCATCATGAGAACAGAATGGCTGAGTTTATAACAAGCACGAAAACTCCGCTGCTGAAAAATCAGCTGTCACCTGACGAGCTACTTAATCGTTCAGGCAATTTAGCTACGCAAGCATCAAGCGGGGGAGTAAATAATTATATCATAAGCAATATCAAGCCAAGGCCTTCATTCCTAACAAGTCCATATCAAACAGAGCCTATGAGAGAGTTGACTCAAGGGGATGTGTCCGAAAGAAAAGCTACAACAAGTATTTTAGATGAGTTTGTGATCAAAGAACCAACGATGAAAACGCCGCTTGCTGAAGCTAAGTCATTCAACCCGCAGCCTATCTCGTCAGATGTAAACGAGAATAAAATCACGTTGAAACGAGAGAGTAGCAGATCCGATGTAAACACACAGGAGATGATCCAGAGAAAAACACTTCCGAAAGTTCAGACCGTGACAATTCAGCCTCGAAGTAGTGCTGATGTGTCGGCTGAAGGCTTGCCTATGAGTCATAACGCCAGCAAAAATCAGTTTTGGCCAAACGAGAACAACGCCGGGCAAAGTGGCCAAAATAGCTTGCAAAACTCTGTCACACTGAAAAAAGTCACAGCGAATTCCCAAAGAAATTTTGAATAGAAATGAATTCTCTAAATTTTACTTTTTTCCTTGAGTTTTTTGGTTTCCTCTTTTTGAACATCATCTTTACTACTCCATTTAAGCTAGGCTATACATAAAGGAACTTACTGTCTATGTCTATCGTTTGAAAGAATCAAAAATGAAACAATCCTGTGCTGTAGACTTACTCAAAACCTCGACAATAGATTTGCTTGTTTCACATAATATGAAAGATCTTTACAAAGTTACAGTGAGGAAATTTCCATCCAAAAACCATAAGGAAAAACCCTCAAAAAGCTTAGGGTTCTTCCTTACAAAGACGAAAGCGGCCCTTATGAGCAGCAATTATATAACACGATAAATATATGGAGAGAAAAAAAAATATAGCGTAATTCCAATGTTGATTAAACTACCTCAGTCATACATCATCCTTGGTCAGATAGAATATCAATTCATCTCCTACACGAAGATGTAGGACGTTCTCCAAGTCCTGGAATAGCCCATTCCTTTTGATCTCAACCGTCACTTGTTGCTTTTTATCAACGACTTCAATTCTCACACCCATAGACGCGAAAGATTTTGGCACGATTCCTATTCATTATTTCATCAATTATCACTCACATAAAATGCGATATTACCAGGATAGTTCACTTTATAATAAGATTTCGTTGTTACAATATCCACGCCAGAGCATTTTGTATCAGAGTACTGCAACTGCGGTTTGAAAGCATCGAAATCGAACCCGATTTTCTTATAAAAATATTTGTATTGGAACCATTCAGTCTGCAACTCCTCGACTTCGCATATTCTATTCCTATCAAGCCCATCAATGAAATTCGAATTAATCTCTTTCGGAATCGAAGGGATAGGGTAGATGACAGGGATCTGCCATTTAATTGACTCAATGTCGACCAACCCATTCATATTGAAAAAGTTAACGGCGATCTTTATATTATCTCCTTCACACACTGGAATTATCGGCTGGATAAAAGCCAGCTTTATATCATCATAATTATACTGAAGTAGAGAGAGTTAATTGCGTGATGGTGTTGGTAAACATACCTTGCATTCTTCTTTATAGATCCAGATGGTTCGTCCTGCTCCTTTCTTGACGACATCGAATTTATATTCTGCTCTATACCATTGATCCTTCTTACTTCGAACTTTATACTGATAGCTCAAAGCCACCGATTTTCCTAAAAAAGTAAACGAATTTTGGTTAAAGCCACAGGAACTTCCAGCATACCTGTCAAGTTATTCAAAGGTTCAGCCACAAAATTGCGATCCATTCGAAATCCGACCTGCTTTCCAAACTTAAACGGGTGAAGACTCGTATAACTGCGATGAAAAGTCATAATTTTCATGTGATTCTTAATAAACAGATTATCCATTTCCATCAGATACTCATCCACTGCTTCATTAATTTTAAAATACCACAATGGAGACACAAGTCTCAGATTTCTATAGTCATCCATCAGGAAGGAGAGCACGCAAAATAGCGCAGATTTCGGCAGATCGAATAAGTTGCTCTCAATATCGCAATTCACCTTAAATTTTCTTTTAGGAACCTGCTTTGTAAGGTCCTCTCGTAGATTAGCGCCTTCTGACTCTTCTTCTTGGATGTTTGAAGGAGAAAGCATATTTGCCAAAGGAGTCTCTTTTCCCTTTCCTGATGGCTTGAGACTGCCGCCACCTGGCCGGATTCCTGTCGGGCGAAGACTCTTAGAATTTGTAGGACTGATGATGCTTGATAACTGCGAATTTCCTAATTTTTCATAGCGACCTCCATTCATTGGGCCTTTGTGATATGAGAGATTGTTGTTAGATAGGAAAAATTTGTTCCCAGTGTCGACGTTTGAGCGTTTTGACACGCCTGAGAAAGTCATTACGCTCTTATTCTTGCCTTTTGCTATTAGAAAAAGAATGATTAGGCTCTGAGTTTCAGCTTTAATTTATTTTACACTTATCAGCTTTTGTGGACGTTGCATGAGAGAAACTCTTGTCTTTTTCGCTAATGATCTCCTCTGGCTTGATAAGAGCCGTTGAAGATCGAGTATCAGCCGATACATCTTTGACATCCTCGTTCAGGTTGTAGATGCGCTGGGTAGTATCGAATTTATTCTTAGGATCTCCTGATACGTTAGGGATAGGGTTCGGTAGTACGTCAATGTGAATGATATAAGGTTGAAACGGTGCTTTGCGTTCTCCGAGGTACTCTCCGTTGTCGATTTTCTTTACGACTCGAGAGACCATCTCGTTAAGGAGTTTAACACGAGGGTTCTTGTTGGCGGGGTTCAAATCTTTGATATAATCGCTGTCGGCAGCGGCTTTTGGAGAATTGTTTCCCATAACTTTAAATATCGCAGTGAAATAATTTGAAAACTTGGTTAAATTTGAGGCCGTCTAAGTTATGAATATTATTAACTAGCTTTCATTCTCTAAGAGTTCAGTTCTTTCTGTCATTAGGACTTCTTATCTGTTTTTGGTATTGTCAAATGCTGAAAAAATCTCAATTTTTTATTTCACATGTATCTCGTAGTCCCAAGCAGCAAATGATGACTGTTACGAAAATATAGAAGACCAGAACACTCAATTTCGATATGAAAAAAGCAATGAGATTCTCTTTCTTAGAACCAGAATACTAAATGCTTGGAGCTAAGCATATTAGAAGACAGAAATTCTATGTATTCATGATGTTATTTATTTAGAAAGAGGGACTAGATGGTTTATTAATGAGCTATTGGTTAAGGAATTAGCAGCATCCTTTCTTTTTCTCAGGCGTTGCCTCTTTCGTCTCGCCAATTTTCACGGTGCTGCCACCTCCCAAAGTCTTCTGGGAATTTCCTCCATCGCCGTCGAGGATCGACTTGGCTTTTAATTCATTGTATATTTGGGAAATCAGCTTCTGGAAAGCGAGCTCAATGTTTGTTGACTCCAGTGCAGAAGTCTCCAGGAAAGCGAGATTATGTTCTTTGCACAACTCGACAACTTCTTCTTGGTTGACAGCTCGGAGTTGTTGGAGATCGCATTTGTTACCGATGAGCATAACGACAATGTGAGCTTCAGCGTTATCCTTGACTTCCTTGAGCCATTTAGTAACATTTTCAAAAGTGGAATGTTTCGTTATATCATAGCAGAGAAGCGCGCCCACTGCTCCTCTATAATAGGCGCTAGTAATCGCACGGAAGCGCTCTTGGCCTGCAGTATCCCAGATTTGAGCTTTGATGGTTTTATCTTCAGTTACGACGCTTTTAGTAGCGAATTCGACGCCGATTGTTGCTTTGGACTCGAGGTTAAACTCATTCTTCGTGTATCGAGCAAGGATGTTTGACTTGCCTACGCCAGAATCACCTATGAGCACAATTTTGAAAAGGTAATCGTAGTCGTCGAGGTCTTTTGGTGTTGCCATTTTCGGGAATGAGTTTCGAAGTTGATATTAACTAAATCACTGTCCAAAATTACTTTATAACTGCATTTAAATGAATTGAATGAGCTGCTTAGAATTCGGTTGATACAGTAATTTGGCCTTTAATTTCATTGCACTGGTGTACCAGAAAATTCCTCCATACAGACTCTACTCACCACGCTGTGAGATCTCAGTACAGCTAACATTAAACTACTTAGATCGCCAGGAAATTTATATTGAATAGTAATGTCTGGATAAGCATTTGGAGGGTTACAGATTACATGTGTATCATACATGCAAAGTCTAAACAAAAAACTAATGAGGTTATATATTATGCGAGAGAGACACCACGACCTTGAAATGGAACGAATTCGGTGTTTTTGGTTTTCACATTCTGTGGCGGAGTAGAAAACGTTTGCCCCACTCCTCCAAAAACGCCGAATCCAGCATTTGGTTCCTGGCTCTCTGGGTCTATGATTACGAAAGTTATAATTATGCTAATATAATTTTATATAGTTACCTCTTCTTGGGTTTTGTTGTGATTGCGCGCCCTGTTGCCAGGCAGAATTTGTCTGTTGAAGTCCTGCGCCTGAGTTTTCCTTGGCTATCGCTTTAAACTCTCGGTACGCAAGGAACACTAAGTAAATCGCAACCGTATAGAAGATAAGAGCTATTGACATAACAACTAACTGGAATCCCTTCACTGATGCAAAAGGGATCTGATTTTGCCACAAGGACCCCCAAAAAACTCCAACGTACAGCAGGTTGAGACCGACACAAAAGATGTAAATTATCAGGTTGCAGAAATCCAGTCTGGAGACGCCTGCGTACAGAATGTAGACATTGAATAATTCAAAGATAGTGAATCCTGGACTGATGAGTAATTTCAATCCAACGAGGAATATATGAGCGAACATAACTCTTCTCAGCCGATTCACATGCATATGCGCGGTAGGTGTTGGAGGCTCCACTTGTTCAAAGGGAACGCACATTTGATTTATTCTCTTTTGAAGATCTGTTTAAATTATCTATCTCTGAATTGTCGTTTAAATGATTCAAAAACTAAGGAAAAATCTCATTTAATGATTTCGTAGTTTTTTTCTCTACTCGCTCTCTAACAGAATTTAACTGTGGCCCACGGCTGCCTATGAACGCGCTTTTTGGTCTGTTGCTTGTTGAATATTTTCATCATTTAGAGAATATTTTAACTTGTACAACTTGATAAAGCTGTACTTTGTTTACACATGTACATACAATCATATCCCAAAAAAGCTATAAAAGGAGGAAAATAACTATACTAACCTTGCTTTACAGGGCTACAGGGTATTGCTAACTTTATATATCAAGGAGTTCATGGAATTGGAAGCATTCTTCTATTTCCTTCATAACTCCAAGGCATTTTTCATCTTGGTAGGCCATTGAAGCCACCTGGATTCCGATAGGTAGTCCTTCAGAGCCTTCTGCTAGTTTCTTCATCACGAAATCGAGAGAGTCGTGTACTTTCGACTCGTAGTGTTGCTCATCCTTTCGCACTCTTCTCACAGGCACGGAGCCTGCAGGAGATCCAATCAGGTTGTAAATTAGAGTGGTGCCTATCAAGGCGCTAGCAACTTCAGAGTAATTATGCTTAATGGCTGTATATGGCAACACTGGACTGATCAAGACGTCGAGTTTATTGCCATACCACATTTCTCCCCAGTCGTCCTTCATCCAGTCTCTGAGGAGCACTTTCTCGTAGTATTCGTAGACGCTGAGAGTGCTCATTGAATCGAGAATGACTGAAAGCCTGCGCTCACCGAAGAGTTTACAGACGAAACCAAAGAACCTCTGGACAAATCGAGGGAAGAAAGACAGGACTATCTGTAACAGATAATAGAAGCCTGGTTTCTCTCCTTTGAGCAGTATCCTAACAGAATTACCGATTCCATAAGGACACATGATTCCCAAGCCCAATTTCAAAAATCTTGCTGTGAAGTCATGTTTGATTTCCACCATTGTATGTCCTCTTGCACGGAGCTTTTCAACGGTTTCCATCAAGGCGTTTTTCACCGCTGGGCAAGGTTCACAGAAGCCACTGTCGAAGGTATAGCCAATTCTCAACTTTTTCGTGCTGCAAGCTTTGTATTTCTCTTCATTCCAAGGGATAGGAACGGCGTCCATGTCGAGTTCCTCATAGCAGCCGAAAGTCGATTTGCAGACTAGGGTGAGGTCATCAACGTTTCTTCCCATCGGACCGGAGGTGCAACCAATTTCTTTGAAATAATGACCATCCTGAGTACGCAGGTTCAGTGTTCTTCTCAACGAGATTCTCTTAGGAGTTGGACTAAATCCATAGACGCCTGTAAAGGCAGAAGGGATACGGATACTACCAGCAGCATCAGAGCCGATCCCGAGAGTTGAGCATCTCGACGCAATTAATCCAGCTTCACCGCCGCTGCTTCCTCCTACTGTGCGAGCAGGATTCCAAGGATTGCAAGCTCTTCCGAAGACATTGTTGTAGGTTTCAATCGCTCCAAGTCCTTGAGGAATATTGCTACTCATGTATGGGATTGCTCCTTGCTGTCTCAGCACTGCGACGTAATTGCAATCGAAATCCGGTTTCTCTATGTCGAGAGAAGAGGAAAGTCCAGCAGTTGTTTTAAGTCCCTTGCAAGTGACATGATCCTTCACTGAAATCGGAAGGCCGTGGAGTAATGGAAGTTTCGATGGGTCGGTAGCGTTCTTACGTTCGAGGTCTTTTTCACGAGCAATTTCCAACGCTCCGTAAAAATTAATATCTCCAGCGTAGTGCATTGGGAATCCAATGCGAATAGCTCTGAGTGCGAGAGTAATCAACGCCTGCTCCGAGGTGAACTTCTGTTCTCGAAGACCTTGAAGTAACTCGGTAGCAGTTGAGTTTAAAATTGTCTTTTGGATTTCTACGGATACTGTTCCATCAAAGTCTTTCAAAAACTGAGCTGCTTCTTTATCTCTCTGAGCACGGTACTTGCGAACGAGCTTTGAATATTTTCTGTTGATTAAGGTGTAAGAAATCACCTGGTAAGCAACGTATAAAAATATCAAGAGAGCCAGAGTCTTAAAATTAGCGATTTGGCAGAGAAACAGCCAAAGGTCTTTGTTTAATAGGCCGTTAGAGAGCAAACTATCCATTTTTGCCTGGCTAGTTTATTTTTAATCGAAATTTGATTATATTTAATTAGGGATCACTTCTTAAGGAACTCATCTTAGTTACACAAAATGCAATTGCTGCCAGTGTACACTCCAAATGACGTAATGTCATTAATTCGAATTCAAAATTACGTTTTGATGTTTTTAATAAGTAGAGCATTAGAAAACTTAATTTAGGAATCACCCTTCAGACCTGTAAGGAGCACCATCAGAGGTGAACATCTCGCTTTTCACAGGTGATCACAGTAGTAGTTTTCTCTGAAAAGGTAATGTTTCAGGTTGTTCCTGGTTGAAGTGGGAAAAGCCGGGTTTTTCAAAAGACTTTTGTAGCTGCTTGCGACTTAAGCTTCTATTACGTACTACTGTCTGTTTCTTTAGATATCTTCGTAAAAGCATTTTTCTCGATGATGCTCATTTTTTCGAATGACGTCCGTAAATGTTTTAACTACTCAATCCAACAAACGCCTGATTGGAGTTTATTGGACTTATTTAACGAATAAGGCAAATTTCTATTAAACTTAGGTTTTGCTTATCTGAACCTATCTCTAATGTGCTCTCTTGTGTAGTAATCGAGCAGATGTCTGTATCAGGTTGTCTGATAAACGCGAAAGAACCTTAAAAAGGATTCAAATCTTCGGGCTAAGACAGCTACAGTTAAATCGTTTGGTTTTATAATTTCTCCAAGTGAAAATTCGTGTTTAGATGAGTATCTTGAGGCTATTTGGATTAATGCCCAGGTGATCTGGAGGCAGAGTACTTGATTAATTCTGAAAGCTTGCTATTCAACTACAAACAAATTAAAATATGACGGTATATGACGTTGGTGGGTTTTTGCTTGACAATAAGAATCACCTCTTTTTGAGCTCGAATAAATAGCCTTTAATCCGGTTTTAAGCTAAACACTACGATCAGAAAGCCTCAAATCAATATTTCAGAAAGGCAATGAAACATGGGATATCTCTCAAGCTCCCTTTTTAGTCTCACCTGAAAAAATTTCATAAACTTTCTTTTCCTTCTTTGTGACTTGACAAAAGCATCAGCAGTAGACTTCGGAGCTAATTGGTAATTACGTGGCTGGGCAGCGACACCTGTGAGACTCGATGGAAAAAAACAGAAATTATTACTGATAAAACAAACTGCCTATACCGTTACAATTTCTTGCCAATTCCTACGGTACGCCTTTTCTCATTCCAAGTAAAGAGACATTACATGAAAGGCTCAACGCCAACCTTTACCATTATGATTACGCATTTTTTTCAATTTTTCACACTCTCAAGACTTACAATGGATTTTGAAAATGTTTTTAGAAAGAATAGCTCCATAAAACAATTCATTCCAAGATTTCAATGAAATAATTAGTGTGAACAGCTGAAATGCAAAGACGGTTTGGATATCAATGAACAAATAAGAGCTTTTAATAAGATCCCACTCAACACAGCCAATAACTCTGCCAAGCAAAGTATTCTGGCTGCACTTGAGCATTTCAAAAGAATTCCTCTTTTAAATAATAATAAAGACTAACTAAATCCAAACCCTCATTTCTGAATGATATTATACTTTTTCACATACTTCTTCGGATTTTTCATGATTAGCTGAGCACTCGATTGCATCTTGTT
>ENA-UOTZ01001843-UOTZ01001843.1-compost-metagenome-genome-assembly--contig:-NODE-1843-length-12859-cov-8.932718_pt1 | contig 12859 bp, 9 predicted proteins | sample MGYA00238144_ERZ746983 | MGnify/ENA primary metagenome ERZ746983 (study PRJEB28759, sample SAMN06268863) | compost metagenome | isolation source: single cell | place: USA: California, Emeryville, Joint...
TGTCATCGTAATCAATGAGAATCTTTAGTTTCTCAAGAGTGTCAAGATCTTCCTTGATTTCGATGGTAAGCTCAGGGATGATCTTGCGAAGGTTGGTGTAGTAGGATTTTGGAACGCTAAGGAATTCAACACCACGTTCCTAATATCAAGGATTAGATAAAGTCAGCGGGAACATGCAGCTTACAGTAAGAGCAGTGATAGATTCGATGATGTTCTCGGTTCTGAGAGCAATGTGCTGGACACCTGCGCCGACATAGTAGTCAACGTATTCTTGAATTTGAGATTTCTTCTTTCCCTTGGCAGGTTCATTGATTGGCATTTTGATGTTCTCATCGAAATCGGTGACGACGATGGAGTTAAGAGCAGAGTATTCGGTATGGATGATCTTGTCGTCAACAGACCAGAATCTGTGGAAATCGAGCATCTTTTCGTACCATTCAACGGTAGGTTCCATTTCGTGGTCAGGTTGGTTTCCGACGATATGGTCGATGTACAAGATACCAGTGTCCTTCATAACTTTGTTGATTGGGTCTCTCAAAGGATGATCGATGTAGCCTGGCAAGAAGACGCCCTTGTAATCACCTCTTTGCACTAAAGTATGAGTAGTGTCGCCGTACTAATTAAATTCTCATGAGAAAAGGAAGAAGGTCGAAAGGGCTTACAGTTTGCAGCGTAGCAATGATGACGGTTCCGTGCTCATCCTTCAAAGTTGTTGGCTCGAGGATGCTCTTAGCTCCTCTAGAGACAGCAACGTCGTAGGCTTTCTTGCAGTCTTCGACCTCGAAAGCAACATCCTTCACACCGTCTCCGTGCTTGACAAGATGTTCTCCCATTTCGTTGGTCTTGTGCTCATAAGGTCCATAACTGCTCTGGAAGGCAAACACAATCTTATTCTTTTTAACAACATGGGTGACAACAGTTCTGTCGCCAGTTTCCAGTCCCTTGTAGGCAAAGTATTCGAATCCAAAGCGAGTTGTATAATATGATGCAGCTTGCTTTGCGTTTCCGACCCAGAAGGTGACGTAGTCGAATCCGACGAACTTTCCAATTGGTGGCTATTCGAGGACAGTATTAGAGTGCATGAAGGAAAGGTTGGCTTACTCTAGTTTTGGTATCCTTTGATTCCATGTTTGCCTTTGAAATAATTACGCTGAGTTTTTTTTTTTAATTAATTATTATTGCGATTCCAGATTCTTTATATGCTTCCAAAAAAGAATCACCTCATTGAATGAGTACCCCCTTTTCCAGAAATTAAATTAATAGAATTTTGTTGACGTGTTTTTTTTCTGGGCCAATAAGCATCACTGCAGATCTCACCAGTGAGGAAAGTTGAACCAGCATCGCTGTCTCTTATCATTCGAGATAAAATAGTTTGAATTTGTTTAAGACTAAGACTAATTGGTCCAAAACACATAGTATTTCTTAGCTAACTTTGCCTTCTGCTTGGGTCTCCCATAAGTCTTCAATGAAAATATAAATAGAACACCGCTTGCCTATTATATGTTTCTTAAGTGACTCCTGGACCAATAAAAAAGGAGAGTTCCTAGCTAAAATTAGAAACCTCATTTTTGGCTCTTAGCACGGGTGGACAAGTCCTCTGTCTCGCTAAAACTTGCATATTTATTGAGAATCATACACAAAGACCGCCGAACTCAATCTCAAAACAGATGTTTGGAGCCACTTTTAGTAAAGGGAAAGTAATTAAACGAAAGAAGTTTTTGCATTAAAACACAGAAAGGTTCTTCCTAAAATAACCATGGAAATCGTAAAACAAAATTCGAAAAAGAAACCTTCTAAATTTCATTTGCGAGATTCTGTTGAGCAATCAGAAAAATGCCTAATAATACTCAGGCAGCATAATGGAACTCTGATAATTCTGCTCAACTCCTTTGAGATACGAAATTATTCTACACATTGTGCATTCTTCAGTAGTTTGAGGAAACCCTGGTTTCTGCGAGCTCATCGTTTTTGGCTTCTGGTTTTTCGAATCTTCGAATTGGTTCGATGTCGTAGGAGCGTTCCCAGTCTCGGCTCCAAATTGGTATTGCATTTTCTTTAGTAGAATCTCCTTGAACTAACAATAACCACATGAGATATTTCACATAATTGCTTTAGAAAACAATAGTTTACCTTTATTAAGAGCTCTCTACTTTCCTCGTCGTTCTCAGCAAGCACAACCTTCAGGAGGTTTTCCCAGGTCATCCCAGAGGAGTACGTGAAGTTGTTCTTATGGAAAATTTTCAAAATGAGATCACCGTATTCCGTCATGAACTCTTCTACGATTTTTCTTTAAGGAAAGAGGAGTTAGGTCGTGGAAATTAGAGGAGAGATAGGTTACATTGTAGAGTCCTCATAATCGATTTCTGAAGTGACAGTGGGAGCTGTATCGATCTTCTTTTCCTCATCTGCAACCTTTTCCGTCGACATGAAGTGTATAGCGTTTTCTTGTAGGCCTGAATAAGCAAATCCAACTGAAGGCCCAGGGAAAGGGGTCAAAAGATGAACGATTTTCGATTTCGTTTGAATTTTTTTGACTAAATTTGCGTCATGAGTGCGGTATATATAAATCTATATTATAGTGATGTTATAGCAGCTTTCAGTGTAAGTGTCATACGTTGCTGTCTTCTGATCCGGTGACTACATATTTCTCATTCGCCATGAAATGGCTCGCAATATTATATCCTATAACGCAGTGTTACTTGATAGTTGAAAGGGGAACATCGCATACCTTGTGAAACGTGCCCTTTGTATTCTCTAAGGTAGCCTTTGATGCTATCCCATCTAGTGTTGGTAGAGTTCTTGTTAAACGTTAAGAACAAGGCTAGTGTGAGGGAATTTACTTTAACATTTCTTAAGTCCCAAAGGCGAGCAGTCGAGTCTCTGCCTGAGGATAGAATGTGAATATCATCGAAGGAAAATTCTGCCGAGTTTAATTTATTGGTATGAGAGTAAAACTATTCGCACAGTGATTGGTCATTCGTTACAAAAATAAAAGAGAGTACTTGAATTGCAGGTTGTCTAACATCTCTATAATCGAAGAAGCGTATCATTCCGTCTCGAGTACCAGCTATGAAATTATTTTGCTGCGACTGGAATTTCAGAGAATTTATTGTATTCAATGTGTTATAGTCCACAGAATTCTTTATCGTAAACGTAATGGCGCCTTTTTGCAAGTCGTAACCCATTACAATAGAAGACACACATCTAATTGATCATCGGTTTAAAAAATCAGGTCATCTTTGAAGGATCTCTTACCCAGAAATTAATTGACTGTTATCTCTGTTGATGCTTAAGCAGCGCAGCCAATCTTTATGATGTTTCAGACTAATTTTAGCAATTATTGAGGATTATTCTGACGTACAATATCAAAATACGTTTCTCTGCACTCATTGTTTTTCCATATCTTTATTGTCTTATCCAATGAACCGGACACAAAGCTGTCTGACTCATCACCATTAAACCATTCCTTTTTTAAATTAAATTAGCTATTTCACGTCATTGCTAGGACGATGGTCTACCAATGCACTCACAATCTCGGTGTGCTCGGCAAGATGACATATGCGACTGCGCTTTTCCATGTCCCAGATGTTGATATCATTCACTGTAAGGAATGTAAGCAAAGTCCGCGTGGCTTCTAGAAGTACCTGATGAAGTTGCGACTTTGCTTCCATTCTCGTTGAAATTAATTAAGAAAAGTATATTCTCCGCTTGCATAGTGCTGTTGGACATTTGATTAGTGCTGCTCCATGATTCACATAAGCTCTCGCAGGCGAGATCATAAACCAATTCATTATGCTCACGTTTTTTCAGTTGATAGAGCTGCAGAAAGTTATTGGCAAAAGCGAAAGAAGTAGAAAGTACCAAGCGCTTAGGGTTCTTGTAATTCTTTTTGATTTTCTGCATCTCGCAATGACGACAGAGGTCTTTGGACGCACTGATTGTTCTTGGCAGATTTTCCATTAAGAGTTTATTGCTGATTAAAGTTGGCAATCTAAAATTTCAAATTTAATTTCCAAATGGGTTATAGCGGCGCTTGATTGGACAACTAGCTTCTAATTTCAGTCCATGACTTATTTAGCATCGACATGAATGATGTTTACACTTATTTTAGACTCAAGGCGAAGACCCCATATGAGATCAAGCCAAAAAGAAATTGTGGCCTTTATTGTATATTTACAGTAGCACTTTTGACAAAATTTTTAGAGGACTGGTGTTTAGCTGAAAAGAGATTACATCAAAGAATTAAGCAAATTACAAGCTGTTCACTATGAGTCGAGATTTATTGACGGGAACAAAATAGAAGACATACACGTTTGGAAAAAGCGAAAATTTGGAAATGGATATACTACTACTATTTATTCAATTGAATCGGATCCATCAGATTTGGTTTGTATTCAACTCTGAAAAACGGATGTTCAAGTGCTTCCTTGCAACTAATCCTCTTGTTAGGGTCAATGGCCAGCATCTTCTTAAGCAAATCAATAAATTCTTGATGACATTGGTCAATGACCTCCTACATGAATTAGAAAGTTTTAGGAGAAAACGACTTGGAGTTAAATTGCTGCAAGCTTACCTCAATAACTTTCATTTTTTTCACATTGGATATGCTCTCTTGGCTCGATGCTCCACGCGGCCAGTCAAAGTACGTTTTGTGCTTCTAGATATGAGAGATAAGATATATCAAGAGACTTCATCTTCTGATTAATCACCTCAAAATAGTTTTCATCAATGACAAAGTGTTCTCTCATCTTTGGCTCAGCTCGAGCTGCCATCCACTCTGGTATTGGACCTTAGAATAATAATACTATCAGCCACACTCCTATTGCTTTTAGGGAAATTACCGCAGGCTTTCTCAATCATTGCAAGATGCTCATAGCTCTCGTGTGTCTCAAAAAACAGCTCGCCAGAGTACAACTCGATCAAAATGCACGCTATCGACCACACATCGCTCTCGTGGCCCCATTTGGTACAGCCTTTACAATACATATCATATCCAATTCAGCAAGCGCTTTATTTGACATATATTTTACCTAGAATGACTTCGGGAGCTCGGTATTGCCTCGTATTTATGGTGGAGCTGTGATGCTCGTGGTCCCATGTCGCACCACCCATATCGATAATCCTTATCTCGTCGTTTATAGGAATGTAGTAGTTTCTCTCCTCGGATTTTGATCGCGTGCTCGCACGATCATCTTGGTTCACAGTATCTGCATGCTGAAACAGAAGTAGAGTTCCTGATTGTATTCACCAAACAATGTACTTTGGAAGGGATCTTTATCATTTCTTTCTCGCCACTGACCAGAAGAATATTCTCAGGCTGCATTATCAAATCAAAAAAAAAAAGTTTCAAACACAGACACTCGAACGCTTTCACCTTCAGATCCGTATGCGTTAGTCCTATCGAATGCATGAAACCCACGGAAATCAATGTCTGTCTGGCATATGACTGGATATGATCAATCGTAAATCCTTTGTAATAAGCATTAGTCACCAACCCAGTCCAACTGTTGAATAGATAAACCTCTGTACGCGTTTTTTTTGAGGAAATCGTAGAGACTCAAGCTCAAAGGCTCAAATAACATGCAATAATTTTTGTGATAATGGAACACGCTTTCGAGTCTAACTATTCCATACTTCGATTCTGGATCTTTCTCTTGGATTTTGAAAAGAATGTCCGCCTCGATCTACAAGCTCGCTTCAAAAAACTCTACTCTCAGATAGAATACTATACCTGCGCAGATTCAATATATCTCTCTACTGCTCTAATAACCTACACAACGTAAATTTCATTGAGTAAGCCAGCGATAGTACCTTCATCGCGTATTTGCATTTTTTCGTTTTATCATAAACTTCGAGCACCCTTCCGAACGTCCCGTCGCCCAAATGCCCTGTAATCTAAAAAACCATTACTCTTGCATCCTACAACGCATACTTCATAGCGATCTCTAATAACGTCGCCGGTTTTGTATCTAAAATGTCCTGCATCTTTCGTTCTGTCTTTGCCATCCTCAGAGCTCGCCTTCTTTGGTTTTGTAATGTAGTCGTGTTTTTTACTATCTTTTTCTTTTTCGGACTAGAGACCAAATCATTGGGTTAGATCTCGAATGATGATGTATGAAATTCTATACATTCTTTTCTTTTCTGTGGTGTTTACTGCGCTCCTTATGTTTTTTTGGGTTATGCTTTGAGTATCTATGTTTGCGTTTCGAACTAGACCGTGATTTCCTACGAGAATAGTCGTCGGATCGATCGCGATCCTTTTTATGATGATGCTTCTTTGCATCCTTGTGTTTGCGGTGATATGAGCGCGAACGGTCTCGAGATCGCTCCTTTCGTCTCATTTTACGTGACCTGCTCTCAGATCTATGTCTCCTAAAACTGTATTTCAAATAACAGTGAATGGAACTTTTTTGCCTGTGGCTTCTTGATCGAGGCATTTTGTCTTCAAACGATTTAATCTCACAGAATATAGATATTGTAAAATAGTATTTATTGCCCATTTAACAAAAACTGCATACTATGTTCCAAAAAATGGCGCTTTCCTCCGCACGAAAACAATTACAACAGAAAAATGAATTCAAAGTTTCCAATCTCTCTGCTTATTCAAACATGCATTTCCTATCGAAGAAGGACATAAATCCCTTACTAGGAATACGATTAGTTGACGATAGGTCTCAACCAGCAGTACAATGCCCAAACAAAAGGAATGTATTAAATAAAGATTTTCAGAGAATCGACAATTCCATTACCAACATTTGTGCTGTGAAATATATAAATAAAGGTATCTAAATTCTATAAGCAAGTCTGCTGAGGATATTTGGTATATAAGCATATGTACTTAAAAGGTATTTGAAATATGAACCGTGCTTTCCTATCTGCTAATGATAAAATTAGTTAGGTGAAAAATACTATTATTATGATTCATAGATAATGAAGCAACGGAAATGCTTCATTTGAAATATACATCGGTAACTAGATATATATGCCCCAAAAAAATCTTTTTGGTGAACGACAACTGTATGCATATCTAAAATCATTACATTACTATTCACAAGAATAACGTTCAAAGATAACACCTAACTCTTTTTTGAATAAGCATTATATCTAAATATTATGAGAAGAAGTCTATTATGTATTATTCGAAGTAAAAGCTCCTAAAATAATAAAACCTTCAATCATATTCCCTTCTTTACACATCTTTTGGGCTGCCAAATAATTTGTAGCTCTCTACGTTCGCAAAAGCACTGTTACCTCTGCCATGGACTGCAAGGCCAGGAGGGTGCCTGCTAGTTCTTTCATAGGTATTGAAATCGCCACTTAGCGTCTTCACATGGTTATTCTTATCAGAGTAGCCAGCTGTTGAGCTGAGGAAGCTAATCGCTTCCTCCTTTGGCTCGTGGAAGCTAATTCCACTGTTCATGTTGCCATCGTTATCACTCAACAAGTTTTCGATAAATCGAATATTTTCATTCGTTTCCATGTAAGATTCTTCATGGATTCTACTGCCTTTCGAGTCGAACTGAGAGTATTGGAGATTCTGGATACCAGAAATACCGGAAAAATTACTCTCAGGAGCCCCGAAATTGAAGTTTAAGTAGCTCTCGTGTCTGTGATGCGCTGGAGATTCCTCCTCTTGAGCTGCATTCTCTTCTTGGCTTCCATAGAAAACGATTGGACTGAGGTAGAACTTCTCTTTATGTTGCTCAGCTTGTTTCGAAGTGTTGATCTGTGGGATCGTTTGGACAGTACTCAAAGGCTTTGATTGAGACCCAAAAGTACTTGGGAAGCCTCCAGCCGCCCAGGAGGTCGGTCCGCTATGAAGAGGAGGTTTAGAGATTTTCATCGGTGTTTGTTCGGTCTTTGTTGGCTCCTTGGCTCCGAAACCAGGTCTAAACCTGAAATTCTTTGGGAAGATCAAATACGAAGTCGTTGGCATTCCGTGAAGTTTTTTCACTTGGATATCGATCAGGTCCTCTGCGTGGTTGATAAGAAACTCGTAGAAAGTTCTGCAGTCAAAAATACTATAATCGAAGTTGGTTCCTAGTTTCACCGAGAGCTGGTTGTAGAGATGATCGATACCTAATCCGTATATAGACTGAGTCACAATTTCTTCAATGAGAAGCTTGATCTTCTGAAGATACCCCTCGAATGAGCTGTTATACTTCTTCCTATAGCCAAACCTGCTGCTTTTGAGGCTTTGAGTGTCAGGAGTAAGCGTGTTAAATCTCTTGGCGTACTGTTTCTCCTGAGGGAAGTCTGCTGAGTAATCTTGATTGTCGGCATAGTCTGGTGAGCTCATGTAAGGCGATTTGGTTGTATCTACGGTATATCCGAATAAGTTCTGAGAATCATCAGCTCCGAAATAGTCGTGATGACCTTTGTTTCTACGAGACAGATGAGAGTATTTTTCAGGGTTTTTCAAAGACGCGTAGGAGTGGTTTGTTCCTGAAAGCTCGATCTTGATGTCATCTGTCATCGTCGCAAGAAGATTTTTGAGTTTTGGGAATCCCATCTCTTGTAGGTTGAATGAGAAGGTGATTTTTCTGCGAAGGTACTGAGGGATCTGAGCCAAAGACAGCCCGTTTGGATTCTCAGCAAGAATTTCGATCAAAGCTTCTTTGATTTTCTTCAGTTGATGTACTCGCTTCTCATGCGCTGGGTCATTCTTGGCTTCAAGCTGATCGATATATTTCCCTTCGAAGATTCCTGCCTGAGTGTTTTTCACCAACAAAGTCCTTTGATACCGCAGAATGCCTTTGTTAATCGCCTCTTGGACGTATAAATTGAGCTTTCCAAGAGACTCTTTTCGAAGCTCTTCGGGACCGCATATCTTGATAAATTGTGCACAGCCATATCGGCCTCCTGGAATCGCTTTCCCTTCAACAGATCCAGCAGCATATTTGTCGTATTTTTGATAGCCGACTTGTTTGCTTGAATCTTTGCTGTCGAGCTGGCTGCTCTCTTTCTTGCTCTGACCTTCCTCATCTTCCTTGAAGAACTCGTCCAAAAACGCTGTGAATGCCTTCCAGCCCGGTGAATTCTCATCAATGGCTCCAGTGTCTTCAGATTCCCATTCCTCGCCTTTGATATAGACGACATAGGTCTCAGCGCCAGTAGAAGCGTCAATTGTCGTAGAAATCGTCAGTGGAAGAATCGTGGTGTCTCCAGCAGGGAATTTCTTGTTGTTGTTCTGATAGTTCAAGAGGAGGTTGACGAGCGCCTTCCAAAGCTTGCTGTCTAGTTTGAATGCAAAGCATTCCTTGATTCTGCTCAGGATGAGTTTTTCAGTCGGCGCCATGGCATCTCGCTTGATGCTTCGACAAACCCAGCCAAGGGATTCGATGGTAATGGTATCAAGTTTCAATCCAACGTAAGTAAACGTTTGTTCATCCGCGAATTTCCTGGTCGTTATGTGAATGATCTCGGCATCCTGAGCTTTTTCGAGGACATCTTCGGTCTTTTTGTGGAACTTGTTCCTCACAGTCTCGTCTATCATCTGACCAAACTGGTCTTTCGGTATCATTAGTTCTCCTTGAAGCGCCAGTTTATTAAGCTCGCCTTGTAAGTAATGGCTCAGTTTAAGTGACCCATCTACTTCGTAATCTTTCAATGGCTGTCGAATCAGTCCATGTGCTCCTCCATGATGGTGATGATGATGTTTAGCCCCGTGCCCTGTCTTTTGAGGTTTGATACCAACAGAAGTTGGAGTTTTGTACTCTAATGTACTGTTTACCGCCTCGAAGTAAGGTTTGCTTGAGAGGATCTCCCTTTCTTCAAAAGACTGATTCGCGTTCGAACCGTGACTCTGAGAATAAGCCTTGTGTTCCGTGGACTGATTTAGAGACGATCCATGAGCCGTGGCCCTTCCAACTTGAGTCATGGTTTTGGAAGTGGACTGCGAGAGCGTCAGGTCATCTTTGGAGCTCTTTTTCAAAGTGTTCTGTTGATTTTCTCGGCTTTCATCGGATGATGAAAAGTTTTCAATGTATTTCGAATTCTCAAAGAATTCGGAGCTAACATCGCCATGCGTTGTGCTCAACGCCATCTTTTTACTGTCTCCATGATCTTGTGTATGATGTTGATAACTGTTCTTTCTTTTCTCAGTCTGCTTGCTCTTGTTCATAAATTTCATTGATTTCTTCGGTGTAAGCTCAACCATCTTCATGATATGATTTTCATCAGCGTTCTCCGTCCCTTCGGCAATAAAAACCTTCTGACTTTCTGTGATGTCAGAACTTTCTGATGAGAATATGGAAAATCCAAGCTGAATGGAATTCGCGTCGTCGTAGATATAAACGTTCTGATACTCTCGAGCAAGCGCGTTTAAGCATTTTGCGAGCTGATTTTCTTTCTCAGTGCTCGCTTTCAGCATTTCATCCGTGTTTAGATGCACCTCCTGAATCTCTCTAGCTGCTTGGAGCTTGTCTGCGTTGATAAAGAAACAGTATTTCAGACTGGCTAGAGACTCGCATAGGTCAGAGACCAGCTCTTGAGACAACTCATCGTCAGAATTGTAATAGATGTAAATTGCAATCTCGTCAGAATTGATCTTGTTCAGTTCTAAAATTGATTTGATGAACTGCAGAAGCTTTGCTCCTGGGTCCTGATCGTTGGGTTGACACTGCGCTGTGTTTTTGAAAGAATCGAAGGACAAAAATAACACTTGGCTGGGTCTTTCGTAATCGATTGTTTTCACTTGTTGAATGACATGCTGAGCTCGTTTGCCTTTATTATGGATCTTCGAGGTGCACGTGTTGCAGAGGTGTTGTTCACAGTTCTTGCAGAAGACACTGGCTTTTTCTAGTTCACATTCATCACATTTGCTGGCGTTATCGGCACTGAAATGCGTGAAGTCTGCTAAAGCCCTCCGGGCTTTAAAAACGGGTTGTGTCTGCGTTTCTATAGACGTCATTGACATTTCTCTTAGGATAATTGCACTTGAATCCGTTCTTTATGAATCAAATTTGCGGGAACGCGCAAAAAAAACAGATAGTTATGAGATTTTTCTTATTATAAATTTATCTCTAACAATCGTATTTGTACTAACCCATAATCGCAGAGCGTTTTCAAAAAAAAGTTGATATCATTTAAAATTTTTTTTTTTAATCCCGACCGGATCTGGAATGCTCTTTCTTTTTAGTTCAGCAAATTTAAGAAGTTTAAGCGTTGATTCTTTCAAAGAAATACATTTCGTTGATTACATACTTCCATTAAAAGGAACTTACAGACAAATCGTCGAGCCAAGCCTTCTCCATCCTCTCTGAAAAGTTCCATAAACTAAATTCACCGATTTTTCCTTCGCGATAGAAGGTTCTAAAAGAGAAAATTTTGGTTTGAGAATCATCGAAAAAGCTCTGATTCCTTCTTTTTTTCATGAATAAACATAGAATTAGAATTAATACAATCAACCCCTGCATAAATGACAGAGCAGCCTGGTGGTCAATAGAAAAAAAGTTTTGAGTCATAGATTTCGAAGAGGGTTCTAGAAAGTTCTCATAGAAAATTTGCAAATTGAAGGGGTAGTTTAAGAGCTTTAGGGTGTGGGATAATTTTGCGTAGTTAGCTGAGGAGGGAAGGTATTGAAAATTAAGTAGGTATTAGAATCTGAATAGAATTTCTTGATATTCCTCACAATTTAGTGAAGTAGCAGTAGTTAGCTACTGAATAGAAAAGTGCTTGCAATGATTTTTTTCGAATATAATTGGTATGTTATGGGCCAGTCCTCTTTGGAGAGAGTAACGTAATGAGTAAAGTGTAAAACAAAGAAAGATGGCTTTGATTGGACATAAGATGGAGTGTCAGTTTCAGTTAATATGTTCAAACGATGTAGATTCTATTTAGTAGTTATTAATGGAATGATAGGTAAGAACGGAGAATTAAATGAGGGGTCACTCCCTTGTTAGAGTGATATGTCTCCAATTTAGGTTAGTTTTGGGATGCAGCTTCCATAGATGTCAGACCAATGGGCAAGGATGGAATAAATTATTATTATCTATTACGACTGATATGGAATGGAGCACTATAAATTAATTCATTTTTTGGTCCTGCTTCTGAAATTGGCCTGGACTTGGCCAATTCATGGATGATTTTGCATATTGTCGTGTGTTGTGTTTGTGCTGATAGCTTTTTTGGTTGAAAATGCTGTCTTGAATTGAGTGTGAATTTTCAAGGATAATCGAAGTTGCAATTTTCGAATAATTTTGATTTCAGCCGAGTTTTTTCGTGAGTAATCATAAATACCCAGTGATCGAGTTGTCCATCATAAATTATTTTTTCGCCTGGTAGACAGCCTGTGCTTTTGGGGCGGAAAGAGTGTCATTTTAGTCTATAAAATTCATAATATAAAAATTCTGCAGTGTGGCAGCTATCTTTTGTGCTGGGAATGCTCAGGAATTTTTTCAACATAATTGATCCGGTTGTAAATAGAAAATGACTATTTTCAGTAATATTCATCATAATCTTTTTCTTGTTTATTCAGTTTTTTATCCCTATCTCTTTAGAAAGGGCATTCCATGAAGAATCCTCTGGTGTTGGTTCAACAATTTGAGTCTTCTTTTAAAAATCCAAAATAAAACGATTGAAGGAAGAAAAACTAAGCAGAATTATAGGGGGAATTGATTGAGTTTGTCTCTAACCTTTGGACATCATTTTTCATTTATCTTGGCCAAGTTTCAAATTTATTCTCTCTCGACACACAATAAGGTCTGATCTTTTCTGTTCAGACTATATAACCTTCTATTCTATTCAAACTGAAAGGGGTGAAAGGGGTGGGTATTTTCTTAAGTGCAAACCTCGATAAGAGTGTCTTATTGTTTGAAATTCACTCTTCATTAAATTCATTAAAGAACAAGTAAATTTT
>ENA-UOTZ01001845-UOTZ01001845.1-compost-metagenome-genome-assembly--contig:-NODE-1845-length-12853-cov-12.247182_pt1 | contig 12853 bp, 8 predicted proteins | sample MGYA00238144_ERZ746983 | MGnify/ENA primary metagenome ERZ746983 (study PRJEB28759, sample SAMN06268863) | compost metagenome | isolation source: single cell | place: USA: California, Emeryville, Joint...
AAATGACCTGCGACTTTACATCGAGCCTCTCGGAAAGCTTGCTTCCTGCAAAGACGCTTCTGATTCAGATTTATTTGAGTTAGCTGCAGAGATCGGAAAATGCTTGTTTAGCCCTGAATCAGATCTGAAGGTGTTGCTCTTGAGCGGAGAAGCCGGCTCTGGTAAAACCTTGTTTTGCAAATATCTGCAAAAGCTTATACTCCCAGAATCACCTATTCGATCCCAAGAAGATGAAGAAAAGGTCTGGATTCCCATATATGTGGATTTATCAGGCTCAAGGGACGCTTCATATTGTCTATCTAATATTTTGAAACAAGAGTTATGCCTCACTGATCAAGAAATCAAAATTCTTCAACAGGGCGACCCAAGCAAATCGATGCCGCAGTTACTATTCATTTTTGATGAGTTTGAAGGCATTCAAAAAAAATCAATTGGTTCTTTCGCTGTAGATGATTACATTCAGAAGAATTTTTGCTCAGCCGCTGGATATGATTCATTTTTGAAGAACGCCAAAATTATTATTACCTGTCGAAGCGAGATACTCTCTGATATCAACAGAGCAGAGATGCTATTTGGTCCTTTGGAAGAGACTACGAAGAACCTAATTCCGAATTCGTTTTCCGAATTTGTTTTCGAACCGTTCAACTACACTCAAATTTCTTCGTATCTTCTTAAATATTCTGTTTTGAACCACCCTATCAAGCCCATCGATTTAGATAATTCCGAGGCGCTCTCACTTAAAAGACCAGAATCGTCGAGTTGGGTGGAAAAATCCAAAGATATATTAGGGAAATGCGATCTAGAAGAACTTGTTCGAGTACCTTTGCTCCTAAAAATGCTAGTGGATCTTCTTCCTCAGACACCAGATGGCAGCTCTTTCGTCAAAGAAGAATTTCATAAGAAAGAGGAGCTCGATAAAAAGCAAGAGACTCCTAAGAAAAAACTCAGAAAAAGGCAGGAAAATCTCGAAAAAGCAAATCGAGTCTTGATGAAGAGATTGACGCTTTTAAAAAATTGACTACTCGTCGTCGGCTTATTGAGCTCTTTATAAACCAAGCAATTGACAGGACAATCAAGAGATCAATATCTTCGAGCATGGAGCAAAACACTGAGGAAGAAGCAAATGCTCTCTTTCAGCTGTCAATGCAACAACTCCAACAGCTCGCTTTGAGCTCAAGCAAGTGTTCTCTTGCTACAGGAACAGAAATCCAGCACGAAAAGAACGAAAAGATAGATAACGAGCTACTAACTACTATGCTTCGCCATAAATTAGTGAGAGATTTCTTTGTAGCTTCCAAGATAGAAGAGGAGATCACCAGAACGTCCAACGATGAAGGTCCGCTTGACCCAACGAAGTTGCTCTTAAATCAAGCCCTACTTTTGGATGGCTTGGTATCAGTTTTCCAATTCCTTGTTGACGCTGGATCCGAAAACTTGCTTTCGACAGCTAATCTGGTTAAATTGATAGAAAAATGCCGAGGTACAGGCTCAGCAGTCTCGAAAAGTCTTCCAGGGAAAGAAAAGAAAACTGGATCTAAAAAAAGCGCTCCTCTAAAAAATCAGAAAGAAATGGAAGTTATACAAGAGAAAGATGAATCTCAAAGCGATTTCCAACCTCAACAGCATCATTCTCATCATCTTTCGTTTGCTGCTGCAAATGCCATTTCCATTTTGAATTCGATGGGATACGACTTCAAGGGATTAGACTTTAGCGGAATTTGCTTTGCGGGTGCTAACCTCATCAATGGTCGCTTCGAGAGGACAAATTTCGCTGGGGCTGATTTGCAAGGAGTCAATTTTTCAGACGCTTGGCTCAAAGATACGAGTTTTGTCAAAGCGAATATGAGCGGCGTGGACTTCGGTATCCCTCCAGTACTCACTCTCAATCAAGTACCCTCACAAGGTCTTTATTCTCCGACGGGAAAAGACTTTCCTGTCACTATGAAAAATGAAATCCTTGTTTTCAGGGAAGCCCCAGGCGCGAAGCAATATTATCAGGAGTTTCAAAGATTAAAGGGTCACAGGGGAGACGTAACGAAATGCTCTTTCAGCGGCGATGGTCAATCTATTGTATCAGGCGGAGAAGACGGCACAATTCGTATTTGGAAGACTGAGAGCGGCGAATGTGTTCAAGTCCTTAAAGGGCACACAGGTCGCGTCAGAGCTTGTGAGTTTAGCCAGGACGGAAAGCAGATAGTGTCGGTCGGAGAAGATCAAATTATGAAAAAATGGGTTAACTCTGCAGATGGTTGGACTCTTTCATTTCAACTGTCCACACAAAAAGGCTTCATAAACTGCGGCTTCGTTCCCAATAGTGCTAAAGTGATGTTCGTGGTAAAAGATGCAGATGGAGTGAATGTTTATCATTCTGTTACTGGAAAATATCTGCGCAAATCCCAACAAATCTTTGAGGACGGCTTTGCCCCAAGTTGTCAATTAAGCACTGATGGCAAGCAGATGGTGATTATGCGGGAACACAATTTCACTAATTTTGAAGATTGCATCCGTGGTACTCAGATAAAATTACTGAGTTTCTCTTGGCTCGTTCCTAAACTCATCACGCCTTTATTTGTTTCATCTGGTATCCGATTATTTGTATCATCTGTTGGCCGAACGGAGATATGGGATACTGCTAACGTCGAGAATCTAGAAATGTTCGAATTGAGAGGCCTCGGTCCCTTCGAGCATTTTTCACACAATCCTATTGGCAATGGACAAATCGCTATGTTATCAGGATTTCCAGCAGTTTTATTTAATGAAATCAAGTGGTTGAAAAGTTGCCATAGAACTATTATGGCAAAAGGAAATAATAGTAAAAGGCTCAATTTAACTGGAACGATTATCGATGATTGTCTTGGTCTTTCAGATGAAAATATCGTGCTATTTTCTCATAATAGTAATTATAAGAATTTCGGCAAGCAGAAAATCCAAGAATTGATTCTCAATAACAGAACGTCGAATTTGGAAAAAATCACAGAGGTTAATCTGAGTGGGCATTGGACCAGTTTCTCAGGCTTACAGGTGATTGCAAGAAATACGAAATGGGTTAACCTCGAAAGACTGGATTTATCGATGAACAACCTCGAGGACAAGGATGCCGTGGAGTTAGCAAGTAATCTGACTTGGAAAAATCTACAAGAGCTGAGATTAAATTCAAACCAGCTCGCTAGAAAAGCTGCTGCTGCCATTGCGACAAATCCTTGCTGGAAGAATCTCAAGAGAATCTATTTAGAATCAAATAAGATTGGTAACCATGGTGCTAAAGCTATAGGTAATAACCTCACGTGGGAAAATCTCGAGGAGCTCGTTCTCAGCCTAAACGACATCAATGAGGAAGGCGCAATTGCTATCGGGCAAAATAAGAGCTGGAAGCAGCTGAAAAAGCTTGATTTAAGCATAAACAGTATTGGAAACAGAGGTGCCGGAGCTATTGCGAGAAATAAAACCTGGCAAATGCTTAGAAGCGCTGGATTTGTCAGATAATAGAATTGGGGATGAAGGCGCAGCTGAGATCGGTGGCAATAACTCATGGACGAATCTCAAGGTGCTGTCATTAGAAACTAACAAGATCGGTGATACCGGCGCCAAAGCGATCGCGAAGAACGGCTCATGGAAGGGTCTAGAGGAACTTTATGTCTATGATAATGAGATCAGTGAGGCCTGTGTAAATGAGATGAAGCCAAACAGGGCCTGGAACAAAATAAGGGCTGCAATTTGGACAATTGAGAGTAAGCATTTGAAGGCGCTTTTTAACGATGGCTACATCAAAGAATTGAAAGTTTCTTCAGAAGATTTGAGCAGCAATGACATTATTGTCATTGGGCGTTCGAGACAATGGACTCAAATTGAAGCGCTTGAACTCGATGACAATATGGTGGGCGACAACGGTGCCATTGCCATTGGAAAGAACGTCTCTTGGAAGCAACTGAATAGACTGGATTTACATGGGAATGCAATAAAAGATGAAGGAGCCGCAGCAATAGGCTCAAACACAGCTTGGAAGTGTCTGATGCAACTCGATTTGCATGAAAACGAGATTGGAGATAAAGGCGCATCAGCAATCGCGAAAAACACGTCATGGAAGAACCTCATTCAATTGTTTTTGCAGAAAAATAAAATCGGACCGGAAGGAGCGATCTCCTTAGGGTCGAATACCTCATGGAGTAACCTACAGGTGTTCTGGTGCTTTGAAAATGATATCGGAGATAAAGGCGCTGCCGGCATTGCGAAAAATAATAGCTGGACTAGGCTCATGAATCTTTCTTTAGACTCAAACAAAATCGGAGACGAGGGCGCTGCAGCAATAGCGTCGAATACAACCTGGAATCGTTTGGAGAGTCTATTGTTAGCTCATAACCAGATTGCTGACAAAGGAGCCATAGAGCTTGGGAAAAATGCTGTTTGGGCCAATCTGAAGATTCTGGATCTATCTTATAATAAGATAGGTGATGAAGGCGCTGTGTCGATCGGGTCGAACAGAGTATGGACTAAACTTGACTATCTTATCTTAGAGCATAACGAGATTGGAGATAAGGGTGCCATCGCGGTCGGGAGCAACACCGACTGGAAACATTTACGCAATCTTCGATTGAACAGTAATAAAATAGGCGATGATGACGCCGTTGCAATAGGATCAAATGTAGCATGGAGTAAGCTGGACAATCTTGATTTAGGAGAGAATGAAATTGGCGATCGGGGCGCAATAGCGATAGGGAATTCCATTGCATGGAGAGAATTGACCTCGCTTGACTTGAGAAATAATAAAATCGGAGATGATGGAGCCGCGGCAATAGGAGCAAATTCGGTTTGGACTGAGCTGATCTCACTTAATTTAGAAGGTAACCGAATCAGTGACAAAGGCGCCATTGCAATCGGAAATAATACGGCCTGGAGTTTCCTCTGTAAGCTTTACATAAACAGAAATAAGATTGGAGATGAAGGTATCTTATCGATTCTAGCTAATACGACTTGGATCGAGCTCTCGATTCTCCAAATCTACGACAATCATTTCAAAAATGAGAGCGTGATTATGCAGGCCCTTACAGCAGAACATCTGAACAGCCTTGAAATTTGCATCGGTAACATCAACCCTGCGGTCCAAAATTTCTTCGAAACCCCGAAAAACCAGACTATTACCGAGGTTAGCTTGTGCTCAAAAGGCCTAAACGAGCATGATGCGTTTGTCTTGAACGATAATGTACCCCCGACTATTGAAACCCTGATTCTCTCTCAGAATATTCTCGGCAACCAAGGAGCGATTTATATTGGATGTAACAACACCTGGAATAACCTCAAGATCCTCGACCTCTCAAATAATCAAATAGGCGATGAAGGCGTATCGGTTCTTGCGGAGAATGAAACATGGGCCGGTCTACAGGAGCTTCATTTATCTAATAACGAAATAGGGGATGAAGGCTTATTTGTTATAACTTTTCGTCTCAAATCCAGAAAACTTCGAGTTCTCAATCTATCTGGAAATCAAATCGGTGATGCAGGAGCCATTGCCATCGTAGAAGGTAAGAATTGGATCCGGCTAGAGGAGCTGTATTTGGATCACAATGAGATAGGAGACGAAGGAGCGATCGCAATAGGAGAAACTACAGCGTGGAAAAAGATAAAAAAGCTTGAGATCCATGGGAATCCGCTCATCAAGAAGAAAGGGAAGTCTTTTTTGAAAAAAAATCTAATCTTTGGAGAGTTTGTTCATGTGTGATAAACCTGCACATCCACTGAAAATTCAAATAAATCATATAATAAAGAATATCAGCTTTGCTGTTACGTTAGGATAGCATCTATAGTTAAAAGCTGCATATATTTGTTTGATTTATTTGTCAAGTGAGTCACACAAAAATTGTTGTTAGAGAAAATAAAGCGGAAATTTGAAGTGCTTGACAAAATATAAACCCAGAATTTTTTCCAAACGACTTGTGAGCAATTCCATAAGAACTATTGCAGATGAAGCCTTTTACTCAGGTATGATTGGTGGAATTTGCAGCTCAAATAGCTTAGAAGCGAAATATGGAAATGAGATAACTCATCTCATTTAAAAACTATCTGATTGCCTTTTGCTCTTTATTACCTATTTGATACGAATTAGTTTATTCTTATATTCCATTGTCTGTGGATATCTCCTAATAATAAGTATATGCTTTCATATAGAATTGCAAAGAGTATTTGTGGGGGATAACTTATATTCTCGATCAACTCCTGCATGATATGTAATAATAAATAATTTCAGTGAGGTTCTTTGAGTCGTATCATCTTTTTCATCAGGGATTTTTTCTGAGCGCTTTTTAGAAAAAGCAGACGGATTGAGCCTCACCTGAAAGTTTCATGAGTTAATGTAAGCTGAAATGATATTTATTTGTTACTTCTATCAGCTGTAGCCCCAAGATGCACAACTTTTCCAGTCTTAACGTCCCAGAGCTTTACAGTCATATCGCTGGATGCGCTTGCTATAATGTCACCTGTTGCGTTCAATCCCACACAGTTGATTGTGTCTAGATTAATCAAAATTAGTTTCCAAAGTATTATATGTTGCATAATGAGGAATTAAACAAAAAGTGTTCAACTAAGATAATTCGGATGCTTTTTTATTACCTAAATGGTATTTTTCAAATGTTTTGACGATCTTCGACTCACGTCGGTCATAAATCTTGACGGCGCGAGCTTCTCCACCAGCTGCAAGCAAATTTCCGTCATTTTGACAGACATCAATCCAGTGTGTCCCTAATAATTAAAGAGTCTCGTAAAAAAGCCGATTGCATGGAAATGAAAAATTACTCGAGCTGTTTTCTAGCTCAATAGGATTTTTCAATGTTAACGTCTGCTTCTCAACATCCAATATATTCAGGCATCTTCCATTATATTTGATGAATAGGAGAGGATCCCCCTCAATGGTACTCCATTTGCAGCGCCCATAAGGATCTTAACAAGGATAATAAAAATAAAAGAAAATTTGGTTAAAAAATATTTTGTCTTAAGGATGCTGCTGTGCAAAAAAACAGTCGAAACGGAGGTGCTTAATTATTATATATTACAAAATCATCAATAAATTACCAGGTTGACTGCCCATTGGTAAGTCCAGATGAAAGCAATACTTATTGGTCGTGACATCAGAAATTAAACAAGCACCATACTCGTCAATAGTAGCTATAATCTTCCCATGCGGATCAAAAGCAAGCCCATTAATATTGCCTTTACATCCTAATGAAATATTTTAAATATCTCAAAGAACAGAGCAAAATCACCTTTGAAATACTTATTTTGAGATTGCCACTTAGTCTTGCGTCGTAGTTTGATCCCAGCATCATCAGCCTTTGGAAGTCCACCACAGAGAGTATAGAGGTGGTAAGCAATTTTCTCTTTGTCGCATAATGCAGCCAGCATACTCCTTTTGGGATTATATGTCAAATCGCCATTTCCGGTTCCTAAAGAAAAAGGATTAAGCAGAGAAAATGCGTCTTTATCTCTCGAATAGAAGTTTACCTCCAAGAGCCGTTTCAAAAAAGTATAATTTCCTCAAGTGCCCTTGCTTCGAGATATCATAAATCTCCAATTTCGCAGATGTGTTGCCTTGATTAAGAGAAACAAGCAAACTCGTATTCGGGATTTTTTTCACATGAGTTCCACGAGTAGCTTTTATTTCGAAAATTGAGAAGTTGGGAAATCTGTGCTAAAGCACAAAAAAATACTGTTATCGATCCCAAGTCGTGCTCCCTCGAAATTGGCGTACTCTTCCCTCGTCTTGACATCAACAATGCGAATCCTGTTTTCTTGTGCTGAGCACCAAGCAAGCATTTGCGAAGGTGTTTGCTCTTTTGGAATGGATTAGTATGAGTATTGAGAAATTTGAAACCAGCTTACCGCTGATTTTTGTTGATTTCATGAGTGGAAGGTTGACTGGTGGAAGACCAATATCTTTCTTGGATTCTTCACGTCCTGAATTGGAAGAAACAGAGGTAACTTGCATAATTTTTGTAGATTTTGAGTTATTAAGCTGGTAAATTATTTTATTTAGAATTACGAATTTGTGCTCAAGTAATTAACTCGAAACTCGATTAATCAAGATATTCGTGTTTTAGAGATTTATAAATACAACAATTTTAGAGGCGGGAGCTATCTAATGCTCCTCTAGTGGAAATACCGAGAAATATTCGAGCTTGAAGCCAGCTCCATCAATGTTTTTCACAAATGAACCAGAAAATGCAAATATTATGTGTTGAAATCCTGGTAAAACAAAACAAAGAAACTAATGAAGCCTTGTTGCAAATAATGAAACCGCAGCAGGTGGCTTCTCGCCAGATTACGATTACTTTGTTGGTAAAGCAAGAGAACACCACAATTTGCTATCTTCAAAGCAAAATCTGGAAAATTATTTGAGAATTATGAGAAATTATCATGGTATTTGGATCAATCCTGGTATGTTCTTAAGGAATTTGAGCAAGTTCAAAAAAGTATTTCGACTTGAATTCAACGGTCCGAGAACTTGTGGCAAGAGATCTTCCAATTAATAACATTCTTTCAGATCTTTTGGAAAAAGACATCTCGCTGAAAAGATTTAACGAGGAGTTTAAACTCAATTTTCAAGAATGAACTCATGTATAACTTCTTTTATGATTGTAATGAGGTTCATTTCAGCATATTCCGCCACTTTTCCATTCCAATCCACATTTGTTATGAGCTCTAAGATAGTACGTAAACTGATAAGGAGGAGGCTTACGTTTTATTTTTCACTCTGTTATGAAATCGAAATTGGACGTCAAATATAAGACACCAAGTGAAGCATAGAGAAAATTAAATCATTATTCATCGAATTCGGCAACAAAGTAAAATAATAAAGATGTTCATTTCCCACTAACTTGTTACATAGCAACACCTCATGTATCCAAGTTTATGACTCTTTCTTCTTAAATTCTCTTACTTTAAGTTCAGATTTTCACACTCAAGAATCAGAAAATAGTCTCCGAAAATTTGAATAATTTTCCTCCTCCTCCTCAAAAGCTCTCGAGTTAATTAAGAACATTGATGCGACGGACTTTGAATTTTCGGGCTCAATGATATTTTTCACGCTGATTTTATCTCAACTTAAGTGAGTATTAAAAGCTTATGAAATTGAATTGCAGGGTAGATCTGTCAATATCGAAATTATGTCTGTTTCGCCTACGTGTATGAGCATCAGAATAGCTAGTACACGCCAATTTTTCTCATTTTTGTTTAGCGTTGAAGACGTTGATTTATGAATCTAGTCAGATTTTCTCATGTCGATTACGTTGTTGCTTTTGGCTTCGTTTTTTCCAGATAATATCTGCTTTGGCTTCCTGAGAAATAGCAAATAACAGAGATATTCTCTAACGTGGTCTTACCTCTCTTTAAGACATCAAACTATTAAAGAATTTATGAACCTAACTTTACCGTCACTCGCTCTTTCTCTTATTTGCTTGCTAAAATTACTCATGTTGTTAATATTGACATTGCAGGACATCGCCTGCACGAGCTGGATTGATGTATGCCCTAATAACCGAAGTTCATTGACAGCTGTTGAAGAGAACCAAATAAAAAAATTTACGATCGACGTGAAGCGAAATTTGTCAAAATCTTTGATAAACTACATTCACGTAAAATCATCATGCAATTGTTAAATCAGTTCAATTTTTTGAAAAATTAGAAGGGATTTCTTGTTTGCGATGAAATCTGAATGGTAATTTGGTAGCGAGTGCCTCATACGATCTCATACGATGGTACATCCAAAGTGCTGGATTTTCGGACTGGAAAGATCACTCATACGGGGACGTGTCAGCAGAAAGTAATAATTTTTGCGTTTCGTTCACTCTCATCATTCTGTGATATGAATAGAGAGCGTCATGTCTATCTGCTTCATTTAAGTAGACATTCAATAAGGGAGAATAAATGATGATGGCATTTAACGTTGATAAAATATACAGTGAGCTAGGCTTGACATTCATGATTGCCCTGCTTAATTTCATGATCTCTGAACTACTTAAGAAATATATCGGGGCAAATCTGAATGCGCGTAATCCAAATGAAGGTGTCTAGGGGGAAAAAGAGGATTCGAGGGTATGACATATTGTTAAAGATTTATTTCATATCAAAACAGGCCCAAATAATTCAAAAAATTATTATTATTTGTTATCATCGTTTTTGGTTTTTGAGAAGAGAAAAAATAAAGAGCATGCTAGATACTGGCGCGAGTTCTGACAGAAAACGAACCTTTAGGATGAAGAATTCTTTGCGATTTTAGAGTAAGCTAGGGATTTTACAAAGCATGAAGATGATAATACGAGCATTATAAACTAAAACCATAGACTTAAGTTGGCAAACAGGAAAGCATTTGTACAGGCTATAAAAAAGCAGATAGACTACTTTTGAAAGGTAATTGAGAAGTAATTACTGAAAAAATTGATTTTGTAGTCAACTTCACATAAAAAAACAGCATAAAATTACGAGAAATCAAAAATCGGCTCTGTCTTCACCGTCCTTCGAGAATTATCATTATTATTACTGCTTCTCCTTCTCCCTTTCTTCATAAATACTGGAGATGACGTGTTTGGAGGTATCTTCAAATCTATTGATACTTGACTCAACGGCAGTATCGCCTTGTCTTGCACTTGTCCTCTCGAATATGATTTTTCTTCCTCCTCCTCAGGTTCTTGCAATTTTATTTTCTGAAGATTCTTCGTTTGAATTGATTGCTTTATGTCATTAGGCGGAAGTGATTCTAATCGAGAGACAAACACTTCCGATATATGATTATATATCACAGTTTTTCTTATCCATCGTCTCCGTCGAGGGGTAGACTTTAGAGCTTGATCTCTTTTTTTCAGTTCATTTTCATAGTAGTATTTCTCAACCTTATCACAAGAGTTAATGATTTATTATTTTCAATAATCAAAGTATTTTTACCTCTCTGGAAGATCGATAAGAATGGCATTTCTTCTGTGGTGTCGGTCGACATGAGATGGATGAGTTCTGTGATGCGCTTTAAGTGATCGTAGAGTTTCCTTTAGAATCTTTTCTTGGTTCCTTTTATCTTGTATTTTTTGAATTATCCTTCTGATCCTTAAGAAGATCAGTCCACCCAAGTTTAGTAGGATATAATATCCAGCAATCGAAACGGTGATCACTATCATCAAACTGCATGCATATTTGATTCCATGATGGTCCGTGGAGAGCCTGATGAATGCTAAAGTGAGACACGTTTTGTTGGATGTTCTAATGAACATCCATTGCAAATTTTAAAGCAAACTTACAACTTTCTTCTCAACCAGACTATCGATCTTAATTGTCAGTAGAGAATTATCAGTTTTATTTTGCTTCGAATTACTGAATCTTAGTCAGTACTTATGAATTCTTAGTACTGGAAAACTAAAAGGAGATGAGAACTGAATTTTTCAAAATGCACATTCGCTTAAAGTCTGTTCCGAGATTGTTAGAATGGAGGATGAGACGTTGATTGTAAAATAGTGAGAGAGATTTTTTTCATTTATTCAATCAGGAATACGTTAACTCAGCTAGTATTTCTCTTATGTATTGAAAGGAAAGCAAGAAGAATCAGCAATTAACTCATTGACAGTTCTCTATATTTTTCATTAGCAAATCCATTAATCTCTGCCAAATGGACTTATGAGCAACAATTTACAGACTTTCCAGCAAACAATACCGAAAACCCCTAAGTTCTTGGTGGTGGGGCAGGAGTTAACTCATTCTTAAGTCCTACTGATGAGTGCTATCTTTTCTTGGGCAGTTGGATGACTCTTCCTATGGTGAAAATTCTAAGACTATATTTGCCTAAATGATTTATCTATCATATAAAATTTTCACAAATTCTTGTTCTAATAGGATAGCTTTGTATCTTTTTCCGTTTTTTGATGTAACACTTAAAATAAAGATCCTTCTACTCGTTTGTTAAATAAAAATGTCGAGCAGTAATCTAGATGATGATTCTCTTTTTTTTGTTGTTCTTTGGAATAGTAGGAAGCTTAAAGTCCGAAAAATTCCCGATTGGACGACTTCAAGCTCACAACAGGAATTTGTAATAAGAAAGAATTCCAGATAGTGAAATATTATTTTTTCAGAATAATGTATGAATGAGAAATAGAAGGTACTAATAGCTAAGAATGAGAGTTAAAGTTTAGAACTTAAAAAATTTGATTATTGAGTATTTTTCATAGAATGATTGATTGTTGTGAATATTAGTTGTTTTTGTGAACTTAAATATGTAAATATCATATCAGAGTTAGTCACTTACCAGCCACCAATCAACTCGAGTGGCAAGATTTTGGTCAAGTTGTCTAAATCACAACGATGTATCAGGAAAACCGATAAAAGCAAGATTATTAAGTTCTAAACGAAAGCTCTCCCTCAACTGTAGGGCGGAAGAAGCAAAGGCTGGATAAAGTTGATGGTTATCAAGCAGTTTTAGAAGCATTAACATCTCAACTCCTATCTTCGAGATTCCTTACTAAAGCCAAATCTACAAGTCTTCAAAGCGTATTCTTCTCAAAGAAATATCGAATATCATCGCTAGAGTTTAAAACTAGTGTTATCTTTCTCTGAAGAGCAGAAAGAGAGCTCACTTTTTACATTTCCGTTTTAGCGCGACTTTTTTTATCTGAATGATTTTATTTACGCTTTGAAAATGAATGCATAGATGCATTTTCTCAAAAAAATAATAAACAGACAATTGGGCCCTCTTTTGTTATTACATGGCCAGTAGATTGTAATTACAATTTCATTATAATGCAGTATAATGTCCTAACAACAACTGTAATTATTGGAACATTGGTTTCGTTTGTATATTTTCGAGTATTTGTAAGAGCTTTCAAGTACCCAA
>ENA-UOTZ01001846-UOTZ01001846.1-compost-metagenome-genome-assembly--contig:-NODE-1846-length-12835-cov-6.665700_pt1 | contig 12835 bp, 11 predicted proteins | sample MGYA00238144_ERZ746983 | MGnify/ENA primary metagenome ERZ746983 (study PRJEB28759, sample SAMN06268863) | compost metagenome | isolation source: single cell | place: USA: California, Emeryville, Joint...
CCTTCGCCTCTTTCTTTCTTGCCTTGAAGGTCTTGTTTCTAATGCGCGGTAAATACTAGTTTCACATTAATTGTTTTTGTTTGTTCTGTGTTGGTGAAAAGCAACTGATCACTTAATTCCTCTCTCTCAATTCTTTAGGTACTTAAAATTGTGTGTGACTAATAGAGCAAGGATCTGGGTGTAAATCCTGTCGATGTTCGCAATGTTTTCAGAAAAAAATCATTTTTCGGCTCTATTTTAGAATCCTTTCATCAAACAAACAGATCCTCCCCATTTTTTCGACAATCTATATCGTAATCAATTGTCAATTGTTGAACCTTGTTCAAAATCCCTATTGCGAGCAGGCTTACTAGTCCAACTAAAATTGCGTTCAACACTCGGGCAATTTCAGTAATTTATAACTGTTAGTAGAGCTCATGGACATCCTTTATGAACTCCGAATTGTTACAAAAGCGTTAAAATGAAATGATCTCCTGAAATAACAAAAATGACGATGCTGATGGCATCTTACATTAAGCATATCATGCTAAAACATGCTTTAAAACCCAATCCTTGAGCTGACCTCAATGCGTATTCTAAATTAAAACCTAGTACTTGTATTCAATTCATGTTAAGTATATCTCAGTGCCCTAGTGACCACTTTCGTTAACTGAATGGAAATAACCTTCGATAAGAATGCCATTCATTTTTCTTCTCCTACAATTTTATTGCCAAGGTTAATGTTCTGAACCTAGCTTCAACTGAAGACCTTCAATTTCTAAAAATTACTCATCTAACAATGGAACGAAACACTGTAACAGATTTTAGATGCTAAGGCAATACAAGATGCTTCATTATCCGCAAAAGATAGCGGAAAGGACTTGCCAATGTAATTCAGCTCCTCAATTTATTAGGGTATTTGAATACTTTGACAAAAAAAAAAATTTATGATATTGATCCACACTGTTTTTCGTAAACTATTTCTTTATTTTAGAAGCATCCAAATTAATGCGTTGTTTCAAGGGAATTATTTTTCCTACACCCGCCTTTAAATATCACAGGGTTCATGAGGGTGTATTATCGGTCTTTTCGTACACATATTCTAAAAGCGATAAAACACACGATGAAGGCTAACTAATGTTCTACGCAAGTGAATTCATGCAATTTCAAAAGAAAAACATCATTTTTTCTTTACAACTGTGATAGTTCTGCTCTCACAGCTCCTTCATGTCAATGAAGTTAAAACCCGCTCTTAATTAACTGATAGTTATACTATTTACTTCATAATGCCTGATTAAATACCCATAATTATATTTTGAGTTTGGGATCTCGCTGTGTTCGAGAAATGCTTCAAACTCTGGAATACGTAATCGAAATTAAGCACCAATTCACAAACTTCGTAAATTATTTTACCATAAACCTGCTGAAATGGATGCTTATTGACTTAATATCAGTCCAAATACCTACCCAACTGCCCTTCCACTCCACCAATACACATATTTCGTTAGATCCACCTTAAAGCGAGTAATGAAATGAAGCGATAACATTTCTCTGAGCTCCTCCCTGAAATGGTTAAGCTGAAACCTTAATGGCGGTTACATGAAATATCTCCATGCTATTTAATCGATACTCCATGAGAAGAGAAACAAGTCATCAAAATTCCTTTCTTACGAAAGAAAATTGTTGAGCTATTCGGTGTTACGTGACTTGTTGAGAATGAATTCTAATCTCGGGCTTAACTAAGATAAATAGAAGTATTTCCGTGGAAATAATTTTTCAGTGCGGAATTTTTTTTCGATAAAAGTTGGTACTGGAGGTGTGTTCCAGATTGTCATGATTTAAATCGAATCAAATTAACCATTTGATTTTTTTAAATTGACTGGTCGCTGGCTGATTAAAGCCGTATCCCCTGAGATTTTTGCGAACTTAGTACATAGAAATTCAGATTCGAGTTTTTCCTGAACTGAAAAACAAGCTCTCGCATTAAGATATAAACAATTATTTGAATCGCAAAAACAATGCTCTCGAACACAATGAATCATACCAAACTGTCCCAAGAAGCCCAAGACCCTTCAAATTCACTCGCCGCCTCACTATCTAGACACAATGGCAATATTAAAAAAGAAAACAATATTACTTCATCGATATCAATACAATCTTCGGACGATGAAATCGCAACTACAACAAAGTCAAAAGTGTTGAGGATGAGCGCGAAAAGAAAATGCCAGGATATCCCAAATAAGGTTAGAATGGCTTTAATTGATGCTGTTGAAAATAAAGGAGAAAAATTACAACAGGTAAATTTCAACACTAAGCTATTATTTAACTCATTTGATTTTAGGCAGCAAAAAGACTGTCAATTGACTATGCATCTGCCAAAGCGATCTTAAAAGCGTTTAATGAGGAAAGGAGATCAACAAAAAAGACGAATAGAGGACACAGTGAAGGAGAGTGTCATCAGTTACCGATTAATCGAATGAATCAGCAGCAAAATAACTGCGAGTTGGATGAATCGGAAGATCCTCTTATGAAAGTGAAAAACCGCCTATTGGAAAGCAAAGAAAACTTCGTCTCATGCACGGAACGCTTGGATTGTCCTGTACAAAAGAGAGTGCATTCTGAAATTGAAGATAAAGATGAGGACACTCTACAGGAGCAGCTGAAAAAGCTTGATGAAATGATTGAGCAGAACTATAAAATGTTAGAGTCAATGACTCGACATAAACAATGCCAAAATCCCGCATATGGAACCATATGTCCAGAAAATCTTGAAGATGATGATGTTTATATTTTGAGTAATAACCCCATTCAAACACCGGGAAATCAACATGAACCATCACAACATATTTCTACCCCTAATGCCATGTTGAATTATCCTCAGAGCAGTCAAATATTCCTCATGATGAATGCCACAAACGAAAATACGGAAATTTTTGCTATGGAAACCACAAGAGCGTATTTTCAGCAAAACCCAGTCGTTTTTCAAACAATGCAATATACCACGATAGCCCAGCCGCAGCAGCCTGCCACGTTTCAGCAACAACAGGACATTATTTATTTGGACTCTGATGACGATGTACTAATCTCTGATGGGAATGGGAATTTCATTGAATTTGGAGCACTTGATAGCGAAAAGACAGGCTTGTAATAGGGTTTCAACTGCAATGAATTGAAGTCAATCTGAAAATGTCTAGCTGATGTTGAATTAGCAATGCTAGGACATCACATTCGCAGACTTCAGGATCTATCAACTATGTGAATTGGTGTTCGGAAATAAGATTTCTTGATCTATCTTCCTATTTATCAGTTTCTTAAAACTATTATCTATCTCCTTCTTTTAAGATATGAGTTGTTAACTATTCATCTCGCTGCTTGTGGTTTGATCACTATTGTTTTAGAATGTAAAATACAATGTTGTTACCGACATGAACATTGAAAATCCTTCATCGTTTTCCTGTATGTGAATTAATTCTGAAAAGATTCAGACCATACAATGACTTCATCTGTTGGAAAATCTTTAGTATTATTCGCTGAGTTTTTCAGCCACTCATCTTTATTATTTCCAACTAGCGAACTAATGATGCCTATGCTCTAATGAATGAAAAGAGAAGACGCCAATGGTCTGCACACAAAGAATAGTGATATTGAAGATTCGGCTTCCTATAACTCCTACCAGGTGATTCCACAGGCTTTCTTGAGAGTAGTCTTAAACTTAAGTTTCGCACTCATAATCGAGATTCATGCCACAGTGTGGCATGAGACAGCAGGTCTCTTTGCTCCAATACGCTAATCTTACTTTGGTTTGTTTCATGGGTTTGGTAGTTTTAGATCGGATTCTTACAGTAGGACTTATCGTAATTAAGATAGAATTAAAACTCAAGAATTTAAACAATTCGGTTTTTAATTTCAAACAAAAGATATGGCGCACCACTTAGAAGTACCTGATGACTATGGCTTCGTTCTCCTTGCGATTCTTGCGACGACAGTTGTTTATTATTGGATCAGCTTCTACCACATCAACGAGTTCAAAAAAAAACTTTCACTCAAGAATTCATGGAGAAGAATTTCGCAGATGAACACAAAAAGGTTTTCGGAGCTGCTGCTCCAAAAGGAGGCTACCCAGATATGGGCAATGGAAGATTCTCACAAAGACTCTCATATGAAGCCTGGTATAACTTCAACAATGCTCAGAGAGTCCATTACAATTTCTTGGAGATGCTTCCTGTGGTCGTGATCACCGGACTCATTTCTGGATTATTCTACCCTATCTGCGCTGCTATCGCTATTGGAGCATGGACATTAGGTAGAATCGTCTATACTATTGGATATGTTACCAGTGGACCTAACCTCAGAGTTCCAGGAGCTGTTCTGGCTTTATTCCCTACATTCTACTTGATCGGATCCGCTGGATACGGTTTGTCAAAATACACCTTTAAGTTTTAAGATATTAGTAGTTGAGTTCTTTGATTGAATGTATTATGTTCTATCATTGAATATTCTCTTTTATCAGTAAATGAACCTCAAAGATTCAAATCCTTGGTCTAGATAGAAAAAAAAAAAAGTTGATATAGAGCCCTGTTAACCTACTAACTAAATCGGAAATGTAGACACTATCTATGCATTCATAACTCGTTAAACACGAACAATGGCCAACACTTCGATATTAACAGCAATACAAGCATGAACATTATCCTTACTTTTCCAAGATTTTTCGCCTCTATTCTAATGGACAATTACCACTATAGAGCTGAAAAAAGTATTGTAGCCCTCAGCCCATCATTTGAGTATGTTTATTACCTTTATTATTGTCTTCCTACTGGCTCAGAAAAATAAAATCTACGTCCATTGTTCTTCTAACAGATCCTTTCTTTAGTCGACACTGAATGCTTTCTTTTTGCTCTGAAATCTACTTATTTCCCCTTGCTTCGTAAAGTGAGATTCAGTCGGGAAGAAAGTAATTCTTTCTCAAGGAGAATGCGTGGTAGACTATCATAATTTCCATAGTGCGAAATCAAATTGAATCATAACCTTTTCGCATCAAACTAATAAAGCATAACAAATTAAAACACCCGAAAGACAAATGGTTGACATTTCAGGAATCTCTTTCAACCTGGGCGAGCGCTACGAAGTAACCCTATTGATGCAGCCACAAACACTTAACTCACACACTCGGTACAGGGCCAGAAGTTCTTAGGAGCAGGCGCTTATGGATGGGTGATTAAAGCAGTCGATAAAGTAACCAAGGACCTGGTAATTCAACACATGCTGTTTCGTGCATAACTTTTCGAATGTTGGGCATAGGTGGCTATCAAAAAACTAAAAAATGCTGAAGACATCGTAAGATCTAAACCCGTCAGCTTGTTATCGCAAAAATTTCGCATATTTTTTAGATTGATGCCAAGAGAATCCTCAGAGAAATCAGAATTCTGCGGCTATTCAAACATCCAAACATATTGGAGTTAAAGAACGTCATTTTTAACCCCTCCGAAGAGTAGTCGACATGTTTTCCTCGAATTCTGACTTTTTTTTCCCCCCAGCGGATTCGGAGAAGTGTACCTCGTGACGAATCTCATGCAAATCGACATGTATCATTTGATAAAGGGCAGACAAGAGCTTACTGATGACCATATACAATACATTCTCTACCAACTGTTACGAGCATTGCTTTATCTTCATTCTGCCAACGTAATCCACCGAGATATCAAACCCAGCAATATTTTAGCCACTGAAGAATGTGATATTCAGATCTGGTACATGCAGTGCATTCATCGTAGCTAATGTTCGGTGTTTAGCGATTTTGGTCTTTCGAGAAATCTTGATTTTGGTGCTGAGGAAGCACTGACTGAATATGTTGTCACGAGATATTACAGAGCGCCGGAGATTATGCTATCTTCTCATGAGGTATATTGGGGACAATCATTAGGGACTTAAATCCTAATAGTACAGTCAAGCTGTTGATATTTGGAGTCTTGGGTGCACAATGGCTGAACTTGTGACCGGCAAAGTGCTATTTCCAGGACAGAATTACATCCAACAGATCAAATACATTATCGAAACAATGGGACGTCCTGCGGAGATGAAATTTGTAACGAATCCCAACGCTAAGAAGTATTTAGAAACTTTGAAGAGCGAACCAACAGTATGAAAATGAGTAATATCGTCAATCTAAAAAGCATATGAGTAGGCGCCTCTTCTTGACAAGGTCAAATATGAAAACCCTGAGTTCCTTGATTTGCTATCGAAAATGCTCGAGGTGGATCCATACAAACGAATCACAGCGAAAGAGGCTTTAGCGCATCCTTATTTAAAGGAAATTCATGACCCTTCGGATGAACCAGAGTTCAAAGGCGTCGCTGATTTCAAATTTGAAAAGTAATTATTGTTAACGAGCGGCATTTGAGTCTTATGATCCTATTAGCGATCCGAATATCACGGTTGATGATATCAAAGCAGCGATTATAGAGTAATTACAAATTTTCAAGTTGTTTGGGGGATTAACTGATGTGTCTTAGTGAAATTAATTTCTTTAAGGTGAAAAACAACGAAAAACCATTCGATAAAGCACAAGTTTTGAAAGTGAGTTCAACATCAAAAATAGATCCGAAGTTTTCGAAACTGCAAGAAACGCAAATGAAAAATGCGAAAGACGACGTGAAAATGCAGGAGGAATCGAAGTGACTTTCGTAAGAAATGATGTTAGAATATAACTCAACACTAAGTATTTTTTATGTCCGTGTATGACAATATTACACGCTATTTTTCAAAAAAAGCATTGAAATAAATCTTAGCATTATTGAAGCAATTTAGCACAAACTTTGATAAGACTGTTATGTTAAAGCAAAGCGCCGAGCGCAATTTAATGATAAGGTTAGGCAGGGGGATATATCTCCTCACCATAGTGTTGTTTGCAAGTCATTATAATAAGAGTTTTCTGTATATAAAAATTTTTTTAACAAGTCTGGAGATTAAAACCAAATCGTTTGAAATGCCAGAAGAAATTGTGACTAGTAAAGTCCCAGCGATTGAAAACTAAACTATGTGCGCGTATTGCATTGTGTCTTAGAAAATTTTGGAAAAATACTTTCGAGTTGTTGAAAAATTACTAGCATCGACTCTTAGCGTATGAATATCATTGATATTCATTAGTATCATTCAGTAGACTGTGAATATTGTATATGGCAATGGAGCAAAAGGAAAAGGTCTCAACTTTATGTCCAATAGACTCTCATGATTCACAGGAAACAACTTTAAGTGCGTGAATATCGAAAGGACAATTTACTCTTTTGTAGCAATTATGATTCGATCTTTGCACGCTTAAATATTTCTTCTCATAGGGTTTTATTAAAATTGAAGTTAGAGTTATACAAATAATTTCAGATTAGCTTATCTTTAAATAGATATTTACCAATAAGATAACTTACTCTGTGTTCTATTGCTTAAATAAGATACCAATTACCTTACAACGTTAAATACAACTCTTTAATTGGAGTTTTTTCCCCTAGATCGCATTGTCATTTATATTCCTCTCACGCAAAAATTGAAATTTTTCGATTTAGAATTTACTACATTTTTCAAAAAAATTATTTATAAACTATTAAAAATCGTGCTGTTAGTATTTGATTAACATAAATAAAAGTGACGCCACACTTCTTGCAAACTTGGTCACCATCATCAAGCGAATGCATAGGAGAATTCATGAAAACCGAGTTTCTTTGTCAAATGTTTCTCGTTAAAGAGAAGATTCTTGTAGAAGAATCAAAAAAAAATGAATTGAAAAATAAGAGGAGATACTGAGGAATTTGTAAAAAAACTGTCGACGCCAGGAATCGAACCTGGACCGCAGCGCTCACAACGCCGCATCATAGCCACTAGAACACATCGACTTTCTGAAGTTTGTAATTGTTTTGCCACAATGCACATTGGTTGGAGAATTTTTCTCCCAAGAGATCTTAAAAGAAATGAAAACATAAATTTTCCTTTATCGGATATTACATCTGAAACAAATTATCTTTGGAACCCGACTCTTCCTTTCGCCATTGAGTTCAACAATAACGCTTCAAAGCTCCGACTGCATCTTTGAAAAATACTTTTTAAAAAAAATGTCGATGCCAGGAATTGAACCTGGGCCAAAGCGGTCACAACGCTTTATCATATCCACTAGAACACATCGACTTTCTGATGTTCGTAATTGAATAATCAGAATCCAGGTTTCTTGACGATTTTATTAATCTGATCATGCCATTGAAATAAAAACTTTTGATAAGCTATTGGAGTAAAACTCGATAATAATTCCACTCGTCTAATTGATTAGCTTTCAAGACACTTATTCTTGAACGAATAGTTCACAAATAAAATCCAAAAAATAGCAGCACACGATAATTTAATCATTGAAAAAAAAGTTCCGCATCCGGGACTCGAACCCGGGTCCCCAGGGTGAGAGCCTGATATCCTAACCAGCTAGACTAATGCGGATTTCCATACTCCCATAGCTTAGTATCATAGAAAGCCCTCAACCTCCTAAACCGCTGTTCCTTTATCACTCTCAAAACTATGATTTGTCAAACATTCAACATCTTGAGAAACTCCTTCCTCCTGGAAATAATTAGCTCCATACAAAATAACTCAACTCCTGGCTTTTTGGTATATTTTTTTTTCTTCTATCAATCAGAAATATACTATTTATATGGCTATTGGAATGCTATTAGTACCGTAAATTGTTCTAGCAGTCACGTCATTGGATGAGGCATCTCACGCTGCTAATTACTATCAGTCATTGAACCCATGCAATTCTCCTAGGATAATCCTAAAAAAAAAAGAATGTTAGTATAGTTCATTACTTTGTTGAAATTCTATTATAAATCGTTGAACTGAACAGTAATCTCCTCTAGGAATCCACCCGGCCACTAACAACACACAAAATCAATAAATAGAATTCGAAGAAACTTCAAGCAATGTTCTCGATTGCAAAAACAAGTCAACCAAAAACCGTCTTGAAATTGCCTACGATGGCGTTTTCTGTTGGTTTTTACGCTTTAAGGGCCGTTAGACAATCACAACTTACTTACTCACTTTAATTTTAGACGGTTTGCATTTCCGATTTAAGTTAGGTAATCTTACAACACTAATCGAACGAAAAATCTGCGAAAGCGTCATGCGCTCAAATACGAATAAAAATTACACAGCAAAAATTCGAATTGTTGTGATAAATTAATCGAAAGACGTAATATTTTGGTGACTATGATATCAGCAGGGTGTGGTACTTAATGATGTAGCCGACCCTTAATGAAAGATCAAAATATTTTCAAAAAAAAGCTAAGAAACATCTAATACAAGCGAATAAGCCTATCAATGATTCCCAATCCCGAGAAACCCTTGAAATTCGAAAATCCCATCAAGAAGGCTGGATGGATCTATCGCCGAAGCGACAACTTGCATATGTGGAGGAAGAGATATTACGAACTTGACAACAACATCTTCAGACTCGGTGAAGATGAGAGTTTTAAAGACGTTCGAGTCATCAATCTCGCTGAATACGATGTAAAATGGCTGAATAAATTAGATAAACGATTTGCCATCTGTTTCACCGCAAAAACCAAAAATGTGAAAGGCCAGTATAACATCGGCGATGAAAACGAGGCCGTTATGAAGGAATTATATGAGAAGGTCATGTTGGCTTTGGTAAATTGAAACTTTTCGATTCGATCATTTGAAATTCAACGATGTTAGGCTGAGCTTCAAAAGTTGAAAGGATCCAACTGCAAGGGCCAAGACCAGCTTCAATCTCCAACACCAACGAAATCTCAGACGAAGAACCAAGGAAAAAGACTCAGCAAGATAGAAAGATTGTTTGTAGCGACCGCAGACCAGGTTTTCGCGACTCCGGAAGACGTTCCAAGCTGGGTTCAAGACGTTTGTTACGAAAACAGGCTCGATAAGGAAGATGAATTAGCTAAAGCGACTGAAGACTGGAAGCTTCTTGAAGAAAAAGAAAATGTGAAGATTTTACAAAATAATAAGAATACCAACGCTTTTAAGCTATTCGTGACTTATCCTACGCTGAAGCCTACAGACCTTCTTCAGGTAATCGTTACTATCGAGCGCGGATCTAAAGGAATATTTTGATTACAGCTGGTCTTAGACCTTGATGCGAGACCAAAATGGGACGATACCGTAGAGTCAAACAAATACATTTCAGATTTGCCGCTGAGTAGTTTGACGAGTGTTATTCACCGAATCTACAAGTTGACTTTACTTTCAATTCAAATAGTCTTATCGGATTTTAGGCCTTATGGACAGATTTCCGTTGCTAGAGAAACCTTCGTGTCCCGCGTTGTTTTTAACACAGTGGGAAAATTCTACATTCTGGAAAAATCGCTTGATGATAGCGAGGAAATTCAGAGAACATCCGCTCCGCTCACCCCTGTTAAAATCAATCATGCAGGTACATTACTATGAGTGGGTGACGATGATTTATAACTTATTTGCTTTTAACCACCAGCAATGAAAATCGGCGCTTATAACGAGCAAGGATCAAGCTTAACACTGCTGTTATCTCAAGAAAACTGCCCTGACTCAACTCCTGAGGCTAATTTAAAACTCATTCTTCATACTCTGCATCAGTTCGCTAATCTCGGATCTGTTGACCTGGAGCAGACGATTTCTCCGGAATTCCGAGTGGACTTTGGAGAGTATTTAGAAAAATTCCAAAGCAAATCTTCCGATGAAGAGACAAAGAACGACGACGAAGACGAAGACGATGATGATGAGAAACTAATCGACGAAACCGCAATCGTTAAAGAATCCTCAAGCAGCAAAATATCTAACAGCAGCAAAGAGCTTCTCCAAAGAGTTGATGACATTACCTCCGGCAAAATCACACGAGAATGCGTTGATCCCACTGTACCTCAACCAGTTCTTCCTCCAGAACTCCGAGAAAAGAAAGTTGAAGACAGATCAGGACACTGGTTGTTCGGAACAGACTTCCGCAGAGACCCGACCGTCGGACTGGAGGTGTTGAACAGAGAATGGATCGAAAATCAGCAAAAAGTCATTTCGCAAATCCTGAAAAGCATTGGAAGGAATATCCTTGAAGGAAAGTCAATCATGAGCATGTCGCTGCCGGTTAATATTTTCTCAAAGGACACGATTCTCCAACGCGCAGCCAAAGGTATAACGTATGCGCCTATTTTCGTTCAAAAGGCTGCTGAGACCTCAGATCCGTTGGAGCAGTTTAAATTAGCAGTCACTTTTTATTTTAGCATACTCCATCTGGGTTGCGAGCAAGAAAAACCTTTCAATCCGATCGTTGGAGAGACTTACCAAGGCTATATTGCTGGTACTCCAGTCGTAGTGGAGCAGATTAGCCATCATCCACCAATTTCTTACTTAATGGTAACGAATTTAGCCTTATTATACGCTTATTTCCTCTTCTTCTTAGTATAAAACTGATAAGTATACGATCCATGGTACCTCCAATATTGAGGCAAGCATGGGAGGAAACTCGCTCACTGCGACTCAGAAAGGAAGATTTAACATTATATTCCCAGATGGCAATGAGCTGTCTTCAATATTCCCTCAAGCGACCGTTTGTAATACCGTTGTTGGGAAACGTGGGTTCTTCTGGTCGAAAAAATTTAGAATCTTTGACAAGAAGAACGGCTTCTACTGTGAGATACATATCTATCCAGATGAGAAAGGACTCATCGGTGGGCTATTTAGCAGGAAGAAAGAGGTTGATTGCACAACTGCAAGGTAAATGCAGCTATTTGGATGTTGCTGTATCAATGTTCATTAGAGGAAAAATCTGGAGAGTCAAAAAGGAATACACTGCCCACCTCTGGGACAAACACGCTAAGAAAGAAATCGCTTTCGATGAGAAAAGCCATGCTGTGGAGACATTAGCCACATTAGAGGGCAGCTGGCTCGAATACCTTGATATTGATAATAAACGGTAATCTCCAAAAAAATATTAGTGGTTTATCATAGCTTTTATTGTTAGATATTGGAGTATGAGAGACCAACGACCGTACGAACTGATAGATCAATTGAAGAAGGTTCTACCTTCAGATTCAACCTGCAGACAGGATCTGCTTTATAGGATAATGGGCGATGACGCTTCAAGTCAAGTAACATAGCTCAACAAAAAGCGATTTGAATAATTATAATGAATTGTAGTCGTGGAAAGAAAAGCTTGAAAATTTGCAGAGAGATGATAGAAAATTACGGCAGAAATACGCAAAGAAGAAATAACCGATCGTTTTTATTTTGATAATTAAGGAGGCGATAGTAACTCCTTCCGTTACTACAGTTCCGACCAATAAGTTGTAAAGAAACAATAATAGTAAATAAATTGAATATACATACAGATTAGCGTTTTTTAAAAAAAATTTCTTCAAAAAATTGCTTCCTCCATCCTAAGTTTCTCTAAAATCCCCATGAATTAACATTTCCATGACTTTCGATCAGGCTCATGAAACAGTTTCATTGCCGGATATCTGAAAATCTTTTAATTGAGAGCGTTATTGCTCAGGATGATGTTGGTGGATCAAAAAATATACTGAGTTCAGGCTTAATCTCAAAAATTAATTTTATTTTGTAAAATACTTCCACAAAGCAATGGCTTTCGTAATGAATTCAGCGGATCCCAGTGGAATGGGTATGTTTTCCAAGGCCGGGAGGTTCGCAACAGAAAAACACATCATTTTCCAGAAAAAAGACGAAATTCTCAATGATCAGCGCAAATATTTGAAGGTTTCATCCTTCCCGAATCTGAAATATGTAAAACAATTAATGTGAAACTAGTATTTACCGCGCATTAGAAACAAGACCTTCAAGGCAAGAAAGAAAGAGGCGAAGG
>ENA-UOTZ01001848-UOTZ01001848.1-compost-metagenome-genome-assembly--contig:-NODE-1848-length-12819-cov-15.029666_pt1 | contig 12819 bp, 8 predicted proteins | sample MGYA00238144_ERZ746983 | MGnify/ENA primary metagenome ERZ746983 (study PRJEB28759, sample SAMN06268863) | compost metagenome | isolation source: single cell | place: USA: California, Emeryville, Joint...
ATGAGTAATACTCCATTACCAGCTTAATCCAATATATTTCGGTACAAATCATAACTGATAAATGCATTAGTTATATCAGATAAATATTCAACAAATTTCTATCTCGATGTCTTTATCTATCGGTTGCATTTCCAGAACCTCTTATTAGAAACCAGAAATAGAACCTATTGCTTGGATATTATGGTGAAAATCATCTAGAGATCGATCGATAATTTTCAGATATCATGCTTTTACTCTCGCCTAGAAAGTATCGATTAATTTAATCACGCCCAAATAAACTCTTCTGGTCGAGTGATTTGATTTCAGAATTGCCTGTAATAAACTAAAAAAATAGCAAACTATGGTCGAAACTCAAAAAAAACTCAACAAATTGGGTCATACTGCTACGACCCTGACTCAAACCCTTTAGGAATAGGAGCGTTGGGTGAAGTTTATAAAGGATATTCGCTTAACGACGCCAGAGAAGAAGTTGCAATTCAAATCATACAAAAAGACCATTTTCGAGATCAACTTGATTTCTTTACCAGAGAGCTCATGACACTGAAGAAAATCAAAGGAAAACATGTGCTAGAATATAAAGATATTCTGCAGACTCAGTCTAGATTTTATATAATCACCAAGTTGTGGGATGGAGGGAATCTCAATGTGAAACTCAGAGAAAAAGGAGGCAAACTCCCAGAATTTGAAGCTCTCACAATTCTCCTGCAGATTACTGAGGTATTTGTAGAGCTGGAAAACATGGGACTAGAAGATTCAACCGGGAAGGAATTTGAGCTTTTTCACGGATACATGACACCTAACAGCATTCTATTCGATAATGGAAAGGCCTGCATCTCGGATTTAGGCCTATATGAACTTGTCGATTATATCAGAATGATTAGAGAGAAGGAGCGACCATCGATAATTTTAGAAAGTCCTTACTGGAAATCTCCTCAGATTCTGATGGACGAAGCATACACTTCGAAATGTGATATTTGGTCTCTGGGAATAATTTTTTATGGCATGCTACATGGAACAGTTCCGTATAAGGCCAGTACGGCATATTCTATGGTTCAGCTGATTAGCAAAGGTCTTCCAAAGATCTCTGAAGAACTTTCAGAAGAAACAAGAGATTTAATCTCAAAAATGTTGAAAAGCAGTGAGGAAGAAAGGATTTCCCGGAAAGAAATACTTGCTCATCCTGCCATCTCAAAAATCGGTCTCTCAGCAGAAGACTAAAAGAATCTCATATCAGCGAATATTTGGATCTCTAGCCATCTCAAGCAGCCAAATCGTTAATAGAAGCTGACACATTACTTTTTAGTTTCAGTCTCAATGTTTTTAAATATCTTACATAATTTCAACTCTGAAAATACAAAATATTTGAATGTCAAAGAAAACAGCCTCCAATGACCAATAGTTTAACGATTTTCTATCTACATAGAGACAATTAGCCAAATCCATCGAATTCACCTATTTAAGTGTTTCAAAAATCAAAATCTATTCCTTTTCTCTTCTCTTTATCCTGAGGATCTGTATATTTAAATAAGATTCATATACGAATCAAATACAAAAGTGGAATAAAAAAATAAAAGCTAACTCGGTAGAAATAAAAGCATGGGTGCAGGTCTCGTTAGAAATAGACATTGGTGGTACAGATCGCTTTACGACGATTACTACGGAAGAGAAACCAGATTCGCTTTCGGAATTGCCGCTCTTATCTGGATCCCTCACTATCTGTAAAAAATAATTCAGAATTTATTTTCAATTGTTCATTCTCTCGCTACTCTTAAGCAAATGAGCTAACTTTTCCAAATATTATGATAGATGGGGTGTTCATATAAACAGAGAAATCGAAGTTAACTATTCGCATAGAAATTATGCCCATGAATATATTCCAAGACGTAACCGCCTCACTCATTCATTGGTCTTCGAAGAATTTGAGATTGCGGTTGAACGATGGCAAGAGTTGGAAGCTGAATACCAGGAAAAAGGTAATTTAATGATGTCTAGTGGGGATATTAATTTATCATATTATGATAAAGGTGCAAAAATGTTCAATTAACTTCTATGAAGGAAGATTTCACAAGGCTTTTAGATCACTGTGAAGGAAGTTCTTATTTTCTGCAACACTTCATGAATTATTGTTGAAACTAAGCAGTGCAGAGACTAAGAAGTTGTCTATTTGATATTACTAAAGTTCTAAAAGCATTACAGACCTTTCTATCAAAATCCCGTTCGGTTTTGCTTTAGCCTTTGGAATTCAATATCATTGCATATTAGGAGCTAATGAAAGAATGAATAGGAACCTATTCCTCAGCGGTCAGCCCAGAAATTCCTTGAAGCACGAGGCTTTTATTTGCATTGCCAATTCTTGTGGAACTTTTAAAATTTCGATCTGTCCATATTAAAATATCGACAATCAGTCGTGATGGGCTTCACTCAGCATCGTCCTCTTCAGTGTCCCTTCAGTTATTACATAGTTGTATTTCAAAGAGTCAAGTTCTCGAATCGAGAATTTTCTATTTTAAACTCTAATTTTTCTACTCTCATGAATTATTCAAATGACCATTGTGGCAATAATTCAAGTTATATCGGATATTTTGAGGTTGAATGACGATATATTATCATGGGGTTAAGAGTGATTTATTGCAACAATACAACTGTTATAAAATATACCAAATAAAAGTAAATCATATCATGCATTCATTCATTCAAATCAATAACTTGGCACAAATTAAACGGGCGTTTCAGACATAAAATATTGGCTGTTTACATACGCGAATGTTAATGAAAATCAACATTTTATGAAAGTCAGAAACTTGACATGGAAAATTTAACTGCATTCGTTTTTCTCACCAATGAAAGAGGGGTCGGTTGTTTTAATAGTGAATTACGTAAAATGTTAATAAATACAAATGTTTTTATTTGTTAATGGAGGTGAGGTGTCTCGGAATGTTCGCTTCTGCTTCACAAAACTGGGCTGATCTTATATGCTATCATTTCTTGGAAAGCTTCGAGGTTTGCTAGCGGATTTGCCGATTCAATAAAATGAACTAAATGAACTGAATTTACCTTTGCTTTTTGAGTATCTTTAAGCTTTGGCTGCAGCTTATCAACGATTTCTTTGAAGGTAGGGCGCTTTTCTCTCTCGTGGCTCAGACACATCTTCATAATTTGGAGAATCAGCGGGTTGCCTCGCGTGGGGATCTCGACTTGCCTTCCTTCCCAGCCGACCTTCAGTATGATCTCGTTCACGTTCATGTTATAGTAAGGTATTTCTCCAGTGATAATTTCCCTATTATTATTTGGAATATTAATCAATGAAATCTTCAAACAAGATGAATGAGTTACCATAGCACCATACCGTACGAGTAGACATCAGATTGCTCGTCATAATGCTCCCCTCTCAGAATTTCAGGAGCCATCCAATGTGGAGTACCAACTCTCTGAGTTTTGTTGGCTTTATTAGCAGAATTAAAATGGATTTGATAATAAAAGTTCTGCATACCTTTCTTCTTTTTATATTTTATCTTATTTCGTGAGAGACCGAAATCACATAGCTTCACACTCCAATTCGAGTCGATCTAATCGATGGGAAGTTGGTTAATAAAGATAAGAAGAAGGTGTTGGGTTACAAGGATGTTGGAACTCTTCAAATCGCAGTGGAAGACCTCTCTGCTATGCAAATAGGTCATACCAAGCGCAATATCCTCACAAATAGCAAGCAAGTGTTCTTCGGGAATTCTGGAATGCTTTCTATGTAAGTGATCGAACAAGCTTCCTTGCTCCAGATATCTAAGCGAATAGATTATTATTATACGAACTATATCAAAATGCTTTATTTACTCTGTGATCATGAGGTATTTGCCTTGGTGGATACAGGCTCCCATATAGAGAATGATATTGGGGTGTCTCAGACTGCTGATAACCTCGACTTCCTTTACGAAGTCCTCCGCAGCCTTTCCAAGGAGCTTCCGCTTTCCGTACTCTTTGATAGCGACCTGCGTGCCCGAGAACAAGCCTTCATAAACTTGACCGTAACCACCTTCACCAATCTTTCCATTTATAGTTAGTTCGTCATAGTTTATAATAAAATTCTCATTGAGTCCAGTCTGCTTGAATATTTTCAAAATTTCGTCTTTAATTTTATTCTCTCTATCTTTAGTAGTCAACGCGCTTCTATTCTTTCGTGTTTTGTTGATTTTTGTTCTTTCCTCAGCAATGACGTGCTTCTTATGCGACTGGTGGTTCTGTTCCTCAAAACGTCTCATCTGACCTTCCTGTCTCAGTTGCGGCCTTGTATTATGAGTTTCGTTATCATGCAGGTCATAAAGCATCGCGGGCGGAGAAGCATTATTTCGCTTATTTCGATCAGGATCTGAGGTATTTTTCTTTGGGAAAGGCTTATGGGTTTCAGGCAAGTACTCTCCTATATTCTCTAATAACTGTTCGTCTTTATATTGCTGAACAGGATGCACGAGCTGCCCTAAGCCAGTGGTTCCAAGCAGCACTTGATTGAGGGTTAAGCCAGTTTTCCCTGCGTTATTCATAGGAACTCCTCCTGCTGTTCCGGCTCTCATCAACGGTGGTCTTGACTCTTCTTCTTCATCGGAGCTGGTGCTTGCTTCGGAGTCCGGTGACGATGATTCTTCGAAAGAGGGCGTTTGACCGCTTGTATGCTTCTTAAGGTTCTCTCTATGCTCATGCGAGTCATACTGATTATGAAGTAAGTAATTTCCATGCGAGCCTCTTTCTTCCTTCCCTTTTCCTTCTGCATCGTCTTTTTTGAAAGGCGACTGTCGATGCATCATCTCTCCTGTCTCTTTCTCTTGATGGTCATGCTGATGATGACAGTCTGAGTCCCTCGCTTCAGCGCCTGATCCTTTGCATGAACCTGAGGCTTTCGATCCTGCGCTTCTTTTTTTCTTCTTTTTCGTTTCAACTGGTGAGGATTCTCCTGAAATATCAGACGCGAATAGCGGTTTGCACTTGATGCGAGGTAATTCCTCTTCATCTTCCTCGTTACAGCGGCTAGTTCTACCCTGACCAGAATTGAGAGTAAAATTATCTAGATCCTCCGACTTCCCTTTCATTGCCTTATTGTCTGGAGGGCTTTTCGAGTAGAGTTCAGCTTCATCGTGGTCTTCAGGGATGATTTGATTGCTGTTGTATAATCCGGAATAAAGCTTCCTTAAGTTGGCTAACCCGCCTTCCATGCTGCCGTAACTGTTAATTGATAGTCTGTTTTTGAATTTAAGCTGCTTATTGTAGTACGTTCCGATCTTCTCTTTGACGTATTCAATGTCTTTGCCACAGCGGTAGATGTGAGTCAGTTGATCAATTGCCTTGCGGATGTTTTTGCGATGACCCAAACTAGCAATCTTAAACTCTTGCTTCAACTCAGCGTCAGTGATGTCCAACAGATTTGATCCTGATATATGGTTTGATTTGAATTGTTCCACGTAGTCTCCGAGTCCTAGATGCTTCAGCCAGTCTGAAACGTCATCTGTTGTCCAGTTTTCAACTATTATTTATAAAGAGATTATTAATTTAATTCAGATGATAAAAGCTTTATTTACTTCGCTTGCTCAACAAGTAGTTGCCTGCAGAGTTCAGCGCTTCCAGATGTTCCAAGAAAATCACCGTATCAACACCAAAATCAGATTTTCCGCTATCCAGCTCGCCTTCCTGACTCCTTATAGCCCTTTGGGTCGCGAAATTGTTGTCTTTTCCATCAAGCGAGCCTTCCGACGTCCTTCTCTTGCCGCTATATTTCGGTGAGTCCTCATTGCGTGAGTCGTTTTGCGAACCGTTACCCGATACAACCAGCGTCTGAGGGACCTCTGTTTCAAAGAGTTTCCTCTTCTGCTTGGTCTCAGGGCTCTTTTCGTTCTCGCTGTCGTTTTTGTCTTCATCGTTGGTGTCCTCGTCATTTTTGTTTATACGTTCTAAATCGTTAAAAACAATAATCCTTTGGGAGTTCTCTTCCAAATCTTCTGTCTCTTCTTTATTAACGGGCGTACGAAGCCGAGGTATAGCAGGTTCGTCTTCATCGCTGCCCTCGCCTACAAAATTTTCAACACCTGCACTTACTATGAAGTAATTACAATTATTTCCTTCTGTTTGCGTGCCTTCCCCTTCAGGGATATCCGTGAGCAGCGTTCGACCTTTCAGAGCGCCATAAACCCAGCGCTCTTCAAAAACACGTCCTTTACTGTCCTGAAAGTGTCCAGTGCCATGCTTTTCGCCCTCAAAGAACGTACCTATGCAAATTTGCGATAAATCCAGCTACTCAGAGAATCCTACCTTTAAAGATCGATTTATCAGCGTAGAAAATCTCGCCGAGGCCATGATGGAATCCATTCTGCCATTCACCTATGAATTTCCATATAATCAGCCTCAATGCCCAGAAAAGGTTGCTTACCAACATATCGCTTCCCTTGATTGACGTAATAGTGTACACCATGACCATGCTTTTTGTTGTTACTCCTACAATCATGCATATCATTCAATAAATTCTCCATATTCCAAATTTTTGGGTACCATTCTCCTTTATAGACGTCGTTATTGCGGTAGAAGTAGGTCCCGAGCCCGCACAGCTCATTTGCTTTGACCTGTCCTTCGTATTTGTCACCATTGGAGAAAATTATGATTTCATTGATGTCTGAAAAATGAGGTTATTTTAGAATAGTAAAAATGCAAGTTACCTTTTGTCTTGGCTTTGTGCCGTGATTCCGGAGGTTCTTTCGGTCTAGAGCTGTTTATACCCATTCAGTTAGTATTCGAACCTAAACTGGAGGAGATTTTAGGGATGAGGAGGTCAATAAAATTTCCTTACGAGGTTCAAGAAAAGAATTAATTAAACAATATACGAGTTTTATGGCTTTAATTCCTCTGAGGTTTGTACCAGTTTTCTGATTATGTGTTTAACAACGATAGGCTTAGTTGACTAACAAATATTTAATTAAGGGTGGAAAATTTATCTCTCGTCGTGGTAAGGCAAGATGTGAGGTAAAATAGCAGGTTTTTGGTAAGAAACAGTAGATTTAAAAAAAATCTTTGAAGCGTTAACCTGAACAATAAGTTATGAAGGATTTTTCGAAGCTGTTATTCGATAGAGGCTTCTACCGAACTCAGAATTAAGATAGCGGTTATGAATTTTTCTTTCTCACTGTCATTGAAAAAGAATTAGTTTAACGTTTAAGAACAGTACTGAAAATTCTAAATAATTGAAAAATTTGTACTTTAAAGAATAAGGAGGCTACAATCTGAGGCTTCTTTATTGACAAAGAACGTAGAGAATGAAGATATAGATTTCACTCAAGGGAAAAAAGGACAGTACAATAAAATAATCGCATGTATAACAAAATTAAAATAGGAAGTTCAACAAAATGTGGTTGTTGAATGGGAAAAAATAATGTTGGTTAAAAGGGGTCCTTCAAGTCATTAATAATGTCTCTCAAAATTTTCCAATAAGAGAGTTAAATTGTAATTTGTCAATGAGTTCTCTCACTCTAGAAACTTTTTTAAAGGAAAATATGAAAAAACTTTGTTGCTTGATTAATTTTCATTGGTAATCGACGATCTGACAATCCCTGAAAAGAGAAATGGGAAGATATATTCAAGGATACATATATATGTCGAGTATTATTTATTTGAGTGTTTTATTCCCAAAACACTAAGCGTTATTTTAGTTGAAAGTAGAAATTTTAAGTGATCAGTTTTAAATTAGGAGTCTCGAATTGTATTCGTTATATACGTGTGATGTGTTATTATCATAGTAAAGTCACATATTATCCTCTTTTGAGCTCGAAAATGTGTCTAAGCCAGCCATCATTTGCTATTACTATACCTCATAAATCAAAAAATTTATATTATAGAAAGGTTAAAAAGTAAGTTAATGACTTCAAAAAAAAATTCGTTCAGAAAAGCGGAAAAAAATTCTCCTATAAGACATTTATCTTTTGCAGATCTCTTCAAATTAAACAGCCCATGTATCTCATATAGGATCAACCACCTCAATAAACCTCCCCTTTGGAACAAAAAAAAAATTGTTGCTTTTTTACCTTATTCGACCGTCAATACCAGAATTAGCGCATTCTCACATCTGAGCACCCATTCAGATAACGAAGAAATATATTACAGTCCCTTGACAAGCAATTTCCAAGTATTTTCCTTTCCTTGTCATAAAATATTTATCGAAACCTCCCCATAAAAACTCATAAAATTTGCCGTGAAGACGCTCACGGTTAGGTCTAACTTTTCTCAAGCCTTAAAAAAAAGCCACAACCTTGCTCCTACCCACTCAGCACCTTAATCCGAAGCTCTCCTCAGAAAGATTTTCCAGGCAAGTCTCAGCCAAAATAAAATTTTAACTTCCGTTCTGATACCTTTTTCCATTAGATATTATAAGCAAATAAAGAATAAGATAATCTTTCCAGAATTCCCTCATAACCACCTCATATCTTCACGAAATCTTACGCAACATCAATCAATTACCATGGAAAAATCCGAAGAACACAAAATAAATCAACAGGGAATGTCTCCAGAACCTTTCGGCGACAAAGATCCAAATGTAAATCAACTCTTCGATTTCCAAACAATTGAACTTATTTCAAACTTATCAATCTTTTCCATCAGAAATCGGTACCGGAGCAACTCTGCGAGCTCATGGGAGAAATCACGGTGTATGAAGTGCTGCCTCCAAATTCACAAGTGAAAAAAACTTCTAATCGATGGAATTTACTTGCTTTAGCTAGGTAGTAGTGCTTGATAAACTATTCTCGCTCTATGACACGATGACTGTTATGCTGGATAACGACTGTGATGAGTGCTATATATGGAATTCTGACCAGTTTAGCTACGATGGCATCGTGAGCTACACGGATTTCGTCGAAATGCTCATGTTTATCATCGAAAGCATTCAGATTGAGAAAACCGGTACTTAACTCTCCCTCTCACAGCTGTTAATGCTTCGCATGATTAGAAAAATTCAAGCAGGAGCTTCAAAAGACGGAAAACGGTGCCGATAATCTCGAAGATCGAAGCAAATTCTATGGATTATGTAAGACAATGCAGCTTATCGGGAAAGAATAACATGTGAGCAGATAGCAAGAAAATTTCTGAATACGTCGAAGGAGTCTCAGCCAAGAAAATTTCTTTTGAAGAGGAATCGAAGGATAGCATGTCAGAGGAATTAAATATCGACAAAGAGACGATTATTCAGGATTTGAAGATGGTGAATATGAAAAACTGGCAGAGCATCGTCTATGAAAATGTAAGATAAAACCTTTACCTGCATCAGTTTGTTAAATCAGCCTTGGATGTGTAGATTTTATGGAGACCGCATGGAATTATTTACGCTTTTGTGGAAGAGAAATTAATTGATGCTTGCATCAAAATGAAGAAACATAAATTACATAGAATCGCAGTGTTTGACCGCGAAAGTCAGCTGATTGTTGGGACTTTAACGCAGAAGGACATCCTGCTTTTCCTGTTGCTGAATTTTCCGAAGGAGATGCAAACGATATTTAATCGAAAAATCTCGGAGCTGAAAGATTTGCCTATTACTTCAACAGTTTTCACGGTGGATTCGAAACAGCAATTAGTAAATACGTTTGAGACTCTTCTCATTCGGAGGATTTCGTCAATTCCGGTGGTCTGTGGCCAGGGAAAGCTGTTGGGACATATTCATAAGAAGGATCTCTTTTATGTGTTGAGGGATTTTGAGCTTGAGAAGGTAATTTTAACAGTTAATGACAATTATTTTTTTTGGAATGAATTAGCTCGCAAAGACGAATGAGGCGTTCTTGGAGATGATCAAGAAAGAAACAGGTTATAGGAAGTCGAGTTTAGATAACCTCGAGTGGTTTTTTTCTCCAGATGACACGCTGATTCATCTGATGCAGAAAATCGTGCTGGCGCCAGGACAGCGCCTTTTGGATATCAATAAGGAAACAAGGAAGATAAATGCGATCATTACTATGTTGGATCTATTCGAATTTCTCATTCCTATTAAAGAGCAAGAAGAAACAATACAAACGGAGAAAGCTTAGAAGACAGGGACTCTCGAGGATTAATATAACAGGTCCGGCAATTCTGATGATTTCTCGTGCAGAATCAAGTTACTTCAGAAGTAGGTGGCATTTGAACGAGAAAGGAGTCAGCTGACTTATGCGCGAATACATCAGACCTTAATCTAATATTTTAAAAGCGAATGAACATTTTGTGATTTATTCCGTATATCTATCTTATCTTTGGCTATATGTATGCACTAATGAACGATAAAATCATTTATTTAATGATTTTCGAAATCGCTGAGATCAAAAAAGGGCTAACTCCGTTGAAAGCTTGGATTTTTAATTGAGACATTTATTAAGAGAACGGTATCACCTACAATTTTTCAAAAGCCACTGTTTCCACAGGTTGATTGCTAAGTGCAGCTTGTTCGAAAGCAGGCACACCATCTTCGAAATTATGAAACTCTTAAAAATATTTATAGGAAAGGTTTTAGATTCTTAAATCAACTCTTTTAATAATAATAAATTTTTGCAGTTGTAACTTAGTCGGGGGTTTGCTTTGTGACAGAAATCATATAATATCGTATTTTTCTTGACAATCTATGGAGAAAATAGATTTCACTAATAATGGAAGACGAATAATAAGAAAACTATGATGACATAACAACCTTCGAGTAAGACAGGGCTCCCTTCTATGTCTATTTATTATTTAGTTACCTCTTTTTGTGTTTGGAATGAAAAATTAACTCCTCTTTCTACCTGAAGGTTCCAAACTTTCGTCTCTACCTATTATTTGATGCTGATTTAGTGATGTTATTCTTCTACTAAAAAAGAGGTGAATCGAACCCCACTACAATGTTACCAATAAACTCATCACATTTTTATAAAGTGCAAAATCTTGAGTAATTATTTGTAATAACGAATGTTTTCTTCCTCATAGTTAGTCGATCCATACTACTCCGATATATGTTCATTGCTTGCTTGAATTTGTGAACCCAAATCAATTATTCATATAAACAAATGATCTTATAGCCTATGAAGCAATTTCTCCTTGACCGTAGTACAGTAATCAAATTAAAATATTGAAAGAATTCTCGAACTTTATCAAGGCCAGCCAGTTTGACATGAAAAGCCATCTCTTGTTACTTCAGCTTTAGAAATTATACAGGCACTGCAGACTCTCTTCTAAGCAAAAGTCTTCACACCACAAGATCTAGAATAAAGAGTTCATAGACTGCTGGAATGCAACCAAAGAGAAGAAGGTAATCCTGACGAAGGAGGAAGATTCCACTAAGCTGTTTGAGAAGCTGGTAGTTGAAATTGGATAGGAATTGAAGACTCCAGACTATTAAGTTCAATTCTACGAACAAACACAAAAAAACAGGGGATTCAAATAACATGAATGACCCTATCGAAACAACACCTATTTTGTATGCTGATGAAAGTAACTGTGCAGAACTTTTATGACTAAGCAAGAAATCCAAGTGAGAGTGAGAGAGTAAAAGGCAGCTAGCAACTTTGAACCAAAGCAATTTTGTAGCGTTTCTCTCTTGCTCAAAACACAATAGATACGTCAATGAGCAATGTGCATACAACAAGCAATCCAAAGGATGAGATCCAGTCGTAACAAAGAGAATAATATGAAAATTGAGGCCCAGAAACCTTGAGGCTGCATAGTCACACCTGATCGAAATATCTTCAGCAGCATAAAGGAAAAAGCAAATTGTGCTTATGTTTTCCACGAAAAATCAGTAGTTCATCTGAAACGTATCTGAGTCACGTAGGAGATTAAATTTGTTTGTTTATTAACTCTGTTGTATAGAAAAAGGCTTTTACTGAACACAATTAAGGCAAAACTAACTGAAAAGAATCACCTAACAACAATAAAATCTAAATCCAGTAAGAAAATTCTTCATGAGCTTTTAAATTCTGACTCCTCTGAAAAAATTATAGTTTTAACGAAACACAAACATTTCCAGGCTGCTTTTCCTTTGACAATGACTCTTCTGAGATTCCGATGTTTATTGATCATGTTAACGATCTTCTTAATCTCCGAAACAGGTTTCTTTCATTTATTCTATCATGATTCTTATATTTTTATAGCCAACGGATATCATTACGGAGCAACCAAGAAAGTATTTAGGACATCTGAATGTGGAAGATGCCTTAAGAAAGGTTTCTTTGAAAATAATTGGGACTATTGCAATGATTGCTGTTGCAAAACAACTCCACAGGATATTTATCGCTGGTGCGATCCAAAGGTCCCTTGCTAAGTTTGTTTTATATTTATATTTATAGTTTCAACATCAGAAAATGTGGTTCACTTTATTTTGTTAGGAAGCCATAGTAATTTGTACTCATCGAGAACATTAAAAAATAGTCTCTTGTGACAGATAAATGAGCGGATCTTATTATATTTATATATCCCTCTCCGCACGTGGAAAATTTTCATAAAGGGGAAGAGTCCAATTCATTCAAATTATTTCCAAATAATTTGTGTTTCTAAGGAAGCTTAAGAGAAATTATTCGAAAAACTGATCATGTCATAGAGAAATTCATGAAGTCCTCGCCGGGACAAATTAATCAGCATGAATTAAGATTGTTTTCGCTACGAGCTGAGTGAGAGACCATCGTTTTGTTTTTATGCTAACATAGAAATTTTCTGATCTATATCTATCTTGTGGGATTGAACACCAATAAAAATGATTTTTCTCATGCTTTTGAGAGATTATTTTTATATGAAGATTTAAGCAGCAAAAGGCTATATAGATATGTCGTGATATTAATCTCAGGTTGATGATATTGAAGATGATATTAA
>ENA-UOTZ01001849-UOTZ01001849.1-compost-metagenome-genome-assembly--contig:-NODE-1849-length-12815-cov-3.956979_pt1 | contig 12815 bp, 10 predicted proteins | sample MGYA00238144_ERZ746983 | MGnify/ENA primary metagenome ERZ746983 (study PRJEB28759, sample SAMN06268863) | compost metagenome | isolation source: single cell | place: USA: California, Emeryville, Joint...
AGAATAAGTTCTCTTAACCATTACTCTTAGAAACGTGTGTGTATTTGCACTCACTTTCATATCCAAAAATGAAACAGGGATATATTTATATTATTTTTATTATTGTTTGCCACTTATTTTGCTCATCCTATCGCATTATAGTTATAAAGCATCCATCCTAGCTGCAATCATCTGTTATCTCAGTAAATTGCTAAACCAGAGTCTTTCGAACTGTGATTTAGCAGCATTCTAATTATACAAGACTCATACAATTCTTAGATTATTTTTGTCCATTGAAATGACATCGTTGGATATGTTTTTTAAGCTCTAAATGCTGAGTTGGTCAATATGAAACTATCCGGAGAATTTATTTCACAACTGAATTTAATCGATTAAACTAATGTATTTATTAGATTTTTAGGAACGAGTCCTTTCTCTTTTTCACATAATTAAGAAAGAAATTGATCAAAGAATGCTTGTTGTACAACACTCTTCACCAGCATGCATAGAATTCGAAGTCAATTGTTAAAACCTTTGCTATTTTCGATGGTGAAGAGTGTGAAGGAACTTTCAACAAGCCATCTTGCTCACTGATATTCCTTCTTTTGTGGTACATAAGTACTGAGTTCCTCCGCGCTATCTGAAGTAACAGCCAGGAATCGTTGGGTTAAAGCACTTCTTTCAATGTTTCATATTCTCTTCTCTGTCAGATTCATTTCGACGATATACAAGGATATAGGATTCTTAGATACTATCGTGCTGGGTATGTTCGTTGAGAGAAGAAAATAACTCTTAAAACAAACAACTAATTCAGGATGAAAAGCCTTCAATTAATTGCAGTGTATCAGAACCTCCTCATGGTTATCTCCATCTATTTTTTTATGAAAACAAAAAATAAGAAAATAGAAATCGGATTCGGATTCGGATATGTGTGTACTAATTTCGCTGACTAAAATAATAAAACATGCTAATCTTATGTTTCATGTGCTTGTAAACAATAGAAGTTCTTCACAATATTATTGTAATTATAAATTCAAAACCCAAGGATCAGAAACCACAAAGAAATAAGCAATTTTTCACTGACGTACGAACAAGCTGCTCAAAATTTAAACCACTATGTTACATATTTTAATCTAAACAAATCGGATCGGAAAAATTTCCCTTTGTTTTTGTCAGCATCTCTCCAAAAGTATTATTTTCTTCCACCCTTTTCGAATTCGAGCTTTCTCCTGCAATTTCAAACGATTTTTCGGCTATTTTCAAATTCTTTTTGCTGCTAGTTGAGTTATCTTGATTCTGTAGAGCTTCAACCGTGGTCAGCTTGGATTTTTCAGTATCTTTCGAAAACGCCTTTGGTGACTCGTTATTTTTCGAGATCGTTTTTTTAATTATTCCGTCGCCATTCTTAGGTTTGCTCTTCTTCTTTGCCTGGAAATACCGTTGGAAGAGTCTCACTAGCTTCTTCTTCGTTGCTAGCGGGTAAATTTTTCTTGGTTTAAATTTTCGATCCGCACCATTCAGAAAGTCGTCAAACGTTGGCAATTGAGCGTCGACCTCGCTATATTTAAATAACTCGCTTAGCATCTGCTGTTCGCTCTCAAGTATCATTTGAATGCCGTCGTTTTTATCCTTAGCCTGAGGAACTTCTGTAGTTATTGACAGTGGTTCAATTTCAATAGACTCTTTCGGTTCACTGGGAGCCTTCTCAAGCTGCATTTGCACTGCTTCTTTTTCAATAATAAACTCTTGGTCTTTTTCCGGTTGATGCAGAATCTCATCAATCGCTCCCATGATTTCCATTTCGTTTGCTTGCAATTTCGCTGGTTCAAGCTCTTTCTGTTCCTGTGTCTGAGCGTTTTCTTGGTTAATCTCTAAAGGCAGGATCTCTGGAAGCAGCTCGATTTCAATCACCGAACTGATATCGCTCTCGGCCTTCTCGTTTTGTGGCTGTGGCTGCGACTGCTGCTGTTGCAAGGTAACTGAATACCCGTTCTGATTCGAGTTTGTATTTACCTGATAATTTAGATTGTTTTGATGGGCTCCTCCTATATCTAATATTTCCTCCATCACCATTTTCGTATCGCGTACAGCATTCCCTTTCTCATTTTCTTTCTGAGCATTATTCACATTTGTTATGGCCTTACTTGGTTCAACGTTTTGAGGCTTAGGAGGACTCTCCTTCTCCTCCTCTTCTTCGGAGTCATCCAGCACGATTAAAGCTTCTTCGGGCTTTTTCTGAGCAGGACGGTTAGAGTCCTTCTTTGTCTTTGAGTCTTGTAAACTGGCTGATTCAGCCCTGTTTTTTTGCTCTTTATTGAGCTTTTGTAGCTCCTTCTCCTTCCCTTTGAATGTGTATTCTCCAGTACTATCAAACGTGACTTCTGGATATTCCGACTTCATTACTCCAAGCTCTTCGGCTGCTTGAAGTATCTCGAGAAAATAGCTGTCAACAATGATATCATATGCCTTTAATTTGCAGAGCGGACATTGCCATTTCCTTTGGTTGTTCTTGTGCCAGACGTTCACAAAATTCTCCAGCGAAAAACAATTCACATGTTTACAGTGGACGCCCTTTGCAGGAGTCTTCAACGGCTGCATATCCAATACACACGTTAGCGGATAACTGAGTTTATCGATTTGTATTCCACCAACATCAAATTGCTCGATGACGCGTTTCTTGCACTCTTCTATGCTACGGTTGCTTGTTTTTTTCACTTTATTGATCAAGTCTTCTGGCAGCAGCCTCTTCACTACGAAAATTCCACAGTAATAGGTCTCTGGCCCTTTCTGAAGATCTTGCCGAGGATAAAACTTGATAACGAGACTATTTGTACCGAAACTGACATTTCTCGTGAAAAATTTCTCATCCTTGCGCTTTTTCAGCGACGAATTAATCTGTAAAGGCCTAAACTCCAGCTCGCGTCGTCCGTTGAGTTGCAGCTCCCCTTGATGAGGCCAGGTCGGCTCAATGCTCTTCTCCTCCAAGCGGATACATCGGATTTCGATGCCAATATTCTCATTAGAGGAAATGGCTGTATAGGTCTCTTTATCAATAGAAAACTCAATTTTCAAATTATTCAACAGCACAGGACTCTTCAACACCGATCTCACCTCATGCAGAGGGTCAGAGCGATATAAAACGCACTCCACGCATTCATATATCTTCGCATCTTCAGTCCCAAGCTTCACTTTAGCGCAGTTTGCATGGACTTTCCTCTGACACTCTTTATTAATACATACAAGGGAATCCTGGGTTGATACTACATACATTCCGCATAAACATGTTTTGCCATCATTTACTTTCGTTTGAATTGTGGGAACAGGAACGGTATTTCTTTGCAAGTTTTGCTGGAGTAAATAGGGATGGCTCAAGAGCAGAGGGTTGTAACCGAAGTAGTCGTGTTGCTGAGGCGGAAATTGCATCATTGGTTGATTCATCCCGAATCGGAGGTTAGATTTCGCTGCCTGAGTGATTTCCTGGTACTTTTCTAAAATTTTTCGCAAATGAGGGTCGCTGCATAAGTAATTGAAGTCGAAGCTGACGAAATTAAAGCCGACTTGGTAGGGATTGACCTGTCTCTGAACAGCAAGAATGAGAGTTTTTGAAATATCGTCGATAAGAACATCTTTTCGTTTGTTTAGAAGGGGGATATTCAAGTAAACTGCCAGTTTTTTCAGCTCTGGCAACTGTAAGTTGTTCAGTTCCAAGAGAGACAGCTGACCGAGCAAATTTGTGTCCATAGCAAAAATTCAATATTTTTCTTATTTAATTTGCATAAATAATTTATTTATGTACTCTAATAATTCGCAATTCTAATGTGTAACCTGCTTCTTTATATTATCGAATCGGTTGATCCAGTTGAAAGCCTCAGAACTGGTAGCGACCTGGAGGAATAGGTGACAGATTGGCCTCAAAGGAAGTGAAATTTCCCTGCCGATATGGACTTGGAAAATTTTCTCTATCAGGAAAGCCTGAATTGGAATATATCGTCAAAGAGAATTCTTATAAAAAAAATAAATTAGTACTGAGTTGAAATTTTGTTCACGTGGCCACCGCTAATTATTACCAAAATACATACTATAAAAGACCTAATTGCTTTTTGCAATTTACCAGTCAGGGCATCTCTCTCTAAGAGAAGTTCAAAATCAAGACTGAGCTAAAGTTCCACAGGCTTATTGAGTTTGGTGATTTAAAAGAAATTCTCTTTTAATTCCAACCTAAAGTGTTTTTGATATCAAAAGAAAAAGCTGAAATTCAGTCGGTTTTATCAGATTCTCAATCTTGCCAAAATAAAGAGTATTTATTGGCATCTTCTTCGAATTAAAGCTATAGTCTATAAACTCCTTCTTGAGATGCTAGTTTCCATGCTCAACTGTCCTGCAATACTCTTTTATTAGACGCTGAGGCCTGAAGGTGATTTTAACAAATACTTTCTACAATCGACTGCAAAAACTTCACTTAGATCCCAAGGTTCGAATCTTTTACTGATCATTGATAACTTAAAGGTTCCAATACATCCGCATCATCAAAAGCAAATAGTTAAGTTACCGAACTTAGCCTTGCCACCCCACTCGGATACTATCTTAGATTATTATCGATGTATGCAGTTAGAATTACTGTATCTCCGTTTAGTTCTAGTCACCTACTTCAAATACCCATAGCCAAAGCTTCTTCCACTCTTCCACAACAGCAATCAGACACAAATTACATTTTACTCTGATTCAAAGCAATTAATTTAATTAAAGATTACGAACTAAGTGCACGTGCTTCCTTTGTCCATGAATAAATATCACAAAGTCATTTTGCTTTAAAAATTTAAACTTGAGCCGATAATTTGAATAATGTCCTCTCACGGTATGGCGGAAACTCCAGCAGACACCGACAAACTCGTTCAGTACGACACTTTCGCGCCGGAAAATGACAATAAAAGCGAAAAGCCAAGCCATAAGTCCCAGCGATCCAAATCACTTTGGAAATGCACAATGATTTTGATCATTAACAGTATTCCCAACATAGTTCATTTCGCTGCTGGTTTCATCATGCAAGCCATGAGCTTGCATTTTCTTTCAAAGTCAGGCAATGTCGCTGAAATCGCAGGAACTGGCCTTGGCAATACCTGGATGAACGCAACCAATACCTGGATGAACGCAACCAATACCTTGATAATCAGCGCTTTCAACATGGGAACCGTGGTTTATTGTGCTCCAGCTTTTGGCGCTAAGAACTACTACCTCGTGGGTCTTTGCTTCCAAGCTTTTTCATCAGCTACTTCGTTATTCTGCTCTCATACCCACTATTTACAGCGATGACGAAGATGTTGCCTACCAAGCGTTTCTTTATGGCGCATACAGTTTTCCAGGGGTCATCTTTACAGGGATTTACAATACTACCAAATTTTTCATGGTGACACACAAAGTCTACCCGCCTCTACTTCTTGTACAATTGATCGTCGCAATTTGCCATTGGGGATGGTGCGAGCTCTACATCATCCATTTCGGATTAGGAGTAAAAGGAGCTGGACTTGCGATGGGAACGTCGATAATTCTGGGGTCGGTGGTGCTGCTGATTTACATCTATTTCAGTAAAGAGTTCAAAGAATCGTTCTTTTGGTTCAATAGAGAGTCGTTTCAAGGTTTGTTTGAGCAATTCAAGAGAGAGTTCTTCATTGCTGCGCCATATTACTTAGAATGGATGGCCTATGAGATTTATACTCTAGACTCAGTGAATTTTGGGAAAATACATCTCGCTTCATGGGTGATTCTCTACACCATTTTGTCTATGCTCTAAGTTATCCCTTTTGGACTCGGAACCGTGACATCTCAGCACATTGGGAACGCGATCGGAGAGCAAGACCTTCCTACAGCCAAAAACTATTTGAGATCTTCGATAGGCAATGGAGTTGTAGTGAGCGCGTTGGAGGTCGTTGCGGTATATACTTTCCGGACATCAATCATTGGAATCTATAACAGTTCTGAGGAAGTTTACACGACAACGGTTATTTTGCTGATGATGTATTTGGCTATAATACCAGGAGATATTTTACAGATGACGATAATAGCAATACTAAAAGCCATAGGAAGGGAGAAGATAGCGACTCTGATGTTCTTGGTAATTTCATATGTAGTTGGGATTCCTCTTGGATGTATCTTAGGAATAAGATTTGAAATAGAAAGCCGAGGAATATTAATTGGGTTGGGTACTGCGATCTACTTGCTACTAATAGCATCTGTAGTGACTCTATTACGAACCGATATGAGGAAGGAAGCAGAAAAAATATTCAAAACAAGAACCCAACAATGAAGTGGCGACGTTGACTTGCTTTTGTAGAAAAGAACATAATGCCATGAATTACGGTAATTGAAAGGATTCATGGAGACAGTATTTGAGTTTAGAGTAGTTCTTTTCCCTTGAATTAAGAAATTAATTATCTATATGCATTACACACGCCAAGATCGGCAAATCAAGTATGAAATAGAAGTCCCATTGACTGTAGAGTAGAAAAGCCAATATTGAGGAAATTCGTAATGCGGTTCGCGAATGCTTGACAACACAGTTTATAGAGAAGGAGGCAAGTCAAAGTGCTATTGTTATCATGATATCATGACATAGCATATTTCGTGCCCATTCACATGCCGTAATTTCATACTGTGCCCTATCAGTTTTACATATCTTTCCTATCTCTGCGTTAAGAGGATCGTCTGAATCTGGGTTGAAAAGCAGTGAACAAATTAAAAGCAAAACTATATGATATAGTTAGAAAAGCTATCATTTTTTGGGTTACCTTTGGATACTGTCAAAGCCGGACTCCAATTTTGAGTTAAAACATCACAACAGACAACTCCAGTGTCCGGACTTATATTTGGATGATAGATACGAGTTAGGAACTTCACTTTCGGTGGCTTGAACGGATAGTCTTGAGGAAAATCGTAACTTAGGAAAAAGACACCTCCTTGGTACTGTGTATCTTCCTGGATCATGAGTTAAACTCCGATTGTGACCCATTGTTTACTGGTCCCAGGAGCGTCACTTGCCACGAATATAAATTGTTCTCATCAAGCGGAGCAGCTGAGAAGTTTTCTAATGGGTTTAGTTTAAGATCCTCTAACTCCTGCAAAATCAATCGGAGAGAATATAGAAATCAATTACCTTTTTAATCCTTGCAAGGACCATGCTTTTGTTATAAGATTTGGCACTGTTTGATTCTTAAGGAATAAAATTTTAATTAAATTTCTTCGATGTTTAATGTTCAGACCGGGATTCAAATTAAAATGCTGTTCAGGAGTAGTTATGACAAAAAGTTTTCAAATTGGTTATTGGTGGAGATGCTTTTTATACTGTTCGGTTTGAACATGAACGATATAAAACTAATTTGAAGCAAACTTCAGGAAAACGTCATAAAACAATGAAATTTGAATTTATTAATTTTCAAAAAGAAAAAAATGGTAGCAAATACAGATATAAAATTGGCATTGACAGCTCTTTCTGCTTTTCGAGTTATTATTTACCAAAACACCCCGCACAAACTGCAGTCAGACCTGCGCAAGAAGCACACCCACAGACGCAAAGTCCAAAGTAACCATCGTCTTTTCTTTCTTCTTCACTTTCCTCATCCTCTGCCTCTTTCTGTGCAGCACATTTACTATATATCACCGAAAGAATCCAGAGAGGGAAGCAACAGAGAATAAAAAGAATTTTCAAACACGTGATCTTCTTAGGATTTGTTTTTTCAATTTTTTTATTGGGTTCTTCCCGCGTTTCCGTCTTGATTTCCATTACAGGCTGTGTTTCTATATTGATTTCGGCTGCTGGTTGTTTTTTCTCACTTATTATCCTGGAAATTGGCTCGTTAATCTCAATTATCTGATGCCCAGAGGGCAGATGAGGCAGCGTGCTTTGAGACCTCAGTCTTGCAATCTGCTCGTCTGTTAAGACCGCTTGCTCCGTAGGTCTTAGTCTAGCAGAGCTTGGGCAGCTCTCATGAAGGTTGTCTCGCTGAGTAGAAACTGTAGGAGCCCTTTTCTTTCTGGGATGGCCCGGGCTCAAACTTTTTTTCGGTTTATGCAATCGAGCTCCTCCAGAATGAGGCTGCTGGGTGACTGTTTGGACTTGGTAAGAAAGTTCAAGACGAGCTGGAGAGTTTGGGTTCTGAGTATGTTGCATTTTGAATCTTAAATTATTTATATTATACAAATGTCGGCGCTCTGCTTATAAACCCGATATCGCCAGACGCCCCTTGATGATTATAAAATTTTATAGCCAATTAAATAGAAAGAATTCTTAAAATTCCAAACATTCTAATTAATTAGTTTGAAAACCATGAATATTTAAATTTTATTAAAATCGAGATGCTTCTGTAAATTGAAAAAGCGGATTTAGTAGATTATAAAATTTAAAGGCTGAGAATATACCCTCATGAGATTTTAACTATCAGTAGGAGCTAAGAAAGGAATCTTACTTCCTCGAACGAGAAAAATGGAGAATGATGCTCGATCTTGCTGTCTTTTCGGCTATTGTGCAGCAACCGTGAGGTAGAAAGGATCTAAACAAGGCTCCCCTATAAAAGCCAAGAAAATATTCCCGAAGGGAACTTGGGTATTGATTTTTCGAGCATATATATTCATTGAATTTGCTTCTGAAATCCCCATCGGTAGTCAAAAGCTGTAAAGAAGGGTATTTTGGTGCATCTCTGTTTTTTTTCAGCAAGCTTATGAAGACTTCTAACGGCTGAGTGAAAATGGAGAGTAATAAATTAATCGTAGCTAAATAAGTTAGATGACCTAAAAAGCATACTCCCTGCTAAGAAATGCTAACTATTTGCGTTGGCCATCATCGATATTCTTGCCTTAGCAATAGCTAAGAGCGCAAGTCGAAATTATAGTTCAGAAAGGGGTTAATGGCAGTCATTATGTTAGAGCATAAAAGTGGATGGAATATGAATGATACTATCTATTTATGCAGTGAGGCTTTATTTCGGATTTTAGAAGAAACCAAAAATCATATCTGTGTGCGCTTTGAGAGCACTAGATCCCACAGGGAATTGCTAAAAGGCTTTGAAAAGAAAGTTAGACCTAAATATCGGCAACAATGAGGTGATTTATGGGCAGCAAGATTAAATATGAACTGGAACTAGTGAAGCTTCGTAATAGCAATAGAAATCTTCAGCAGATACGAAAATAGAATCGGCTCTATATATAATTAGCTCTTAAATTTAATACGTGTATTAATTTCAAATTCATTGATGTGCACCATTTCATCATAAGAGAAGAAAAAAAAGTGTCACTTAGTTGGTTAACAACCGTTTTCCTTGCCATAGCGTTGCGCTGGTGATATTGATACCAACCATCAAGGGTGCTTTACTCAAAAAAATTCAAAGGAAATAAGGAAGAAAAAAAGTCCTTACAATAAGATGTAATGATTGCTGCTGAACCAGAAAGAAATACTAGAAGACAGCCTTCATAGTTCAACTGTTTTTGCATTTCTTCCATCATTTCTCTGGAAAGTTCATACTGAGAAGTTCCGCGATATTTATGATACTTGAGCTTTTGATGATATATAATGAAATCAAGGAGATTGCAACCGTTTTTTGATATAAGGAGGGAAACCCTCATGAAATATATCTATTTATATGAGGTATAAGTTTCGATACTGATAACCTGAACGATCTACTTAGAATCAACTTAACTAGTCGCAGAGTAGGGTTCATTGGTGACTGAATAAACCGAATTGCTTCTACTATGGGTTTTATCGTGCTTTATACGCAGAAGATTCTCCTCGACCAACATCGAGCTAAGAAAAGCCACAACCAGCAAAACGATGTACATTGCCGCTGTAATGAGCGTGCCGAACTTTCGATCGTTCATTGACATGATCCAATCGATCACCACAATCTACAATTACAAGCTTCAGACAAGTTCAAAAAAAAAAAATTTTCTTACTTGTACTGCACCAACAAACTGACTCATGCCGATCATCGCGCCACCAGATACAGCTTCTCCAATCGGAAAAGTGATCTCGCAAGCAAACTCAAGCCCGAGTGGCAGAATAGGAGTCATAAAGAAGCCCAGAAACGCTGTCATGATAGAAAGCATCACGATACTTTGAATGAACATCGTGGCAGCAAAAGCGGCAAAAGCAACCAATGATGTGAGGATGCAGATCATCACAGCTTTTTTATATTTTCTCGTTTTTTCGACATATAATCCCATAGCAACCGACCCGAATAAGCCAAAAACAATAATAATGGCACCCAGCATCGAAGCATCCACCTGAAAGCAAAATCAAATTAGACTAACCAACAAGCAATTTTTACTTGAGAGAAACCAAAAGGGTCGATTAAACTCTGAATGACAGTCGCTAGAGAGTTAAAGGTACCAAGACCGACGGCTTCGATATATTTTTGAATAAGTTTTTCATTCCGCTCTTGAAATTTTCTCTAGGCAACTCAGCCGAAGGACTCGGAGGAGTGGGAGGTTTCTCTCGGAAAAAGATAAATAGAGGAACACATAACACTGTTGAGATGATTCCCTCGATCAACAAGAGCTGAACGAATAGATCTTTTCCTTCAGTTGCGGATTCTTCTGTCCCAACGATAGCTCCAGGTAGCAAAAAGCCAAGCGCGACTCCTAAAGGCGCTGCGAGAGTTAAAAGTGTAGTAAATATTGTTCTCTATGAAGAAGCAAAGTATAATGCATTCGTAATAGACAATCTCATACTTTTTTAGGAAAGGTCCAAAACGCAGAGATTTTCTGTGGTGAGTTGAGAATCAATGGCTGGCCGATAGCGGCGAATAGTTGTCCCAGTAAGACGAAAGTAAAACTTTCCTTAGCGAGCAATCTCACCCAAGCCCCGAGAAGAGTTAGCGCCGTGCCCAAGATTAACTATGTTGATATCCATTATTACAATTGAAGATTAATGATTATTACTCCTTTCTTGGTGCCGTATTCGTCAAGTATATAATTGCCAGGAATTGCAGCAGGTACATAAACTATCATGGCGATTAGTGATGATAGGTTGATTGTAAGCTGCTCCAGGCCGTAAATCTGATTTGAAGAAAATATTGTAACAGGAAGTGTCGTAGTTTAAGTACCTTTTGGAGGTTGGTCGTGATAGGAGAGCAAGTAACCCATAACATTTGATTAGTAATGGAGACACCGAAAAATAGTGCCATAATGACATATCTGATCACTTAGAAATCGCTCGAAAAGGAAAAATAGATACCTGTAGGCATACTCGCGATAGCCGGAACCGAGTAATTCATCTTTCGATATTGTTTCCTTTGATTCGGAGTCACTGTTCATTTTGACTTTCAAATTGTTAGCTGAAATAATTTTACTAATTCAGGACTACTCAGTTAATCTGACACGCTGATTTACTACTGTTTTACAACAAATTGATCAACGAAAAATATCAGACTACATTCAGCATCATATCTTAGAATCATTATCCTAAGCACAATAAACTAGTCTGAAGTAGAGAGATAGGGATAGTTTAAGATAAATGAGTAAGATAAGAATGATTAAGATAAGTATAAAACAGAAAAATTGGGTTTTTTTTATTGAAATCGGTGAGTCGTTTAATCTCTTAAGAATAAACTCATCCATAAAAATCGAAGAAACAGATGTGCCCATCTTAGCTCCTTCCTTCATGAAGATATCAAAGGACTGCAGATGTAGTAAGGTTCATCTTTCATCTTCAATCACAAAAGCGCTTGTATTAGAAGATCGAATTTAACAGAACTCTAAAAGTGGTTAATTTAACAATTGCTACGAACAGATATTGGTCTCTATAAGAACTAAGTGTAGGCTTAACCAATTAATAAATATCACGGTGAAAAGTATGAAACGAAACAAATTTTCCAACTATTGGTCTAAGTTAATCTATATTGATCTCTCACTAAAGGACAAAGAACATAGCTGCCTACAGAAATAGCGAATAATTTAGAAATAATGGATGAATCTTTCTTTAAAGGCGAGTGTTCCACTCGAAGTAGGTTTCAGATTAGTTATGCATTCTTGAATGCTTTGATTAACACACAGACTTTTTTTTTTGAATAATGGAAATATTACTTGCTCAATTTAATAAAACTTGTACAATTTGATATCAGTGTGTTTCTTACTTTCAAGTATTTTTGTTAAAGCAATCCATCCCCTTGTTTCTTTCCTTCCTAAATTTTGTTTTCCAACGTCTTCACTATCTGGTTCCAATCATATCGCGCTGATTCCTCTCTTTCCAACATCCTCTTTATCAAATCCTTCACATAAGTAGGGACTTTAGGCTCTTCTGGGAATGTTAAGGATTCTTTCTTAATGGCTTCAAGCAACGGATAAGCAAGATCACCTTTCCATGGTCTGACTCCATATATCATCTCATATGCCATGATTCCCATTGACCACACATCGCATTTGTAAGAATAAGGTGATTCTGCTAAGAGCTGAGGAGCCATATATGCCACAGTACCTAACCCATTTGTATGCCTGGCTACCTCTTCCTTCTTTTCAACCGGAATAAATTTAGCGAAGCCAAAATCAGCGAGGATTGGCTCATCCCCGTCCATCAGGATATTCGCAGGTTTGAGGTCTCTATGAAAGATTGTTTCCCTTTTGCCGTCCTCATTTCTGAGATCAAGATCCTCCAAACCAACGAATGTCATCGCAATGAGTTTCACAATCTTCAAAACTTTGTCAAGAGGAAGCTTACCTCCTGAATTTCGCAGGTAATCTGAAAGATTTCCATCTTTGTAGAATTTCGTGATGATAAATAAGTTTCCTTCACTTGTGTAAAACGAATCGAGGTATTCAAGCAGATTTTTCCCTTGAATTTTCTTGAGGACCTTGAT
>ENA-UOTZ01001850-UOTZ01001850.1-compost-metagenome-genome-assembly--contig:-NODE-1850-length-12802-cov-6.398193_pt1 | contig 12802 bp, 8 predicted proteins | sample MGYA00238144_ERZ746983 | MGnify/ENA primary metagenome ERZ746983 (study PRJEB28759, sample SAMN06268863) | compost metagenome | isolation source: single cell | place: USA: California, Emeryville, Joint...
AAATGGACGTAGTCGCTGAAGAATCGCAACAAATCAAAGAGCCTGGAACGCAAGTTTCGTCTCAGCCAAAGACTGAAGAAGTGAAACGAGCTCTGGGCAAAAGAGAGCAAGCCACATCGCCTCAAAGGAATGTCATTAATACTCGTAAACGCTCATTTATCAAAATTATCTGACGTTCGGTAGAAGAGACAGCCACGAGCTCTCCAACTTTACTTGCTTGGTGTTCGTTTGAAACTAACAAGATCGACATTGTTGACCTCAACACGATGGAAAGTTATGCAAGTTTTGACGGAGTTAAAATTAGTAGCATAAGTAAAACATAGTTTTTCAGTTATTTTGAGGCTGATATGCTGTAATATTTTTAGGCCAGCGTTGGACGCATGTGAAGGAGATATCAAACACTAAATTACTCGTTTCTCTGCATCATAACTACGAGAAGTCAGTCAATATGACGATATTTGATATCTCAAAAAAAAATCAAATCAAGGAAATTTATTCTCTTGGCGAAGTCTCAGGAGGGCGTATAATTATTCTTCTACCTGAGTGATTATATTATCTCGCTAGTGACTGGAAAGGGAGATATTACATATAACTCACGTAGAAGCATCCTCGGCGCAGTCCCTCTTGACAAAAAAATTTCTTACCATCTATTTAATGTTGATTCTAATGCCTCCAAGACCAAAGATATTGTCAAGCTTACCCGCAAGTCGAAATGGCATTCCCAATACAGTAATCATCAATCATAATTAAAACACCGAATTTACTATACTCTTTAGAATCCGTGATCAGCTGCCTTGACTTCAATCCTACTGGAGAATATGTGGCTACCATTGACGAGGAAGGCGTGTGCCTAATATCTGATGTGACCACAGTCAATTACACATTTCATAAGGAAATAGGATATGAGGGTAATTCTGATTGAAATATTATATTTTCCTTTTCTACTCTACTAAAATAAATTATTAAACTCTTGGCGATATCAATTTCACTCACCATTTATTAGATCCATTTCCACGCTGCAGATGGAGTACCAATGCGGACGAATCACTGATATTCGTGAAGCACGACGAGTACAAACTCAATATCCTAGATGTTGAGAAGAAAACTTTGACTTTAAAGAGTTCGGTACAACTTGACACTTGGGGTAATTACAGCTATATTTTTGTTTTTCTCTTATGTGAATTCAAATTTTTCACTTTATACATGTATGAATTCCAATAAATTCAGGGAAGAAGAACTATGTTTCTTTTTCTTAAAATAAATTGGGAGGTTAATTTCAAGACGTTTTTGGCTTCGCTGCACTTCTCTTCTTTTTATTTCATTATTTGAACATGATAATATTAATCTGTTATATAAGGGTGGACATACTGGATTGATGTATGCCAAAACGATGGGAATCTACTGGCTTGTGGTGGGGATGATAAGAATTTCAAGATATTTGATAAGCGAGAATCGAAAATTATCAAAACCTTTGAAGGTGTTCACAAAAGTAAGAATTTGGATCTGTTTAAAAAATTAACTTTCAATTATTGCTTCCTAGATTGGATCCACTGTGTGCGATGGAGTCCGAGCGGCGATAAGCTTGCGAGTGCTTCATGGGATAAAGCAGTAAAACTATTGGATTTCAAAACTGGAAAAGTCCTCTATACTGGAAACACTTCAGATAGTGGTAAATTATCTATTTCAAAAGACAGAGAACGTCACTACAAAATTATATAGAATCCGCCTCTTCTGCCTCTTCTGTATGCTTCATCTAGATAACAATGAATGCAAACCAGAGAACGAGAATACTCTCAAGAATATCAGCTGAATCACACAATTCAGATAATAACTCTGTGAATTAGGGTAAGTAATCTTGACCTTAGGACTTCTAATAATCTTTACGTCTGAATATTTTTGTTCTCATACGTGCTTATCGTAAGTAAGAAATATCACTTTGCTCAGAGTTGTCGAACTATAAACAAATAGACAACAAAGCTGAATCATCAGTAGGGCAATGACACATTCATCTCCAACGAGACAATAGAATTGTTACATTATTTTTTTAGATTGTCAATTGATCAGAGTTATCAGTTATAACAGCAATAATTATTCTAAAAAGAGCTTCGAAGCTGATACTTGGATTCAACACATTACATAATTAACCACAAAGGTGCTCTGACTTCTCCCATGGGTAGAGACATATTGTCATAATTTTCAAATACCCATTGAAAAGTTAATCACTTTTCATCCATTTCAAATGCAAAATATTTCAATCACAATGAAATATGATATTTTTAATCAAAGAGGCAAGTAAATATTTCATGAGGTAGCCACACTGAAACATTCCCAAGAGAAATGGATCCAATTTTGACTTTATTTCTCACAGACAACGAGTAAATCATAAGAGACCAAGATCCCTGCAATTTCGGGAGGCCTTCATTTGACTCCATAGAATGACATTTCTAAAAAAGTTTCAGAAATCATTTTGAAAGCTTTCAGGAAACAAAATGGAGAGGAAAGCAAAGCCTGAGCTACTGAAACGGAAGTTTTACACTAAAGGAAAGGCAGTTAGCTGCCAACTTTAATGAAAAATTAGAACTGTTTCTGTTTTGCTTTAAACACCCAAAAATATAAACTTAATTCACCGTGGAGATGGGCTGACGAAATTCTAAAAAGGAAGACATCTACAACGGAATTATAGATGAGTTCAAGCCTCATAGGGCGCGCATTAAGCCAGCTCACTTCACATATGCAAAAATCTTTTCGTTATTATCGGAATTAGAAAGACACCTTTGTAAAAACTAGATCTTAGAGGTGAGAGTGGGAGGGAAAACTCTCGCAGCCTTCTATTCACAATATAATTATATGTGATAAGCGATTAGAGACGCTTAGTTACTAAGACCTTAGCAAGTTTTTCTCTTTATAAAGTTCCAATTCATTCATATCTCTGAAAATACCCTTTGTGGCTGAGAGAGACTATGAAGTTGTTCCAAAGCAAAGCATAGATAAAACTAGATAAAATGGTTAGCAGCCACAGTCTTGCAAACAATGCAATGTTCTCTATTTCTTCAAAAACGGAATCCGAATCTCAGTCCACACAGTGTGAGATGCTTCGGTTCAGTTTACGAGATGATGATATATCACATTCTCTTACTTCGAAACTTCTATACCATTGCTTTTTGTGAGTATCATGCAAGCATTACCATACAAACTAATAACACCCTATCAAATTGTAGGTTGTTGTATGAGTCCAATGCCTAAAAACCTAATTAATACTTCTTGAATGACGTGTATAAGAGATAATGACAGCACATAATCATGCTGCTCGCATTGAATACAAATTTTCTGAGAATCAAATAAATGCAACACACAGAAAAATCATTTTTTGCCAAGTATTTCTACTAGTTCATATGTTAACAACAAATGAAAGACTCAAAGGATTCTTCGAAGCCTTAGGTTTGCTTTATGAATAGGAAACAAAAAGAAACTCCAAACTCTTTAATTTTCAGAACTGATGCGAGCGCTGCGTCTTTAAAAAAATTAAATTCGAGGTCTTGATTCAAAATTCCTGTGTTCTTATAATCGGATAAAAATTTTAGAAATTAATTACTCCTATGAATACAATCCGCTCCTTGGCAAGGAAGCTCAACACCGCCAAGAAGCAAGCCAGCGCTAGAGACAAAAAGGCAGAGACAGGCGCCATGGACCGAGGGCGATTATCACGAAGCCACTCGTAAGGACTCAATCTATCTCCACGGCTGAGTTAAAAAACTATCTCGTATTCTCGCCTCTGACTGACGCTTCTTCGCACAGTTAAGAAGCGAATGTGAGTAAGCCTTTGCGAAGTGCGGGATAGACGAAGGATGACAAGGCCTTTGCGCCAAATGTTGAAATCTATGTTGATTAGTTAGGCTATAGAGATAGATTACTTCCTTTCTTCTGGCTCTGAAATATATCACCAAGCCTTCTTTCCATCCGCCTGCCTTTTCGCTTTCTCTGCTTAAAAGCTAATGTACCCATTCTGAAGGTAAAAAAATTACTCAATTCATGAGTTTATTCAATAGGATTAAACTCCTGAAGACTTCATTGGAGCCCTGGTGAAACTCGTCTCAAGACTGCATCAGTACTAAAGAAAGAAGAATAGGTTAGCTAACTAGTGAGAATTCTTAGCTAAGAAAAGCATTTCAAATCCTCTATTTAAGAAATTGAGAAAGTTTGTTTAATTGTTTCGAGAAATTGAATCTTATCACTCAACACAACAAAATCTATATAACTATTACAAAATGAATGTAACAAGAACTATTTTCACAAGATTTCTTTCAGACGACAATGAGTTGGTTGTTCAAACTACCTATTCGAGCATGACTTTGAAAATTGAATCGTGCTGTGGATCGCTTCTCTTGTTCGCTCTTTCAAACAATTTGGAGATATATATGATCCCTTTTGAGACTATTTCCTTCTCATTGTCTCAATGTTTCAGACCTCGATATCTGCTTTAGGTTTTCCTGATTCCAGCAGAAGGAGTTTAGTTCCGCCATGAACTGCAATCTAATTTTTGTTTCCAACAAATAATAATTTAAATCCACCTTTTGTTGTTTACAAAAATTTTAAGAAAACCAATACAATTTTGAAAGCAGCCACTCTTGTCGTGTGATGCCTCATATAAATTCAAATTCTCCTCTTGGATTCCATAGAAAGATGGTTAGTTCAAAGAATTTTCCCTATTTTTCTGTCTTTTTTTGAAATTGAATTCAACTATTCATTATCGGAGGATTATATTATATATTTGCTCAACTTTTAGTCATGACTCCCACATGTATTCACAACAAGAAGGTTTCTCTTAAGATGATTCTAATCCTACATCTAAAGTTGATTCCTACGTCTCTTGAAACTTTGGTTTATTGTAATCCGCTAATATGTCAGATATAAGTTACAGGCCTTACCATTATATATCAAGTAGTATACTGGAAAAACCTCTCGTCTCCATTCGAATATATGCAGATATGAAACGATGGATCAAAGACCGCTCAGAAAGAAGAAAGCATTGTTCAGAAATATAAAAAAAAGTTTCCCTAAATATTATACCTCATTTCTCGTTAAAGAAGCAATGTCAGACCACACACTGAGGCCTTTCTGCGTAGTTAATTTGTAAAAAAGATTCCTTGTTACTTCCTTACGTCCTCTCCAATGGAACCGGATTATTTTAGTAGTACTTCCCATTATCGGCTGGTTTTTTTAATTCACACCAGCTTTCAGGCGCTCTAACTTCGAAATTTTATGACTAGTTGAGTTCAAGGCTGAAGCCTTTTTTTGTCTTTCGATACCTCGAACTGCTACTTCTGTAATTTTAGGTTTGGTGGAGTTCTGGGTAGGTGAGTTAAGTTTCCGTTTCGTTTCATTGTTGTTTGTGGTTTCTTTAAGTGTTTTGCTTTTAGTGCCTGGAGCTGTTGTATTTTGTCATTCTTGACAGCTCTTATGATTTCATTTACGGAAGAAAAGAATTGAAGCAAATTTGAAAATTTCTTTTACATTATCATCTCATTAGTATTTCTCATCGACTGATTTATGTACCAAGGATTTAGCTAATATACCTCCCTGATGAGGTCATTTTTGCAAAAGAATAAACAAAATTTTTTGCTGGTCTAGGAAAGTCGAAAGATAGAAGAAAATTTACGAATTATTTTTCGGGTCTCTCCTCAAGAATTTCTCCTGTAGTAAATGAAAGGAAGGTTCGCACAATACTTGAACGGCCTTTATCGAAACCAGGTTAATTTATTACATATTATTTGAGGTTTCTCATATTCTGTAATTGTGAATATTTTTCGTCATATCTTCACACATAGCTAACAAGTCAAATGAAAGACGAAATAGAAGCAAATAATCCTATCAAGTACTAACACCAAAGAAGAAGTTTGTCTCGATAATGAGAACTACCAGTCATTTAAGCATCAATTTTTAAGTTAACTAGTACACTGTATTGTATTTGTCATTGCCAGAATTAAGAAAATGAGTTCTCTCAAGATCTTTGCTCTCCTTTTAGAGATCACGATAAGATATTGTGTAACAGCTTTCAAGCAAATTTTAAGCAAGGGAGCCGCGCGCAGTACATTGATAGAGTGTTTGCCCAAAACACTGACTATCGGACTGTAAAATATGCGTTACTACGAGGAGCCTCTATAGTCGTCCAGATTATATTAGTCGGAACCTCAGAGAGCACTATTAACAGTTTTTTTTCCGCGTTGAATTCATTCTAGAAAAGACAAACAGATTGATACGATCACCATAGCGATTTCATCGTGCTAACTCAAGAATTTGCGCTTTCCACTGGAATGGGTCAGAAATTCAGCACGTAATTTCATGTGAGATTCTGACCTATCAACAAACTGGATGACAAAGCCTCCAACATCTGCTTGACGTTAATTTCCCTGTGAGCAGATCTCAGGCTTACGGCATGTATTAAGGTGAACAATTTGAATTAAGTTTCTCGAAAATAAGATTGTTTCTAAGGAAAAAATTTTAGAGGGTATCCTTTCGCTGTCATGGAGTTTTAAGTTGATTCTAGCTTGCTATTCCAGTTCAGTAGAAGTGCTCAGTGAGGCACTCTGCAAAAAATTGTGTTTTTAGCCGAGTTCTGAACTGATTTTTCTCTTTGTAGGGTTGCCCTTGAGTAAGTCTTCAAGAGCGAACTGCTACAAAATACTTAACTTATATCCGCACTAGATTAATCAGCAATAGTCCAATGGCGGTCCTATTTCACCCAATCGAAACACCTCTGATGGTGAAATTTTCTCCCAACCTTTAATTTTTTGAGAAAATTTAGCCATCATCAAGGGAAGCAGCTGCTCTTCTGAGAAAAATGGACTCAAATGAAAAAAATTTTTATATTCAGAATTTTGTCATCACAGTAAGCAGCTCCAAGAGACAATGCAGAGGTTCATAGGAAAAACCCTATAATACACTACCAGTCTACCAGTAGGAATTACTAACATGCACAACGAAGCTCAAAATTTATTGTCACCTAAGTCCTCAGGAACGGATCATTGTAAAACAAGGGGATATTTAGGTAGACTGCGAAGCGGGTAACTTTCCGGGAGAAGAAGCCAAATTTGCAATCAAAGAAAATTAAAAAATCTGGTATCAATATATTTCCGAACTCATGAAAACCGATTACCGAATCTAAGGAAAGAGTAACCACCAATGATAAGGAAGAAAAAGTTTTACTCTCGCGCTTGGTCGTCAAGTCTAAAACTAGCGGAAGAAATTTTTCTTTGAATCGAATTTTTTCTATATCTCTGAAAAGGTCAAGGGGATGAGCCTCAATAAAACGAGGAAACATGATGAATTCTTCATTAGCAACGAGGTATTGCTTCGTTCTGTCTCAGATTTTGAGAAATTCCAAGCAGCTCTTCAAAAAGGAATTGATAACGTATTGACTCTCATCCAGGCTGTTATTTTAAAATCCGATTAACCGGTTTAATTGAGAATAATTCAGAATTAGAATCATATCAGAATAGGTAATTAAGTTGAAAATCCTATTTAGAACGTTAATTAAGAATTTGAGAAGCGAGTATTTGTGAAGATTAATAATTTTATGAAACTTCAGTGAGATACCAAATTTAGTTAAAAATTCGATTTTTAAAGTACTAATATGCGACTCCTGAAAATAGGCATGTGCTATCTCCAAAAGCAAGCTTTCTCTATGAAAAAAGCAGGCTGCCAACATAAATGCTCTCATATGGAGCGGTAATCATGTGTTTTTCAATATGTTGTAAAGAAAAATAGCGTAAAAAAAGAGACTATATAAGAAAAATACTCTTGAATGATAAGTGCCTTCAAAATAGCATCGAAATGTATCAGTTTCGTGAAATTTAAGTCATTTAGCCAATTCTGGGGTAAGTTCAGGACTGTTGCATTTGATATAAGGCAGAAAAATATAGGTGCTTGATGTTTAGGTTGAGGTTTTGGCTGTGAAAATGATGTGAAAACGAAAAGGCAAGGTTTGCTTTTGTTGGCTCAGAGCATCATAGCCCATAGACCACGAAATTGGCCAGAATGATTTTTCCAGAGATCTTGAGAAGATTCTAGAAAAAAAGTTTTCTATTTGAGGGAAGTCTGTTGACTTCCGGATTCTTGCATAACAAGAAAATGCACGCAGAGAAAGCATAACACCAAATTGAGAGTACCAGAGTAGCATGTGATCCAAGAGAAATTATGAGATATGTATGAGATATGATTTCTACTGCTCTAAAACTCACGGACTTAATGTATGTCGTGGCAGCAGACTCTCAGGTGAAAAAAGAATGATTATCCTGACTCTCCGACACAATTTGCTTTCAAGTTCGAGGAATCCAAAATTGGCACCTCGATTGCAATTAAACAATTAAAACTCACCAATACGTATGAGAAAAGAGTAACTTATCAGCAGCAACTCTTGAGGCTGTGCCGCCAAGTTTGATCCACACCTCAGATACGTGATGAAAATGGTTCTCAGTGGGTGACATAGTATCTTTTTTGGATTTTGTTAATATTTCGATATGATGGCATTAAAATCGAGAATGACTCAAGAGTTCCAGAATGGATATATGACGAGGAATTAGCAGTGTTTTACTTCTCAAGTCTAAATTCAAATTTATGCGCTCGAGTGATTCAATCTGATCAGAAAATATTTAATTGAAAGCAGTCAATTATCTGGAAGTAATCAAATTATAATCATATACGAAAATAAAACTACAATTCCAATACGGAAAACACTATACTAATGCTCAAATCAAAAATGTTGATCGCAAGCATCTTGGTCTTTTTGGCCACAGTGTCACTAGGTGCGGCTCAAGCAACACCCACTACAACAACGACCGTGACGTCGACAACCACCTACACCACGACCTCTTGGAATAGAGAGACCATAACCATCCCTATGACAACCACCTACATCACGACCTACTGGAATTATGAAACCAAGACCATCCCTGCTACAGCAACCCACATCTCGACTTACTGGAATTATGAGACCATAACCATCCCTGCTACAAAAACCTACGTCACGACCTCCACGAGTTATGAGACCTGGACCTCCTGGATTTATGCGACCACGACCATCCCTGCTACTACCACCACGATCAAAATCGATTGGATTTCCGAAACATATAATCCAACATATACTACCACCAAGAACACAGTCGATTGGATTACCAAAACATATAACCCAACAATTACCACCACCACGACCATAGTTGATTGGACGACCGAAACATATCACACAACATATACTGCCACCACGACTGCTACGACTTGGGCCACACCTACAGTTGGTCCATCACAGAAGTTGCTCCGGAAGAACACTTTTGAGCAGGACAAATAAATTTCTGCTCAATATCTGAATAAAATAATTCCTTATCCAACATAGTGGTTCTTTATATTTGTTGGCATTTATCTCCATAGCAAAGTTGAAACATCAGAAAATTGCAATTACACAATATTTATTATGACAAACGTTAGAAGAAAGGAACCTTATATTAGTGCTGCTAGTTGATTCAAGGGAGTAGAAAGTGTTGTAGAGACAGTAAACAAATTAAATACTGGCTCACTTCTCCTATTTATAATCAAGCTGCTCTTCGAGATTTTGCGATTCATTCCACTCATGTGGCTATATATCCCAGTATTCCCTGTAATAAAAAAATGATAAAACCAACTTATTGTTGAAGGAAGATATCATTTTATCTTTGTTGTTTTGACTATTGTTCAGATAAAGCTTCAAATAAACGAACTTAATAAAATCTTGTGTTGAATAATTATGAAGGAAATTAGTAGAGCCGTTTTCATACCTCAATCTATAATAAACGAAAAGAATCTCCTCAGCGCCGAAATCTCGAAATGGGTTACAGAGAGCCTGAGATGTGAGTCTAGGGCAGGCTCTTAATCCACCGCGTTCCTCAAGGGAGCTTAGCTTTTAGATGATCACAGAAAAGAAGAAAAAGGAGACTTTTCCTTCATGCATATTCAAAACTTAATAAGCAACTTTGAAAGAAGTGAGACATCCAATACCTCAGCCTCAGTTCACATTCGCAAACAAAATCAGCGCTTTCAATTGAAAAGATGATAATGCTGTTAAAATGTCAAATTAGTGCTTAGAAATGATAGAGGAGGAGGAGTATAATAAGCATTTTAGTTCCAAAATTGGACGAAACGTGCAATTTTGAGGGTTAAATTTGAGTTACTCCGATGTTTTGGATTGTTTTGCTTGGTTCCTCATAAAGCGATTTTTTTATTTCATTTTACTTTAACAATCTCCAATTTTATTTCCAAATGAAAATATATGTACCTTATTTCATTGGGAACACTTGGCAAAATTAGAAATTATCAGCCAAAGATTACAATAGCCAGTTGGAATGGGATTAGCAGAGCAACTGCGACCAAACAGGACTAGCACCCAGCCATATGCTGCCCTCAAGCATGAAGAATCTTAGAAGAAAATTTATAAATTCCTTTTAGGTTTTGAGGTAGACTCTGCGGAAATTTGAGAATCTAAAGTATTTTGCAGTTGTAGATCCAGAGATTAGCTTTCCTACTTAACAATGATACTCTTTCGCTTAGGATTCATAAGGTTACATAATTCAGATTTTTAATTTGCGTTAACAAACTGTTAGTTGCTCTGCTTATTGCTTGGTTGGAATCCAGAGGGGGGAAAAAAGAGGGTAATTTGGTAAAAATGAGACAATACAATACTTGATTAATTGATACTATCACGATATCAATACCTTAATTTGAACTCAGCGGTGACATTATTCACAAGAGTAAATCGGAAATTTAGTCATTACATGACGCAAGGGTTCCAAAAAGCCTAAATGGGAAAGCTTATGATGTATATTTCCCTCTATGATATGATTTGTACTCGGGTTGTTTCGGAAGGAAGTGAATAAATTAATTCTTATTCCAGGGCATCTCTCGAAATTAGAGTAATTTTGTTGAATAAAAATGCATCCATGGTAACACTAAGAAGTAAATTGATTCCAGCCTCCTCTCCTATATCCCGATAGAAATCAACTTCCAAACCGTTTTTCCATAATGGCATTTCACAAAGAGTAGAATCTAGAAGAGTTACTGGTTTGACCTTTTGAAGAAAACACTGAGTCGAAGTTGGCAAAGAAAATTGAAAAATGATGGATCATGCAATACAACTAAGTTGGTTCTATTTTATTGAGCGATCCTGATGAGAATTAGAAATAGCACATGAGAAGCATGAGAAAATCTCGATTCTAGTGCTTGTTTTTTTGAAAAAACTCTTTAATTCTGCCTGCTAATCTCGATATAATCGGAGCTAGTAGATAATTGAAAGTCACCCAAATGATGATAGAAGAGAGCGCATCATCCAGGAACAGTCGCAAAGGTGTTCGAATTCTACCAAAAATTTATAATTTCAATGTTTGTTGCAGCAGCGGCAGCAGAACAAAGGAGCGCATGAGGGTAGATATCGGCGAGAATGAGAGGCTCTTCTCCGTTCTGACGCGGAATCCGAATATGCCATATTCATGGAAATCTGATAGATTTGATTTCTGATCTCTAATAAACTCATAAATCATTAAACTCAGCTATCTGGCTTAAAAAAATTTGTTACAACTGTTACATTTTATCTCAGATCGAGAGAACGAGACTCCGAAAATCTAAAAGCAGTGTCTTTGTTCTTCTGCCTCTTAGTAAAGAACCGTTTCTCATGTTTTTCTCAGTTTTGAGAGAAGTCCTCAAGCGATTCTGAAAAATAATCGACCCATAGCGTTACCTGCTGACTATAAAACTCCAGAAAACTGACATCGTTAAAATTACTGAAATTAAAATTAAATAGGACGTTCTGTAATACCTTGTTAATACCTTGCATAAAAACCTTATCTTTGCTGTATCCGAGATGCATGTAAGTCTGTAGTTACAATTAAGCAGATTGTATAAAGGCGCGTTGGGTCTCTTTTCAGACGACTGCAGTAAACATACATATCCACCGTAACCTCGTCAACTTGGACGACAATGACTCAGCATCCAACCTATACAGCCACCATAACCTCAACCTCTTGTACAGCATTAACTTATAATCCAACATTCACGTACACATCCACCGTAACCTCGTCGACCTGGACGACAGTGACTCAGCGTCCGACCTTTACAATTACCACAACCTCTCCTTCATATAGTACGATTACACAAACTGTGCCAGCAACACCAACACCAACAATAAACCCACCAAAACTACCACTACTATGAAGACTTCAACACCATCCGAAACTAGTGTTGCAACTCCGACTGGGAGCCAGGCTATACCCCTACCGCACAACCTCTGAGTAACCAAACTTCTGGTACACGACCTCCTGGAACTCAGTCTCCAGCCGGTACACAGCCTCCTTGTCCTAAATCATCAGTAGGATTCGTTGCTCAACATGGTCAACTCAGAACCAATGGCAACAAGATCGTCAATACCTCTGTACAACCAGTAATCTTGAGGTATGTCTCTCTTCTGGAGTCAGTGGATGGGTCAGTTCTATAATTCCGGAGTTATTAGCACACTCGTGAATGACTGGAAAGTGACAGTTGTTAGGGCTGCCATGGGTGTTGAAATGGGAGATTACCTTACTCATCCAGCCACAGAAAAGTAAAAGGTCATCGATGTCATTGAAGCTGGTCTTGATCTTGGTATCTATGTCATTGTTTATTGGCATGATCATAACGCCAACCAGCATCAAAATGAGGCTAATAAGATTGCGAGCGCCTATGGAAATTGTCCTAACATCATCTTCGAAACATTCAATGAACCTGAACATCAAGACTGGTCCACTGTCAT
>ENA-UOTZ01001851-UOTZ01001851.1-compost-metagenome-genome-assembly--contig:-NODE-1851-length-12790-cov-8.118287_pt1 | contig 12790 bp, 18 predicted proteins | sample MGYA00238144_ERZ746983 | MGnify/ENA primary metagenome ERZ746983 (study PRJEB28759, sample SAMN06268863) | compost metagenome | isolation source: single cell | place: USA: California, Emeryville, Joint...
ATTGTCATAAATGAAGGCCTTTGTATCAATGTGTTTTTCCTTCTCTCTCTCTACTCTCGAAGCTCTGCTTATCGTTTTTCGTTTTCACCAAAAAAAAAGAGATTCGCAGTATTCTTCTTATCATAAAAAAAATCTCTGAGAAAGAACTTTTAAACTCTGTGAACTCAATATCCTTTCTCTAATTGTGTAAATTGTCTAAACAGGTGAATAAAAAATATATATTGAGTTCGAAATTGCAGAGCTTCTATAAAATATCACACAAATTATGCACTCAGACGATTCCAAAAAATCTAAAGCCTTGTCCATGCTGGACCTCCTAACCGAAAATTCAAAGTCAAAGAGCCAACAAAAAGCGAAAGGACTTAAACGGATATTAATTGAATATGATTCAGAAGTGAAGGTCCAAGTTGCATTTAGAAAAGGTGATGAAGCCAAGCATTCTTGCGAATGGCTCCTGAAAGAGGGAGTTAGCAACCTACAAGCAGTAGCTGAGAAGAAGAAACTAAAGAAGGATTTCTCAAAGATAGTCGCTTTCACAACAAAGTCGAAGAATTATTTAATAGACTACTGGGTGACATTACCACAAAAAAATCTGTCGATTATCGAAGATGGTACTGTGCTCGTCCCATATTTTAAAACAATTCCAGCAACATTATCAAACACAGAAACAAAAGACGATGGGACTCTCAAAGCAAGTTTAAATGATTTCGAGTTTATCACTCTTCTTGGAAAAGGTGGTTTTTCGCAAGTATTTCTAGGTAATCCCACACATTAAAAGAATTTCCTTGTATGCTTACGTCTACAAAACAATGTAAAGTCAGAAAGAAAGAAAATGGGAAATTCTATGCCATGAAGAAAATAAAAAAAGGAGATAAAGCAAATTTTTTGAAGGAAAAGAAGGGAGTTCAACGTGAGAAACGCAATCTCACAGAGATCAAGTTTCCTTTCTGTGTTAAGTTGCACTATGCTTTCCAAACCGTACACTACTCTTCTATTTTTCTAACTGACCAATTTTAGGAGAAAAATTATTACTTTGTTCTCGACTATATACCTGGAGGAGATTTATACCATTACCTTCGTCAACGCGTTATGTTTACGGAAGACCAGGCTAAGTTTTACATTGCAGAAGTGTTAGTGGGATTGCATATGCTCCATACCAACAATTTCATACATAGAGACTTGAAACCTGAAAATTTACTATTGGATCTGGATGGGCACCTGCATTTTGCAGATTTTGGATTATCAAAGGGGTTTAAACGAAAGGATGAACACCACTACACGCTTTGTGGTACTCCAGAGTAAGATAGAATAACCTAAAGATCTTATAAATTTCTTAGATATATGGCTCCAGAAATAATTGCAGGCACTGGATACAATATTTTAGCTGACTATTATAGTCTTGGATCTCTTGCTTATGAACTAGTTGTGGGGGTTCCTCCTTTTCGTAGAAATGGTGAAGATAAAAAAGAAATGTTTCAAAATATCCTTTCAAACAAACCAACGATTCCAAGTAGAGTCAGTAAAGAAGGACGGTCATTTATTTTGGGTTTATTGGAGAAGAAACCTCAGGACAGATTAGGAGCAAAAAAAGGATTCCAAGAATTGATTGAGCATAAATGGTTTGCTGGTTTCGATTTTGAAGCAATTAAATCAAGGAAAGTTACTCCTCCAATCAAAATTCACCCCAAAGAATTATTGATAGCTAAACCAATAAACTCACCCTTGGGAGGATTTGATGAAACGAATCTTGAAGAAAAACTCCAAAACACTGGTGATTTCATGCTAAGCGGTTTTTCTTACTTTTCTTTGGAAGATCGTACCACCCGCACAGAAAAGCTAGGCATTACGAAAATCATCATTGGAAATAAGAGCGATGAAACAAAAAATGGTGAAGCTCCTACATCAATTTTAAGAAACCATAAAATTGGTGGAACCATCAAGAAACTGAATGAACGATGCAGTCCTAACAACAAGAGAGACAACAATCAAAGCTCATTTGGTCTACAGACGGCAAGCTCCAACCCTAAACACGCTGACTTACAGAAAAAAGCAGGAGAAAATAGCGCCTCAAAGAATTTTGGCAGACAGGAAAGTTCCAACTTCACAGATTTTACAGAGGAGCTTGATTTAACAAGTCCTCATATGGATGATAAAATGAAGGGTTATCAACATCAGAAAGAAATAAAACACATGCCGGTGATGAAATGGATCATTCCCTCTAAGCAGGATCTTTCCACAAATGATTCTCTTTTTACAATATCTAAGAAAACTCTCTCACAAAGTAAAAACGTCACTCAAACAATATTCAGGTTGGCTTCTGAAGATTTACTTCCAAAAGTGCAACAAGCGAATGAGGAGAGTGAGCGGGCGCTTGCCACAGCTTTTAAATAAGGGCCTGGGTTGTGAAGTTTCTTCGAGATTCGATTTTATTATATGAACTATATCAAATTTTATGACAATTTTTTTTTTCCTCTATCTCATTATCAATTTACAATAAGTGCAGCTCTGCAACTTTATATTGTTCCACTCTTCGCCATCAATGGAAGAAGGAGGCATTATGAGGAACAATAGCGAAGGTTGCATATACTTTTCTTTTTATTCATTTTTTATATAGTTATAGTAAACAATCAAAACTTACCCAAATTTTTATGTCGTTTTGAATTTAGAATCCGAATGTATCCAACAGCAAGAAAAAGTATCACTATATTCTTTGGCCATTCAATAACATAATCACGTATCTTTTCATTAGAATTCCCTTAAAGCTTCGATAGTTGAAGAAAAAGACAGATTCATTGGTGAGATCCAGCACAGCAGCAGCATTGTCTTCTAACAGCTCTCTCTTCTCTCCTTTTTTCTTTTGATGAGTTTTCATTAACAAAAACTTAAAATGGCTCCTATTGGAATCATCTGTCTTTACTGGATTAAAAATTACAAATCCTACCCGTTTTAATTTATTTTTCTCAGAAATCGATAAAAGAGATTAAGTTATCAGAGATAAGTCCGATAGGACCAATAAAGCCAACAAATATCAAACGTGATCACAGCAAATCGCATTCCTACCCCAGTATAATTCTCCATCATAAGGTCCGGCAATATGTATATATATTGAGAGAAAAAAAAAATACAATGTTTTCAAAAAACAGCTAAGAAAGATATCTGTTTATGTATTAATTAAACAAATTTTTTATTTATGGGAACAACTTGTTGCCTCGGAGCTGACAGGGAGCGTTCTGAGAAGAAAGGAGGCTCGAAGGATCCAAAACACTCTCAACCGTCTCGCAATCCAAAACAACTTACAGGGTTCCAGCCTCGTGCAATCGTCACAGAAAAATCGTTCAAAGTCTTAAAAAATGATGATTTTTCTCAAATCTACAGGCGCGAAGGGAATCAGATTCATCGTACTTCAATTCTTTCAATAATTGAAAACATCATTATCTTTAGATGCCACTTCCATTATTTATCCTGCGATACATATTGCTTCAGGTATAAAATGATGTGTAATAGTATTTAATATTACTCGATTGCAACAGGAAAGCCAGCATTCATAAAAGTAGTCAGCAAAGCACATGCTGAAAAGATTGGAAGAGCGCAATTCTTTCATGGGATCGCTTTACAAAAAGAAATGGACCATCCTCACATTGCAAAAATTTTCGAATTATTCCAGGATGAGGAGCACTATTATTTGGTTCATGAGTACTACAAAGTTACAAGAAAGACAACTTTACTTTTTTCTTTGCAAAAAGGAGCATGCGAGGCAGTCGCCTCTCCGATTCGATTAAAGTAGGTCCTTTTGATGAAGCTGATGCCACAGTTGTCATGAAGCAAGTTCTCGCAGTTTTATTATATTTGCAGTCCAAAAATATCGTCAACAGGTATCAAATAAAAGAAAAACTCACTCAATCGACCTGATTTTTGAAACAAAAAGAATGATTTGCCCTGAAAACTTCATCGAAGCAATCCCAGGAAACATCAACACGCTCAAACTTTTTGATTTTACGTTTGCCATCCGACTCGCTGATGATGAGGTTGCAGACAATAATCCTATATCATCAGTACTTTTCCCTGGATGTTATTCCTCTAATAGCATTATGAAGAAATATAGTGCTCCTGAAGTAATTAGTACCAACAAATATGATATCAAGTCCGAAGTTTGGGCATGTGGAATGACCTTCTATTATCTCTTGTATGGAGACACTGTAGATGAATCAACTCAAGAGCATGACTTCAAAATTTTCTTGGATTCAAGTTATTTTTAATAATTACTATTGCTTTGAACATTATCTACTGTAGATGAGGATAGCAAAATTGCACCTGAGATGAGGGCCTTTATCACCAAACTGCTGAGAGATGATCCTAAGCGCAGGCTGTTGCCATCTGAAGCGATTAAAGAGGACTTCATTGAAAAAAGTTTCAAAAAAGGAGGGATCAATGCTTCTATATTGGAGAATTTTGCGAAATTTGAGGTGATACAAAATGTGAGAGAAAACCTTTCTTAAACTATTACTTAGACCCGAGACAAGTTATTCAAATTATTACTAACCTTTATTGTCGATCATATCATCGAGGCTTCCCAGAAATTTTACTATGAGTGCGCATTTGAATTTTTGGACAAGAACCATAATGGAGCGTTAACAAAAAATGAAATTCTGGGAGGTAAAATAGTCATTGCAAAGAAGAAAGTGGATATGATACCTTTGCTACATATTTAGATTATTCAAAAATCCGAAATAACCCAATTGCTTCCCAACAAGAAATGGACCACATTTTTAATAATCCCGATTCAAGTCCCAATCAAGAAATTACATTCACTGGTACACGAGACTCACGATAAATTTCTTATTTTCTTGTGAACATAAAGATTTCATGATTATTGCGATGGGTCCAGGGAAAATTTGCTCTAAAGCAAATGTTCAAGCAGCTTTACAAATCTTAGATATCGTAAAAATCTACTAACTGATTGCTCTTTTAATTTCATTTTTAGAATAAAAATGGAACCTTCACAAAAGAAGAATTTGGATTATTTCTCGGAGCTAACACAATTTCGGAAGTGCAGTGGGATGAAATGATCAGGAAAATTGATTCTGATTTTGATGAAAGGGTAAATCGGCGTTTATCAAACCTATATTTAATTCTTCATAAGGTGACGAAGAAAGAGCTCTATGATTATATCATGGGGAATCTGTAAAGTAATATCATGAGTACTTGATCAATAGCACCATTAATATCAAATGCTCTCAAAAACCAATCTGATTTCTACACTTGATGCAACTAATCGCAAAAGAACCATCGTAAGTAGGAATATTGTTTTAGTGGTTCGCATATTGAGATTGAATAAATAAATTTCCTCTATTGAAATATTGTTCAAGAGGTAGGTAGCTAGCTTGGCAGTAATGTCTCTCTAGCGTCGCCAGTTTCAAACTTTTCTCTCAGAAAAATAAACTTGAATTGATTGATGATTTCCATTATCTGCTTAAGATCCTCCTAAGAAGGTGACTTTAACCAAATCACCCGCAGGAATTTTTTGAGAAAAGTGGATAGAGCGCTCAATCATAGTTAAATTACACTTAATTTAACAACTTGTCTCATTGCTCTCTGTACAATTTCAGCAAATTACATCTGCGCTGTAAGGTCTGCCAAAATTTATATACGAATATGATGAAACACAAATGAATAGTTGTATAGTAATCACAATCGGAAAAAAAAATCCCTACTAAAATTATTTATTGGATAAACTAGCCCTTCCAATAAAATTTGATCATCAATATTTCTCAGCAATATGTATCGATAGGGACTTTGGTGGTGAAAGAAGTAAGTTTAAAATCAATAACTAAAAAGTAGGATTGCTCTGGCCAACATTCAATACCTTTATCCGACAAATCTTCTCTGCTGGAGGCTCCTTATGGAGGAACTTACTTTGATAATTATATTTCATCAAGAAATGAAGCGCATGCTGTTTAGATTTATGTAATGCTTCGAGCTCTTCTTCGGTGTACAATATCTTTATAAGTTCATAAATTATAGACAATTCGGATTTATTTACTGGCTTAAGTAGAGGCTCTTTCGGTTTCTTCGAGTCATTTCCAAAATAATATCGTTTGCCTTTCTTATCCAAGATGTGATACGAGTACACCCAAACCATATTATTTCCCTGTCTCATCATTTTGCAGGTGACTTCCATTTCTAAGGGCTAAAAATTATGAGGTTTTTGTTCCGTTCTGAAATTGAGAAAATTTACATTTCCGTCTCCAGCATAGCGAGTGATTTTGATTACATCACAATATTCACTTGCATTTTTGAATCTCGACCGAATATGATTTGCATAATTCTGAAAATATCTTTGAAGAAATTGCACAGAATCGTGTTGGCTCAGAAATCTTAGGTGTTTAACCCCGAGATTGAGACTGGGCACAGCATCATCTTCTTCTGAGATTCCAAGAAGCTTCTGCATTGGTTTGTTCACGATATATTTGCTTACGGGGAAATGAGGAAGTTCATACCCGTGAACCTCCCTGACTTCGGCTAATTGAGGAATTGTGTCGCTTAATTTGTATTCCTCAAATGTACTAAGAAAATTATACTCCGATTCCGACTTCACAGCGTTGCACCATTCCTATCCAAATTGAACTAACAATGCTAAGCGAGATTCATTTACTTCTCGAGTTTGCATGAAATCTTCGAAAGAAATCATCAAATCGTGGAAGTCAGCATATCCGCCGTATTTCAGTTTTTGGATCAAACAATCCCTATGCACGGCTTGATTTGCTTCAACTTTCATAAATTACCATGGAATAACATCTGCTGAGTCAAATCTCGGAGTAAGGCAGTAGGACATGTCCCCTGTTAACGGATCAATCGAGATCTGTTGAACTTTGTTGGAAAGGTTAATCAAGTGGATTGGACCCAAACTTTCTTGGGAGTTCGTTGGAAAAGTATAGCCCTGACCAAAGTTAGACGATAGAAATACGATTTTGATGAGATTAATTACATCTTGGGTGACGTAGTACTTCATAGGGTTTAAATACCTGATACGCTTTACTTGAATTCGATTGACCACTTCGGAATCTTCTTCTTCATCAGATTTACCCGTCGATATTGAGAGCTGAGTGTTCGAGGGATGTGCAGAGCTGTCGTGATTGACAATTTTTGGGGTGTAGTATATTGGCTTCCTGGTTGTTGAAAGAGGCAGGTTTTGCTCGAGCTCAGTATTCATATTTTATTTGCTTTTTCAGAAAGTTTTCCTAAAAATATTTAATGCTAAAATATCCATACGAAATAAATAATCACCTCGAAATAAAGAAGAGTTACCTCATCTCCTCTCAAACACAGAGAATGAACTTTCAATGAGTAAAATTTTCTTATCATTTCGTTGGTTGACGAAGTCAATGGAAGCTTGTGATCTCGTGAATATCAAAAAGCCCTTTTTAACTGAATTGCATAAATCTGCTATTTTCAGAATATAGGGGTGATGCTTATCGCTAATTCGTAATTTTTGACTCCGCAATAAGAAACCCAGATTTTTTGAAATTTAATATACGAAAAAAGGAGGGATGATCACTCCTTTGAAGTCTATAGGAAGGAGAAAGGTCCAGAGGGCATTGAGCATTGTCTCAATACATTAAATAAAAAAGTGTAATAAATCATAGGTTGAATTTTAACTCTTTCTTAATCATGTTAGGATTTAAGAGCGAGCATTCACGCAAGTTAGCCACTTTTCTTAGGTGTTTTTTGTTGCCTTTGATGTCTAAGACTTTGAATTTCGCTCTTATCTCAAATGACCCAGAAGGGAACTGGGTCGATTTTACTCATTGCCAAACAACTTCCAGGAAGTACCGACAACCGAGAGCCTTAAGTTGCAGAAGGTATCTAGGAAAATTCTACGTTATGACCTTCCAATTAAAATTATCAGCATTTTTTTCCCTCAACAATTTTTTTTAAATCATTAATCTACCTCTCAAGAGGGTGATGAGAGAAATAACCAGTATTAAGAAGGTAATGATGTATCAATAAACTTTTCATCTGCGAAAGGAGTCAGCTATCTAACGATCATTTCAAAGCAATTTGTTAATGCTGTCCTTCATGACTAACTGAAAATTTCAATATTTTATGGAGTTAAACTATCCTTGAATTTTCTGGAGTTATTTTCAAGGATTATTCTGAGCTCGTCAGCATATTCAGCATGGAAAAAACGCTCCCAAGAAAGGCTCAGAGTTTTATGCAAAAAGCAAAAAAAAATAATCCAGAGTCGATTAGCTTCAACAGACTCGGAAAGTATTGAAATTTAGCCTTAACATACTCTTAATGCTGCAAAGATCAAATCAAAAGATAAAAATGGAGAAGATAGGATGCTTTTGAAACTTTTCTATCTTCTGTTTTCTGGCCGCATTGGAAATATGGAAGCAATATCGAGATAATAGAAAAGGATTCACCGACAAGAGCACCCGATAAAATAATAAATTGTCCACCAAAGAAGCTGACCTTATCCAGCAATATTTCTCAAGGGAAGGCCGAAAATTATGATAGTCGAACACGAAACTCTAATACGGTTTTTCTGGCTACGTACAATGAGTGTCTGAAATGAGAGTTTCTATGGCAACGCAACTCAAGTCTGTCTTTCTCTTGCCATTTTCACAACGGGAGATAATGAGATAGACTACATTATTTATCTGCAATATGATCATTGTTAGCATTTGAATATCTGTGAATACAACAAAGCCAAATCGAAATAGGTCCAAATGTAATGTACCAGCGGAAAATTCAATTTCCCTTTTCCAAGTTGTTCACAGAATTTCCCTCGGTCACTTTATCAGTTGTATTTCGCTAATAAACCGGAAGCACGTTCAAGCCGTGTTTTTGAAAAAAGTAAATAACCTCGCTAGAATATAAACGTTTCTTTATCATTAAAACACGAACAATTTTTTGCTTTAGTAACATTCATTGCAAGTAGCTCATTAAGTTTAAATATGCGTGCATGCAAATAAAATGATAAAACTACAGGATAAAGAAAAAGATTCAGGCTCTCGTTCCTCAGTACACGATGCTGAGACTACCAGTCTAAATTCAAAAAGAAATGAATTATATACCACAATCAAGAGCAAGCTCGGTTCTCTGATACAAACGATGCCCAAAAAAAGTAATGAATGATAATGTCAGACATATAACTTTTTGCTTAGTTGATTCATATAAATCTATTGTTATCAATTCTGACGGTCACTCTGCTATACTTTCTACCGAATCTAGAGCATTAATATTGCTCTCCTTCTCAGACGCCGCAAATATTTCATGGCATCGACAATTTATCGAAGAAGGTTCTTTAAAAACTTGGGAAAATTAGCAAATCTTAATATTTTCCTCAAGGCACAATTGTTTCCGTTCAATATTGGATCGACGAAGCAGAAGAAGAGCAAGTTGCAATAGCTTTTAAACATGGTGCGATCTATCTCTATTCAAGTTCGCCCAAAAAATCACTCTATAGAATTCTTGCAGCTCACGATGGTAAGTTTTACAGCATCCCTGAATAATGTGCGATGACTTACAGGTGAGATAGCATCAATGGTGATTCCGAGAGGAGATAAGATTCTCTTCTCAGCTTCAAAAGAGGGAATGATCAAAAAGTGGGACCTTAAGACGAAGGAATGCTTGTGCATTAGCAATCATTCATCAAAAAGTAAGAGGCAATTAGAAAAAAATACATAACGAACCTCTCAGGATCAATAAACGTTATGGCAGTTTCTCGTGAGAGGCAGCTTGTAGTCACTGGAGGGGATGACTTGAAGCTCAAATTTTGGAATTATGAGGATCTCAGTCTCATATTCGAATGGAATTCATTTAATAGTAGTATTACTTTCAGATAATAGACCTTTGTCTCATTGCCCTTCGTACAGCTCCAGTATCATGCTTCTCTTTCAGTAAGACAGGGACTCTGCTTGCAACAGCAGCCAATGATACGAAAATACACATTATCGACACGAATTCCATGAGCATTGTGACGACTATTATTGATGATGAAAAAGGTGCGCGCTTATTATATTTGAGAATCTTTATTCATCTTCGAAAAAAGTCAGAGGGATCGAACTCGATTCCGATAGCAAGGTGCTATTAAGTTATGGAGATCATACCAGACTCAACTTTTGGAACATGTCAACAGGACAATTAATGTATATTCTCAACGACAATCGAGAACGAGGAAACGCAGCGGCTGGTACCAATAAACTGTTGAGATTATTCTCTTAAAAGTTTTTCGTAAAGCCGTTTGTTTCGCGAAGTTTCTACCAAATCAGAATGTGCTGGTTGTTCGGAAGGATACCTCAGTTGCCACCTTCACTCTTAAAGAGCTTTTCCCAGAAAAGTTAAGCAGAATTCAAATAATCCCTCAGAGTAAATCTGAATAATATATTACTTCATTCTCAATCAAATTAATATCATAGATCATTCCATCGTAGCAACGTGCGCACACAGCCAAGTTTTTACTTTACATTCTAATAATACTCTATTTTCTTGGGACATAACTGAATGGGTCCCTATGTTCTCGCACTCCCAAGTCTTTGAAGGTAGAGACTTCTTCTTTTATTTTCCTAATAAGATGAATAATATTAGCTCCAATGGACGGAATCAGCAAATTTTCCCTAGAACTGAGCCAAGATGGAACAAAATTGATAGCATCTTCGACGCATGAATTTTCTTTATTTGAGGTTCAAAAATCAGGGTTGGCCAAAATTAAAAAAAGTAATTCCTTCGCTATTTTTTCTTCTCTTTGAATCATTACCTTGCTTGCACTTTAGGTCCGAAAAATGTTGGATTCTCTACCCTAAGCAAAGATTCCCGTTTAATTGTTTCAATCGATCGAATGTCCTCCATAAAAATTTGGAATAGTGAAAGTGTTGAGAAAGAAGAAGTTGTTTCTCTCTCCTTCTCTAAAGATTCAATGACTGAGTCATATCTACAGTCCTATCTTTTGAGACTCACAAATGACAACAAAATTCTGGTTCTCGCTTTGGATACTGACCTCATCATTTGGAATCTGAAAGAAAAAGATGTATATCGCAGATTTAAGAGTTTACACATGAAAGGTCAGCAAAATTAACTAATGATATTTGATTTAAGTTATAATTTCATGAACAAGGGCTAATAACGAAGCTTATTATCTCCTCGGATGATAAATATGCGATTTCATATGGGAACAACCGTGTGATGATTGTAGATATCCAAAAAAGAGAAATAATTAATTCCATCGAAAGGCCAGAAACAGGTATTTGTTTTCTTGTAACGCAATATGAGAATATTCTAATAGCATCATTAATTGCGATGAAGTTGAGTTCTGACAATAAGTATCTAGTGACGAGTAGCAAAGACAATAAAACTAGCTTGTGGGATTTTGAGTTTGCGAAACTGATTTACACCATCCCGTGGGATGACACAAGTGAATTTTGATATATTTATTATCTCTCGTTAATATGCCCCCATATAGTTACTGGCGTCATAACTGATTGTCTAATTACTGAAGACAACGAGAAAATCTTAGCCACATCGCAAGAAGGAATTATTGCGTTATTTGATACAAGCTTATTGAAGAAAACCATGTATCTTCACGAACCAAAAGGCAGCACTTACCTGGCAGAGAATCCTGCCATTCAAATCAAAGACCAAATCAATATTCCAGCAGCTTGTGTCGTTAATAATTATTTGCTGTATTCGGAAGGGAATTCTATCATGTTTGTCCATCTCGACTCTTATTTGGTGACTGAACAAATCGATGGGGCTTTAACTGAAGGTATTTGACTACTCTTGGTACATGGAACAATAACTTGTTTCCAAGGGGTGATACAAAATTTAACGATATCAGAAAAACGAGAAGAGATTATTGCTTCGAATAGCCGAGAGATTGCTGTATGGAGCTACTCAAAGAAAATTTTGCATTACAGAATCACTAACAAATTCAACGGTAAAGTGAATTTAAATTGTTGTTTATCTGATGGTAATGACCAAAAAGGAGTTTTTAAGGTTCTATCCACGTTCGATGGAGAGAGCCTTGTAATCGGATTGAATTCAGGCAAAATCGCTTTCCAAAGCGTGTTGGATTTCGATAATATCCATTACTTTAATTTTCATAATGGTAACTTCTCCATAGAATTCCTTACTAAACTTCAACACGTATGATAGAAATCACTGCATTAACCTGTTCAACAACAGCATCCATTTCTGCATGCGCAACGAACGGACGTAAAGTTCATCTCATGAAGACTATAGGCAGAAACAAAATGAAAAATTCTATATTTTGTTATTGGCATGAAGGTAATTCAAGAGGATTAAATTCGCTTGACTTAGTTTTCTACAGACGAAATTACCGATCTTCTCTTCCATACAAAAGAGAAATACATCATTATTGCCTCCAAGGATCGAACCATCAGCTTGCTTAATACGAAGCAAGAGCAATTAGTGCACAAATTCGAAGGAGGCCATAAAGGTATAGATAATGTTTTATACACTCATATTTTATAAAAAAATGGATCTTTCTATTCCCAAAGCATCAATTTCGCAGTTGGCTTTTCGAGAAAAAGGAAATGTCCTAGCTTCAATTGATAAATTTGGATCTATCGTAGTGTGGGATCTTCAAAAAAGGAGAAAGCATCACAAATTTTCAAGCTCCTCAGCATGTAAGAAAGATACTTTTATACTCTTACTCACTATGCCAAAATTTTCATCAGCGGAAAAAGTTCTCATATTATTAGAGCATTCGATTCTAACTATCAGTATTTATGGCTGCATTCAGATTTGCAGAAACATGCTTGGCGAA
>ENA-UOTZ01001857-UOTZ01001857.1-compost-metagenome-genome-assembly--contig:-NODE-1857-length-12752-cov-6.001815_pt1 | contig 12752 bp, 10 predicted proteins | sample MGYA00238144_ERZ746983 | MGnify/ENA primary metagenome ERZ746983 (study PRJEB28759, sample SAMN06268863) | compost metagenome | isolation source: single cell | place: USA: California, Emeryville, Joint...
ATGTGGGTTACTATGAGCGAGCTGGACTTGTCTGAGCCGCTGTTGGGTGTGTTTTTGGGTTTGCATTTCTGCTGTAATTTTATTGTGCTAATTCTTGAGTAAAGATTAATAATTATATATCTCCGTTATTCTTTAGTATTTATAGTTGGAAGCGACTTAAAAGACTTGACCTGGGATCCACCAGGATTGGAGATGAAGGAGCAGAGGCGATAGCAAAAAATGAAACATGGTTTTGTTTGGAAGAGCTCATCTTATCAAGGAATCTGATAGGTGATAAGGGTGCGACCGAAATAGGTGGGAATGCAATTTGGACGAATCTTAGGTTGCTATCACTAGAATCAAATGAAATCGGCGATGAGGGTGCCTCTGCTATATTATACAATAAAATCTGGGTGAACTTGGAGGAAGTTTATCTCTATAACAATGCGATCAGTGAACAACTAATGGAAGAATTAGATAACACTATAGAAGAAATGAGCCAGGCAAGTGTTATAATATACGACATAAAGAATCCCACCCTTTGGGAGTGTGTCGTACAATGTTCGAACACCGAAATCGTGGATATACGATCTGAAAGTTTGAGCGATTCAGACGTAATTGTTATTGGAAGAGACAACACGTGGGATTATCTTAAAGGTCTCTGTCTCATAGAAAATAAGATTGAAGCCCACGTTGCCATAGCGATCGGAAAGAATGAAACCTGGAGGAATTTGCGGCGGCTTTGTCTGGACAAAAATAAAATTGGAGATGAAGGCGCCGCATCAATTGGATCGAACTCCACTTGGGTCGACTTGGACGAGCTATCACTGAGCGACAATGTAATCGGAGACAAAGGAGCAACAGCAATTGCGAAAAATAGCACTTGGAGCAAATTATCGAGTTTGAGTTTGCACTCGAATATGATCGGAGACGAAGGGGCTATTTCAATCGCAAGTAACACAACGTGGATGAGTTTGTTGGTACTCAAGCTTAATAATAATGAGATCGGAGACAATGGTGCAAAGGCAATTGCGAATAAAAGCACATGGAGTAAGCTAAGGCAGCTCAATTTGAGCTCAAATAAAATCGGAAATGAAGGCGGGTTTTCGATTGGATCTAATACAACTTGGATCAATTTAGAAGATCTATGGCTTGGAGCGAATAATATAGGAGACGAAGGAGCGGCAGCAATTGGAGCTAACACCACCTGGGGTCAATTACAGCGGCTCGATTTGAACACTAATAAGATCGGAGCCGAAGGCGCCATGTCAATCGGATCTAATACAACATGGATAAATCTAGAAGAGTTATTACTTGGATTAAATGAGATCGGAGACAAGGGAGCAATAGCAATTGGAGCTAACACTACTTGGAGTAAATTAAGGCGGCTCGATTTGAACGCAAATAAGATCGGAGACGAAGGCGCCATGTCAATCGGATCTAATACAACATGGATAAATCTAGAAGATCTATGGCTTGACGAGAATGAGATAGGAGATGAAGGAGCAACGGCAATTGGGAAAAATGATAAATGGAAGGCATTAAGACAACTCTATTTGAATAAAAATCAGATTGGAGATGAAGGCGCCGTTTCAATAGGATGTAATACTACATGGACAAATCTAGATGAGCTGCAGCTGCGTGATAACAAAATAGGTGATAAAGGGGCAACAGCGATTGGATCTAACACGATGTGGGTCAATTTAAGATTCTTATACTTATCCAAGAATGAGATCGGAGACGAAGGAGCAACAGCAATTGGAACTAACACCACTTGGAGTATATTAACCAAGCTCTCCTTGAGTAACAATAAGATTGGAGACAAAGGAGCGACGGCAATTGGAACTAACACCACTTGGAGTCAACTAGAGTGTCTCTACTTCGATACAAATAAGATTGGAAACAAAGGTGCCATTTCTATTGGATCTAATACCAGTTGGATCAAATTGGAAAAATTATGGTTAGCAGAGAATGAGATAGGAGACGAAGGAGCAGCAGCAATTGCGAAAAATGTCACTTGGAATGAATTAAAGGAACTCTATTTGAATTCCAATCAAATTGGAGATGACGGTGCTGTGGCAATAGGATCAAATACAACTTGGATCAATTTAAAAGATCTATGGCTTGGAGCGAATAATATAGGAGACGAAGGAGCGGCAGCAATTGGAGCTAACACCGCCTGGAGTCAATTAAAGCAACTTGCTTTGTACAAAAATAAGATCGGAGACGAAGGCGCAGTGTCAATCGGATCTAATACAACATGGATAAATCTCGAAGAGCTATTGCTTCAAGAGAACGAGATAGGAAACAAGGGAGCAGTAGCAATTGGCTCTAACACCACTTGGAGTTCGTTAAAAAAGCTCGATTTGAATACCAATCAAATTAGGGACGACGGCGCCGTTTCGATTGGGACAAATTCTACGTGGGTAGATCTCGAAGAGTTACGGCTTGGAGCCAATGTGATAGGAGATGAAGGAGCAGAAGCAATCGGGAAAAATGAAACCTGGAAGAAACTCAGAAGACTAAACCTTTCAGCAAACAAAATCTCCGATGAAGGCGCAAAGGTAATAGGTGAAAACAAAACTTGGAATTGTTTACAAGAGCTCAACATGTCCCATAATCAAATTGGAGACATAGGCGTCCTTGCGATCGAAAGGAACTTCAGATTCAGAAATCTCATCAAACTTGATCTTTCAGCAAACAAGATCGGCGACAAAGGCGCGATTGCCATTGGTAGAAATGCAATGTGGCTCGAACTGGAAGAACTGTATCTACATGAGAACGAAATTGGAGACCTAGGTGTTGTCGAAATAGGGAAGAACAGCTCCTGGAACAAACTCACTTCTCTTACGCTCAATAAAAACAGAATTGGAGATGAGGGGGCGATAGCTATGGCATTAAACACAACTTGGGTCAATTTAGAAAGACTTCATCTCCATGAGAATGAGATCAAGGAAAAAGGTGCATTGGCAATCCGAATGAATGGCAGCTGGAGCAAATTGAAGGAGCTATTACTAGATTTCAAAATAGTGGAGGATAAGAAGGACCCAGTGTCGAAAGTAATAGAGGAAAAGAAGGAGTTAGTGTCTGTCGACCCAAAATCCGATCAAGTTGATCTAAAACGAAACAAAAATAGAGTTGTCCCTGAGGAATCCTTGATCTCTGAAGCTAAACTTAATCAAACACAGGATAAAATTCCTTTGCTTGATAATGGCATTGATTCACATGGCCCAAAGAATGTAAAGGCTCCCATGGTTGAGAATGATGTCACATCGCATAGTATAAAGGTGGGTAAAACGCAAGAGAAAAGCATTATGACGAAAATCTGGGGTTCATGCCTAGAAATATTCCAGAAAAAAAAGAAATAGAACCCTTGAAACCTATAATTCCATATTAAATAATGAAAATTAAGAATAATTTGAGGATTAACGTTGAACTTATGATTGGTCATTCAATAGTTTATATGAAAACATGAATTGAATATAATTAGAAAATTATCAGAATCATTGGAATATTTTCAGCAATAATTTGATTGAAGATCCAATACATAATTAAAAAGGGTTTATCACCTTATAATAGCTCAATAGAATTCATCCTCAGCCATTTCGTAAATACTAATCACCTAAAAAGGTTCACAAAACAATTGAAGAAACTCATCGATGAGAAAAATTTGTCAATTCTTTAAATCTCCTTTAAGTAGATCTCACTATTAGATTTTATTAGATTTTGAAAATTCATTTTTCAAGCCTATTATCGCTTTGTCGTCATGATGCTATTTTTTGTTTGTTTGTTTTAAGAGATCGGATGCGAGATAAATTTCAGAAGCTCTCTATTGGAGTGAATCCTGTATATTTCTATTTTCTCTTCTTTCTTGACAAATAAGATATGAAGATCTCTTATTTGAAGAGATATTTAACGGAATATTATTTAGTTATTCCAGACTCCCTCCTTGAGAGCCGCTTCCAATAATTCCCATAGTGTCTTGCCTCTAGCTGTTGCTGGAGAACCCGTAAACTTTGAATTCTTCGGTTTTTCATTAGCCCCAAGTTTAACTAGGAGGTCATAAGCATCTTGATGACCGTTCTGGTCAGCCTGATGCAACGGAGTCCAATCAGAAAGATCACCTGCGTTGACTAAGGCTCCTTTCGAAATCAAATACTCAATTATGTCAATTTTTCCATACTGGGCCGCTCTATGAGGAGGCGTGTCGTTCTAGCCATTGTTCATGTTGACGTCGACATTATATTTCTCAATCAAGAGCTTGACGAGTTCGATTTTTCCATATTGTGCGGGCTTATTAATTGGCATGTGGGCATTTTTGTTTTTGGCAAGAGGATCTGCTCCAAGTTTAATCAACTCAATGCATTTTTCTACATCACCCTTGCGAACGGCTTCGAAAAACTCAAAGTCAACGTCGAGTTGCCGCTTTTCCATGTCGAATACGTCCCGGTGTAGTGCTTATTTCTCAATAAGTCAGTCGATTCCGTTCAGTTATCAAATATGAATGTTTCTGGTCCTCACTTAAAACTTGTAATTGAAGATCCAATATTATTTTTTAACTCCATAGCCAGTCGTATACTCCTTCTTTCAACTTATAAAACGACAAATCTCCTTTTTTTTTATGAAATATTAATCCTTGATTTATTCATAAGAAAATTTCAGTCAGTTCATTTACTTTTAATTAAGAGCGAATAAAGATGATCACAAAGCTCGCCAATTACGTGATCCGGCCCAGAAGGTACCAACTAGTCCTGAATACTTCGGCTCAATTTTTTAGGGGTAACTATGACCCGAAGAAAGACCTTGGCCCTCCTTTATTTTTTATTGATTCTTTACCTTGCTCGAGAACGGATTTTTATGTTACAAATGATCGGAATCAAATTCTTCACGGAAGCATTTATTACCGCTCGCTTAACCCTTTCCCTGTAACTCCAACGTGTCCAGCTCATTCTAACATAATTCACTCCGCAGTATAAAGGGAAATATGCTTGTATCATATATTGTCACGGAAATTGCGGTGATAGAACAGATAGCTTCGAATCTTTAAAGCCAATGCTTTCGATGGACATCTGCGTTGTTTGCTTTGACTTTGCAGGGTGATTTTTCAGCAACGCTTACGCTTCATGCTAATTTTCATCAAGATGTGGTCGTTCGGAAGGAGATTATGTAACCTTGGGATTAAATGAGAGCAAAGACATTCAATGCATCGTTGATTATATTCGCAAGGAGTTGCAATTCGTAAACCCAGACAGGTTGACCATTTTTCCACAATAAACAGGCTACTCACAATTTTTTGGAACAGAATCGGCTTATGGGGTAGGAGTATGGGAGCTGTATCAGCCATTCTATATGCAAGTCGCAGAAATGATGTTAAATGCATGGTCTTGGACTCACCTTTTAGCGATTTGCCCACTCTTATTCAAGAATTCATTAAAAAATATAAAGTGAGGCATAAGCTGCAAAAACACTCTCTAATGCTTTCTCTTTGATTAGGTAATAGCGAAGCTGGCAGGGAATTATTTGCTCAAGAAGGTTAAAGACAAAATCGCAAGCACAACAGGTCTGAAAGTAGATGAATTAAAACCAATAGACCACATTGGGGACGTTCAATGCCCTGTTCTCTTTATCCACAGCACTAAAGACCAACTTATTAATTTCAATCATTCGAAAGAGCTTTTTGAAGTGAGCTAAGCCTCGTAATTTCTGCTAAATCTCTCTATAGAAAGCAAAAGGTGAAAAACAGTTTCACGAAATCACTGTTGGACATAATGACGTGCGACCTGCGGACATCTACGAAGGGGTAACTTCTAAATCACTCATAGCAACAGCATAATTCTACTCTCAAAGATAAAATATTTTGTATCTGATAAACTTCGTGTTTCCCAAAGAGAAGTTGTTTTGAAGGAAGCGAGAAGAAGCCCTTCAAACCTGTCAAATGTCAAGCAAAATGAAAATGAAAATGAAAATGGAACACCAAAGAATAGAGATATACAGCAAGTCGTTAATAACCCCACTCCGAAAAGAAATTTGGTCCCTCAACTTGAAAATATTCAATCTATTCAAACGAAGAATTCTCCTACAAATCTGCTAAAAGCTCACCTATCACCTTCAAAAAAAGGTAGTTTGTCTCTCATGGCGCAAAAATAAATCTAAACTTTTTGAAAGATCCTGAAGTTCCTCGGAACAGGACCAAAAATGAAGCTTATATGGAATATTTCTCTGAAGTTGTTGAAGCAGAAGCCAGCAGCAATAATAATGAAGGACTCCAGAAGAGAACACCGAAAAACAAAGACGCGACTGTCAGAGCAACTTCTCTAAATTCAAGTAGGCGAGTGTCTTTAGGTGCAGGCTCTGAGAAAGAAATCCCTGCGACTGCAAGAGGCGAGAAGCCGAAAGAGCGCGACAGCAGTTTGAATCCCCTCCCAACTGAACAAGATTCTGGTATTGGCGAGAGTACTACGAGCATAAAGGAATCTGAAAAGTTCAATATTCTGGTCCAGACAGTCAAGCCTCGAGGAGAACCAAAAAACAAGATCAGAATCAAAGCTCCGAGCATAGATCAAACTGAAATCAAGAGAAATAACTTCCGAATTCAAAATTCTATGAGATCAACTGCGTCATCATCTCAAAGGTCACAAGATGAATACCAACTAAAAGAATTAAAAAACGTACTGAAAAATCCTGTTTCTTCGAACCGGTCGCTATCGAAAGAGACAACTGCGAACGCAAGCGTGCGATTGAGGACTAAAAAATCTTTTGACACGTCGTATTCAATGACAGAAAACACTTTACTTCATCTGCCGAACATACCGAAGATACATGAGAGTGACTTAAAGCGGATTATGGAACCAACGTTGGGCAATAGCAATAGAGCCAGTAAAATTTGCTGATATGAAATAGAATTAATTTGATTTTAGGATTATCAAACACGATGAGGCTGATATTAGACAAGAATCGAGTGTTCTCTAATATTCCTCCGGCGCAGACTCGAAAAGAGCGAGCAATCGTTTCTTTTAAAATAAAGTTTGAAAACAAAAAGCCAAGCGTCGCTTGATTATTATCGAGAAAGCATTAGATCCAGTTACTTGGTCTTTTGGTTCACAATCTTCGCTCACTAATCAACAATGAATGATAACTAACGTCTGAATGCTGACAAGTGAAATCTCATTCAGATTACTTCGCAGACCGAACGTCTGTAAGATTTACGATATTTTTTTTTCTAATTATGTGTTCTTTTTTTTTGTTATTATTATTTATGCTAGTTTCTTTTCATGTTCATGGTTCGATGAAGTTAATTAAGTCTATCAATTAGAAACTAGTCATAGTCATATTACATGATAAATAGAAGAAAGAGAAATTCCTCTTTGCCTTCTCAACAAAAAAAATAATAATAAAATAAGACGTAAAAGTAATTAACTGAATTATGCTGCATGATGCAAACGTTCTTTCAAAATTGATCCCTTGTCTCTCATCGTATATAAATGAGAAACAGCAGATAATAAATTATGGCGCATAAGCAAATTAGAAGTGGGCGATACGATTTCAAACCTCGTTTCTTTGATATATGTGGACTAGGTGTAACCTCTTTGAGGTCTTCTGAAGATTTGTTCCTTTCTTCTTTTGATTGAGGAACACTGCTTTTTAGATGATGATTATTATTATTTGTTGGTCGCTTTTTACAGCAAAATCTCTCTCTGAATCCCTTCTGGACTTTAGCAGGATTGGCTTTCGATATAAATTCTGTTATATTTCCTACAGCAGCTCCTTTTTTCTCATTTTCAGGCTTTTTTGAATTCAATGCGTCAGGAAGATTAGAATCTTTATTGATTTTAGGCTCTAACGTGCTTCTTTGACTCAGTTTGTTTCCTGCAGAGAAGTTAAGATTTATCTTTTGAAGTTTTTTGTGAAGTAGGATATCTCGGCTCTCGACGACATCTACATCCTCAACAGTTCCAGTTTCTGGCATTGATGCCTCTAATCTAATCGAAGTGGAGAATGCGCTTGTGATCGGATCATATTGAGAAATAATTTGTGAGACTCGAGTACTATCTTTCTCTCCTTCTGCGCTCGAGATTCCTTTTCGCTTGAGAATTTTTGCTGTTATTTCGTTCACTCTCGCCTCCAAAGTAGGATCAATTAGACTCTTTTTGACTGAACTAACCGAAGATTTTAAATCCATTGAACAGCGCTCAGTTGAAATATTTGAAGGCTGAGGCGTATGCCCATTCTTTCGAAATTTTTCCAATACGTCGCGAGTTAATTCCGATAGAACACTTGTCTGAGAAAGATTGCGTCCATGTACCCTTGAATGTTGATTCAGTTGGCGCTCAGTGTAGAGATTTCCATGACTGTTCCTCTCCTCCTCTGATGATGATATTCTTGCACTATGAGGATAAACTTTGTCTGCTTGGTAAATTCCATCATGAATCTTAAGGCCCAACACTCCTTCTTTCAAAGATGTAATTTGATTATTTGTCTGCGTAGGTTCATTCCGGCTGCTAATATGTTCTTTCTCTCGTTCTGTATCAGTAAGGTTTCTTACAACATCTTGAGCTGCAGTTGAGTGTACTTTGCCCTTCAAATCTAGAGAAGTCAAGTAATTTGATTTGCTTTTGTTCTCCTCTGAAGTTAGTAGTCCACGAGACTGAGCCTCCGATGTCTTGCTTGAATATCTCTCGCCGTTTGCAAGCTCTAGTTTTGGGTATTTCTGAATTTTATCATGATCAAGTCTCAACGGACTGAATCGCTGAAATCGAGACCGTTCTTCATATGGAGTTGAAGCTCTTTCGCCCTTTTCACTGTAATAGATAATTTCTTTTTTCTTAAAATGTTCGACCTTTGGAGTTCTTCCTGGGCTATTGCTTCTTGCTAGCGAAATTGATGAAGATCTATCAAGGCACGTTTTGAAAGTTACATGAATGCATTCGTTGCTCGCTTTCATAATTGGAAATTACTCGAAATTCAGGGTTTAATGTGACTTTTCGAAGAAAATCAACGTTCTTCAGGCCGTCTGAATCGTCGATCCCACTTTGAGCGTCTTCGAAAATGGATTCTCCCTCCTGAGCATCCTCAAAGACAAAATCTTCTTCCTCTCCAGTGAATTGCTCTCGTTTCGCGTGGATACTCATTTCTTAAATTTGAAAAAACTTAACCTAATTTATTCAGCTAATCCAGAATCAGTTAACATAACATCTCTGGGAAAATGCAATCTTTAAGCTTTACACTGCCATTCAAACCCAACCAAAGACATAGCTCATCTCATTATTAGATCTTTCGAATTCAGAGGCTTTCTCGAAAACACATGGGCATTTCTAAAAAATAGATACTTCTCTTTGAATTATTACTCAGTGTTAGATTTATTAAAACTTAATTATTTCAAGATTTCGATGCTGGGTTCCAAAGCTTGCAATCAATTCCTCAAGAGAGCAAATCTCATCAACCTCAACGAGAGATATTTCAGTACTCTCCCTAAATTTGCAACCTGCGATCCTTACACTTTGTCTGGATCGAAGCCATACACCATGCAAAACAGAGGTATACATCCCTTCGTCTTCCCATGACTCATTAATGCTTTTAGTGGGTGGCAAATGGAGAAACTCTGTGAATCATCTTGAGATACCAGACCCTCTCACTGGAGAACTCTTTGTCAAAGTCCCAAAGACCGATGTAACCAACCATTGAAAGATTTGATTGTAAATTCAGGACATTTAGACTAAAGAAGAAATCGAAGAGGTTATCTCTAGCGCTCGCAAATGTTCTAAGTCAGGTCTTCATAACCCACTTAAAAACCCTGAAAGATACACTCAATATGGTGACATTTGCTTCAAAGCTGCTGCACTCATGAGAGAGGTAACTATGGAATCTTTCCTTACGATTCTTATCATTTCGTTTAGCAACACATCAACGATTATCTTGTGAAACTCGTGCAAAGAGTTATGCCTAAGAGCAAGATCCAAGCACAAGGTGAAGTTACTGTGACAAGAAAGTTCCTTGAGAACTTCTGCTCTGATTCTGTAACTAAAAAATCAAATCGAAGAAGCAGGGACTAATTTCTTATCTTATGAAAAATAAAGGTTAGATTCCTGATGAGAGGCTTCAGCGTCCCAGGTGATCACACCGGTCAAACTTCCTTCGGTTACCGATGGCCTTATGGTCCAGTCTGTGTCATTACCCCATTCAATTTCCCAATCGAAATTCCAGTCCTTCAGATGATGGGAGCACTGTTTGCTGGAAATAAGGTGTTGCTGAAAACTGATGCCAGAGTCGGTTTGGTCATGGAGCAGTTCGTGCGTCTTTTAGAAGAGGCTGGCATGCCTGCTGAGGACTTGGATATCATCAATGCTGATGGTCCAACCACTGAACATATCCTTGTGAACGGTCCATACAGACTTACTCAATTCACTGGCTCCAGCACTGTCGCGGAACGTCTCTCGGAGAAGTTGAGAGGTAAGGTTATTCTCGAGGACGCAGGATTCGACTGGAAGATCTTGGGACCTGATGTCAGTGATCTTGACTACGTCGCATGGCAATGTGATCAGGACGCCTACGCTGCCAGCGGACAGAAATGCTCAGCTCAATCCATTCTCTATGCTCACAAAAATTGGTAACAAATTTCAATGATGTGAATTTCCTAATTTCTTACTTTTTTTTTTTGTTGCGAAAAGGATCGAAGCTGGTCTCGTCTCCAAACTTAAGGAACTCGCCGCAAGACGCAGACTTGATGATCTCACTGTTGGACCTGTAATTACCTGGAATAATGATCAAATTAAGGAGCATCTGGAGAAAGTGCTTCGAATTCCTGGCGCTAAGTTGGAGTTCGGAGGAAAAGAACTTACTGGCCATAGCATTCCTAAGGTCTACGGCGCTTTCGAGCCAACAGCTGTTTCCGTTCCTTTGAAGGAGATGTTGAAGCCAGAATACTTTAAAACAGCAACAAGAGAAATGTTCGGTCCTTTCCAGGTCATCACGACATGGGAAGACAGTCAACTTGATGATGTGATTGAATCTCTTGAGAGAATGGATCACCATTTGACTGCTGCAGTCGTTACAAAGGATGAACAGCTGAGAAATAAGATTCTTGGTCATACTGTGAATGGAACGACTTATGCTGGTATTAGAGCTAGAACAACCGGAGCACCACAGAATCATTGGTTCGGTCCTGCTGGCGACCCAAGAGGAGGCGGTATTGGAACTCCGGTATGATTATCCAGTTATTTTCTGATGATTTATTCTCCGAAATTATAGGAAGCAATAATCAGAGTTTGGTCTTGCCATAGAGAAATTATCAATGACATCGGACCAGTTCCAAAGAACTGGAAGATCCCTCCATCCACCTAAGCAATCGAAGTCTTGGATCTACTTGAAACTCTCAGCTAGAGCGATATTCAATTAGCTTAAGGCTTGTGAGAGCAATTTTTATCATTATTTAATAAGAGCAGTTCATAATCGTAGTAAGTATCTAAGAGAGCTTGAATAAATCTGAAAGAATGCTAAAAGTTGTCACATGATATTCCGAAAGAAACCCTTCCAACGAAAACACTCCTCCTCCTCTTTCTCTAACAGATTGTATATTTCATCACAACTTTCCTGCAGAAAACCCCTTTTGAAACTTGTTATCAGAATGAAAAGCTGAGAAAAGCCTTCTTTAAGAGTAGGTGATCACATTTCACTCACAGAGGAGAGTTCATCAAATTAATTTATAGCTATTACTATGAGCAAGTATTTACAAAGGCTGACTAATTAAGTCGATGCGATTTGTATTTGGAAATGCTTGATTATTTGTCTATTTTTTTGTTATTTGCTAACGTGTTAATTATATGGAGTTTGGAGGTTTAGTTCAATTAGCGCTTTTATTACAGATTATTTTAAATTATCCAAATGGCAATCATGGCTTTTGAGTTACCAATACCAGAGGATACCTTCTCTCAACATAAGCAGTAGTTTTCATACGAAGATATAGGCTTTTTCGAAACTTCTCACTTTCGTGGAGAGAATTCAGCCCCCTATTGCAGCTGAACAGCCAAATTGAAAAGAATTCAATTCGTTTAACTTCCACTTCAATGAGAAATAACTCTGGTCTCATATGTTAATTTTTTATTTTAAATTATTCTTGAATTTGATTTGTAAAAGCAGTATGAGGCTTAACTGTTTATATAAAATTAATAGAAATACTAAAGGACAGTAATAAAGAGATATATTCGCCCTTCAAATACAAGTAATTAGTAGTTTCGCATCTTCCGGCCATGATTCTGCCGCTATTAAGAATTAAGACAAACAAATAAAAAGACTAAAGCACAGTCTGTCCATTAAACCCAAACTAAAACCGTTTTTTTTGTGAAGAAATATTTTAAAAATTGTCATTTTACCAAACAAACAATTTTGCACATTGCTTTACTTTCCCGCGAAATTCAAAACAAAATTTCCCGATTTATTTGTGATCCTCAAACCATAACTGCAACATCAGCAAGATCATGTGCTTGATAACCGGAACTAACATAGTCGTTGACAATTTTTCATTTGGCAAAAGCACCCCTTGGATCCGCTATATTTATTTCCTTACTCACTTTCATTCGGGTAATATCAGCCTCAAGCATTCTTACTTAACTCTCACCCTAGATCACTACGGAGGTTTAACATCCAACTTCAGCTACGGGAAAGTTTACTGCTCTGCGGCTACTAAGCCACTGGTACTTAACAAGTTTAAGAACATCCCTGATATTGTAATTGGCTATTGTCTTACTCGCTTTTAACAATCAATCTCATACAGGAAGGAC
>ENA-UOTZ01001858-UOTZ01001858.1-compost-metagenome-genome-assembly--contig:-NODE-1858-length-12734-cov-11.498933_pt1 | contig 12734 bp, 7 predicted proteins | sample MGYA00238144_ERZ746983 | MGnify/ENA primary metagenome ERZ746983 (study PRJEB28759, sample SAMN06268863) | compost metagenome | isolation source: single cell | place: USA: California, Emeryville, Joint...
AGATATTGGTTTATGTGCTCTCTCCACTGGTAAAAGTATTGGTCGTTGTTCTCTTCGAAATAATTCGAGGTCTAATTTTCAAAGACAAGGAAGGTAAGGGAAAAAAGAAAGCCCTCATAAGGATTGGATCCGTTGCGGTTGTTTTAATCCTTTTAGAGCAACCAGCAATTATCGGTATCTTATGTGAGTATCTGAGCTGTACACGGTTAGACCCGTTAGTCGAGGAATACTATATTAAGTCTAGCAGCAACGTACAGTGTTATACGGACAAATACAACTTCTTTGCCAGGCTTTTTGTAATTCCGGCCTTAGTCTTTTGGGCGTTTGTTGTTCCAGCGGTCATCTTTGTGTTCTTGTATAAAAAAAGAGCGAAACTCCAAGACTCTGAAGCATTCCACATAGTTCTTGGTAATTTTTACACCTGCTACTCTCAAAGGGCTCCTTACTGGGGTGTTGCCATTCTCATATTCAAGATGATCATTTTCGTTTTCAACTCTGTTTTCAACGTCTCCAATATCTTCAAAGGTGTGATTTTCATGATGGTAGTGCACATCTACTACTATTATCTCAAAAAGACCCTTCCATACAATAATGCTCGACTCATCTTTGCTGAAAAATTCTGTTGCATTGCATACATGGTGGTGCTTACTTTTGTCTTTGTGAGAGAGTCATCGGAGATCGATGCTATCCAAGTCATCTGCTCGGTTTGCATATTCATTAGCATCGTCGTTGCAGCAGCCTACATTCTAATAAACATCGCCATTTTATATACGGCTACGTTTTTTACAACCGCGAAGAATTTGAAAGGGAAACTGATAGAGAGAAAGAAGCAAAGGACTGCTCTGGAGGAAACGCTGCGTAACTTGAAGCAGTATCATCATGATGAAAATCCTGACCGGCTGGACGGAGCAGGAGGAAGACGAAAAGCTATTGCTATTGAACTGCCGTCCAGGTAAGCGAATACTAATTTATTTATTAATTATCTAACCATTATTTATTAACAAATTAGTTTACGAGGAGCTGATGATTTGGAAAAAGAAACTGCCAAAGTCGAGGAAATGAAATTCCAGAGAAGAAATGACAGAAAAAAAACTAGGATCCAGAGTATGCTTGGGACTCTCTTTACGGGCGGGAACATTCCTGAAAAGTCGACTCTTATTCTCTCTCCAAACGATAGTGTCAGAAGATTGAATAATGATATGACTGTAGGACAAAGTACGATTATCCTGGATCGAAAAGCAGAAAAAGAAGAAAGAGAAGAAAAGGAAAACTCAACGCCTATTCAGCTATCCCCAAAGCGAGAAGACAACATTTCAGTCACAGTGGATTGTGGGGTAGTTGAAGATGAAATTGCAGTCCAAATCAAAAAAGAAGAGGAAGAAGACCTGCAGTCTGAATCTCCGGAACGAATTAGAATAGAAAAATCTGCGCAGGCATCTCGAAATTATCTTCACACTTTCGAGCCTAGTAATTACCAAGATGCAATTGAAAAAATTATAGAAGCGAACCCTGAGGACGAACAAACGATGAAGTGAAAGTAAAATTACTTTTGAAAAAAGTAAGTCTCATAATGGCAAATAGAGAGAAATGAAGACAATTCTTTATTAATGATCAATGGAAGCCCTGAAAAGGGAATATCAAAGCGTTTGTGAACTGTTTTATATTAATGGTCGAAAATTTGCTTTTATCTATTAAGAGCCTATTTCCAGAATAATATCGGATTGTTTATTTATGAAGTAATTTGAGCACTTTGTTTCTTCCCTCTTTTTAAGAACATTTGAAAAATTTTGCTCTCTCGCATAGTACCAATATGAGATTTTCTCATATTTATTTATTTCTGTATGTATTTAGTCAAATGGTTGACTGAAAACACTAGGTATTCAAAGGCATACATTTCTTAATTTTATTCGCTCATGTCAACTCAGCCCCCTGAGAAAACATGCAATGGATTAAGATAAAGCGGATTGAAGGAGTTAAATGAATTTATGAGAAAGATAGTTTTCCATATCATACTCACTATCAACAAAGATTTTATGTCAACTTAAAATATAGGAAATAAGTTTTCAAATAATCGCTAAGTCAAACTTGATAATGAAAATCAAAATAATCATAAATATCAAATATGAGTGCACTATGGCACCTTTTGCTGGGTAACAATAAAAAGAGTAAGTCAACCAATACATTTCTAATGGATTCTAAGAAAAGTTGAAAAAAGCTTTGCAAAGATGTTAGAAAAACCGGTAGGCTGTCGTCAAAATTGCTGCTATCTCTCCAAATGACTGTGCACGAAGTTGAAGAAATTCATATGTATTTCTGGATGATAGAAAACGGTCATCGCCTTGGATTCATCAAATTCACAAAGCAATCTTGTTTAGAACCTCACTCCATGGCTTGTTTTTAGATTAATCTGTAACTTCATGAAATGAAAACACAAAATGAAAACTCAAAATAATTATTGAAAGTATAATATCTTTCCAATTAATAAAGATCCTCGCGCTTCTGCAAAGGAGAATAGAGATGCTCAATGATTTGCTCGTATGGGCACTGAAAATTAACTTTCATTACTTCTCGAGCAGCAATCTTACATCGATGGGCAGATGGGATTCGTATTTTGTAGAGGTAATGAATAATCAAATTACATCTTTTCGCTTCACAGCTGCCTTCTTCGGCTAGAGTTGCAAATCTCGTCTTTTAAAAAGATCCAAAAGTTCAAAATTTCAATGTTAAGACACAGAGATAATTCGTTAAGACCAGTTCAAGATCAATTCTCATATTCAGCTGCGATTTATTTGTAGATAACGAAAAATAAAAAGCCATACTCTATCGAAGGTTAGATATTAATTACTATCACAGATAGCTAAAATAAAGGTTCAAATGTTTTTCAAGAACCAATGCCATAGTTAGTCTCTTAGATCTAGCAATTTCAAGTCAAAAAGAAATACTCAACAAATGATTACTTATACAGATTTTATCAAATTGTTGCTGAATTTATTTTGCGAAAAAACGGCCCTGAATTCCAATTCCAGCAAAATAAATTTAATACGTGATCTCGATTCTAAATCAAATTACGATAGAGAACTGGTTAGTAATTTATCAGAAAACCATTGAAATTTCGTTATTTTAATTGAGGTATTTGAAGACTGGTGATGCTGAATTGATTTCATCGAATTATTCAAAAAATACTTTAATTCTGAATTCTTCTTTTTATTTTACAATCGTAATTTTAGCAGGTATCTCAGAATAAAAACCTCCGAGTTGTTAACTAAATTTTATTCGCGATTCGGCATTCTTAATTTCAAGTGGTTTTGGGAAAGTGCCCTCTCAAGAGTGGAAGTACACTATTGCTTTCTCTTTCCTTTGCTTATTGGCTTGTTTGGTGAGAAATACCATTTGGTAGGAATCAAAATTTTATAGGTGAATATCGAATCGAGCAAATTAATTAACGTTACGTAAAAAATTTTCTCTCTTCGAGATTTTTTTATTAAATGGTGCTGGCTGTTTTTTGAATGAAAGATAGAGAGAGCGATTTATTCGAATTATTCAGATTGATTATATAAAAGAATTTTGAAAAATGAACTTCACTCTTCTTATCGATGTTTTTTCTGCTATGAACCTCTCAGAAAAACGATATCACTTTGCCTCTGCAGCTGGCCCAAGCTGGAACAAATCCAATGCATTTAAGCGGGTTCTCTCTGGAGAAACTCATGAGTCCGTTCCTTATTTCCTCCTATCAAAATCAAAAACTCGTCTCGTCTGGCCTGCTTTCAGGCGAATCTGATATTCCACATCAGCAAGACACGCTAATTGGCCACTTTTCTGAAGTCCACGAAGGAGCTACGCCAGTGCCAATTGTGAACCAAAGAAATCAAATACAGAATTCACAACAGCTGGATTTGATATCTGAAAATTTATCAATAGGTAAAATTCTCATAGTTTTCCTTAATTTAAAATACACTTGAATTTTTGGTTTCGCTATTGACTAATTCAGTTAGTAAACTGGAAAATAAAGTACAAAACCCTTTTGAAAATACATTGCTTATACTTCATTCGTTACAAGAAGTCACAAAAGAAAAGGGAATTCTCGAGAAGAAACTTAAACGATATGAGGAAATAGAATTGGCAACGAAGCCTAGTCAACCGATCCAGTATATTAGCGTTCCAAAAAAGAAGAGAACGAGAAGACCCGCGACACAAGTGCCGCGTTCTCATAAATGTCCAGACGTTCAGTGCCAAAAAACATATGGGTAAAATTAATAGATGAAAATGACTCATTCATCCTATTATTTGTAGGCCTGAGACTTCGTTAAATCTGCACATTCGCCAAAAGCACCCAAACTTCAAGCTTTCAAGAGAAAACATCTCCTCAGAATAAATATGGTGGAAGGCAGAAATAAGGAAGACTCAATTTTGATAAGAAATTATCCACTTTCCTGATGAAATATTGGTAAAGGTTGTATTTTGTATGAATTGTTTTTTTCGCAAGAAGAACCCAGTTAACAAAAAAAATTTAATGTGAATTTGCTTTCAATTTTATTTTAGACAAACAGTCGGCTTTTCAGATTCGGCTGCCAAATAATATTTAAATAGGAGATCAAAACCCTTCCCAACTATCTTCATAAATTTTGAATTCCTGAAAAAGAATCTTGCTAACTTCTCAAATACTCTCAGCAGTAAAGGTACATTAAAGAGGGCCCAAGTAGTTAATATGGCTGTTGATTATGTGATATTCGTATAAAGCTTTGACTACCCTGGTGATTATTGACGCTAAGATTCGATGATTGGTATGGTGAATAACGAGGTCTTGGTCTTATTCATGCAGATCTGCTTTTGACAGAAATATGCTATGCGCCAATGAAGATGATGAGGATCGAAAGAAACTTGAACTTTGGTTTTACAAAATCTTATTATTTGTACTTCATGATGTTCGTGAGATGCTTAGACTATTCTTTATTGATTTCCAATCGATTTCGGATCCTTCTGCGAGGCGTATATCACGCTGATCAAGATTAGAAAACGAAAATGAAAATCAAATTGACGACCTTAAAATAATGCTCAAGTAAGGTATACTGTTCTGAATTTTGCGAACAAAGGAAAATTAGTTACGTGAGATGCCCTGAAAAGCAGCTGTAAAATAAAAAAATGTATTAAAGATAAAATATAAGCAGCACATCAAGGAGCACCTGTAGGCTCAACGAGATGCGAAGAATGTACGTGAAGTACGACGGAAATATAATATTGGTAACGAGGATGAAGAAGACTCACGAGTAATGTGACAAATACGATGGCCTTAAGAGGTACAGAGCAAACCAGAATTTGAGAGGAAAATATGAGCATGTAACAATAAAGATCAATTAATGACGCAAGCGAAAGTTAAGCTAAATTTCATATCACGACTCTTATTTTTCTATTGTTGTGGATTTTGAAAAATTCTTATGATTTGTTTTGGATTCGGCTGAGATAAGAAATGAATCATGACCTTGCTTATCATGATGATTATTGAAATTTCAAACTTGCTGATTCTAAGATCTGGTTCATTGATCATACCGTAAATGTATTGATACTCATCACGAAATCCAAAATAAAAAATAATTTTTCAAGAAACAATGGAACAGCAGAAATCATTGCCTGCGGGGTCACTGAGTCTGCTGCCAGACAACAATTCTAGAGACAATCAATTCAAAATTGCTATTTTTGGTGATGTTGGCACTGGAAAAACATGTATCTTTTCTCAATATTTAGAAAAAAAGTTTAATTCCAAGTACGAACCAACCATCGGTGTTGAATTCGCATCCAAAGACATTGTTCTAGAAGATGAAATGGTCCGACTACAAATTTGGGACCTTTCTGGACAACCTGCATGGAAGAAGGGCAGGAATTTGCGAAGAAACATGATTTCTTGTTTCTGGCAACCTCAGCGCTGGATTCAACAAACGTTGAGCTTGCTTTTCACTTTTTGGCGATGAAGGTATATAATAAAGAAAGAAAATTGTCAAAGAAAGAGGCCAATTGAAAAGAATCTTCAACTTAGAGAAATTCATGAAATTGAGAAATCTATTTGAAAACCGGGCAGGCCAGTTTTGAATGTATGATATTTATGAACCTGCTAATCAGAGAACAATTTCAGAGATATCACGCTGCTCTACAATATCATTAATTTGTGTCATATATCTATTTACAGATTCATATGGTATTTTCCTTTCATTTTATCAGAATTTTATTTTAACATACCGAAGTTGATAATTATCAGCAACAAACTATGGAAACTCAGAAACTCCCACCAGATTGGCAAAATATAGACTACCTCTTCAATATTGTACTAGTAGGTGAACCTGGCGTTGGAAAAACCTGTTTTTTTACTCAATTTGCAAAAAGCAGATTCAATATGGTCTATGAGCCAACTATTGGCATTGATTTTAGTATCAAGTACATCATCATAGAGGAAAGCATGGTCAAGCTGACAGTTTGGGATCTAAGTGGTCTGCCTCAGTTTCGCTCTCTCGGACAGAGTTACCTCAGAGGAGCTAGAGGCGTTTTGCTTTGCTACGATGTGACAAACCGCATTTCGTTCGAAAATCTCGATACGCATATCAAATTGATCAAAGATCATTCGTTCTATGAACCTAGAATTATGTTGATTGGGAATAAATGTGACCTTGAAGAATCTCGTACTGTAACAAAACAGGAAGGATTAGATTTTGCAAACAAGAATAATTTCTTATTTATGGAAACGTCGGCGCTGGACACGACGAATATTGAACTTGCCTTTTTGATACTGGCTAAAAAAGTATACGATCAAGAAAAAGGATCAGAAAAGGAGAAACCTTCTCAAAATTCTTCCTCGAAAGTGGAAAAAGAAGCTAAAAAAATCAACTGTTTCTGACGCTGATTATGTTTGATACCTTAACAAATATTATTTAACTAATTTCCTATAATGAGCTTACTTTATTATGATGAATTGAAGCTAAATCTCGTGAAAAAATAATAATTAAGAACGGAAATCTTGTATTCTAGTTTTCGAGCAAAATATTTCGAGTAAATGCCTATGAAATGAACTCGATGTATTAGTAACGCACAAAGAGAGTTTTCTGTTAATTTACGATCTTTTGAATTCTTCGACTTTTTTTCGTATTTCTATGTCGATTCTATAGGAATGAGAGCTCCTTTTGGCTGAAAATGCGAATTTCGGATGGAATACTCGGAATTGTAGAGATTATATATCATTTTTTTTCAAACATTTCTCCTCAGTTCACATTCTGTTTTGGAATCCTATATGAGCATTTGCCCGCGACGATGCATCGTGCTCGCTATTTTCAAATCTGTTTTCATGCAATGGTTTTGAAGCATGACGAGCAACCTTGTCATCTTGTCAGTAAAAAGTTAACATCGAACAAGTATTAAGCGCAAATCATTATTGAAGCTCAGATTTTGGATTTTCCAAGGACTATCTAATCTCACTAAAAGAGTTGCGTAAATTGATTGCTTGTAAATAATATTTCTTGAAAGAGAGAAAAAAAAAGAGAAGCATATATAAAACACAAAGATCTTAATATCTTCAATTTGCTCAGAATTTAATAATTACTTTTATTTAAGAAATACTCAAACCCATTCTAGTAAGCAAATGACCAAACTTTCTTTTTATTACATTTCATAATCAATTTGACTCTCATCTGAAAAAAAGGATGTTTCGCTGGTGTTAGTAAATCATAGTTTATTTTTTAAAAAAATATCAAAATCTTTTCATTTCTTACAATAATTTAAATCTGAAATAAAGTTGCCATAAGATCTCCAAGAAAAAAAAATGACGATCTTCAATCTCGTCATCTTGAAAAGGCTGTTGATGTTGAGTTAGCTTTCGGATTCCGATATCAAAATAAGTTTTGTGTAACTTAAAGCTGTTCGAGAGCAATATAATAAAATTCCATGAAGTGGAGGCATATCTGCTCATGAATTGTAAAATCAGACGAACTTAAGACAATTTTGAGAATCTGACCTGAGAAGTCTCGATTCCTCTTGACTGATAAAGCAAATCTGTTCCCAGTTAAGCTTCTCTGATAAAAATATTTATTGTTTCTTTGTGCTCTAGCTTGTAACGAATATTTTTAGCTAACTTCTGGCGAAATGCCTTTGAAAAAATCAATTTATAGGAAATGAGCTTCTGGATGAGTTCTGTATTTATTAAGAATAATTCAAGAAAAGCAAATAAAGTAGCTCAATTAGAAACCCAAGGGCTAAAGGTGGTTGTCAGCATCCCTATTTTTTACAGGATTGCAAATAACTCATTTCCAGGTAGAAAAATTCATAATTTCGTAACACACATCTCACTTTTATAAGTACAGAAAAAGCCCCAAAATTTTATTAAAGAAATACCCGAAATTATTTGCAATAAGTTCTGGAAGTTTATATGTCAGACATTCTTCGATTACGAGGATTTTTCCTATCTCGTTCGACATTGAAGAAACCTTCCTGCATACATTTCCTGAATAATTAGTTCTCATGTTCAAATATTGTGAAGATCAATACTGTTTTCGTTTGGATATTTTCATGACAAACTCTCAAAATGGCTTTTTTCCCCTCTGGATCGGGTCCTGATACATAGTATCAATTCCTTGTGCTTTACAGGCCCAAATAATACACTTCGATGAATAATTTCATGATTCGCTAACTCCAAATCATCCAATGAATTGCAACCAAATGCTGCCAATGCCATCTTCAAAGCTTCTCCTTTGTGCTGACTTTGTTGCCTTATTCATCATCATTAACCCATTTTTGAATTTAATAGTTCCCATAGCTAGTATCTCAGAGATTTTGCAAAAATATTTAATGAATAGAGTTTCAATCAAGACCAGAGAATCTCATAACTTATCGAAAACCAACCTTTTTCCCAATTGTTCCAAAAATCCAATTTGTTCTAAACCTACAATTCGTCAGAGAGAGTGCTTATTTCACTCTCTCAGCAGCTCATGAAAACGGAAAATCTTTACCAAAGGAGCTGCGGGTGGTTTCTCCATGAGGTGACTGGCATCATCGCGCAACGATTTCTTCTTAGAATGAACTAAAAGATTGAATCATTTTTCTGAGCTGCGAATTAATTCTTTCGATATTTATCGGTATTAATAAAAACTTCCTTCCATTAGTAATTAATAAATCCCGCCCATAAATTGGAACTTGCTAACTCTTGGATAGAAACTATTGATTTATATCGATGAATTAAATTGTTTCGAAATATAACAATTAATGACGTATTTTTTTTTTAATTAACCGACTATCTCAACCTTCCAGATAAGCTCTGTGAACCGATTTATATTCAAAAGTTTTCGCATTCCAATTTCTTATATAAAAATATAAAACTGAAAATCACAATAGCAGTACGCATACACTAAAGAATGATCCCTCAACTGTTTCCAAATCTCGCACAATTTCAGTCTCATCAAATGCAAATCGGTCATGAAATGCCACTTGCTTCAGGTTTCAAACCTTACGAAGCGCTCTTCCTAAACTCATTGAACAAGAGAACTAATTGCTTAATGCCTACCTCTCCGTTCAATGCTGCCATTCAAATTGCATATAGCAACAGCATTGCCAACACTAGGAGAGCCGAACTCTACCACTTACTTTTAAAAAGAATTGGGCAAAATACAAGCCATTATAATCTTCAGAGCCAGGTTCAAGGAAATAATGTTTTTATCAGAAACTCTCACATGCAAAACAAAGCAATGCCAATCGTTATGTCTCATTCATTGATATCTGGCGAGAAGGAAGTGAGCCCAACCGCAAGCTTGAATAAATCAGAAGCAAGCACCCCTAAGGTTGCCGAAGTGAAAGAAAATGAGACTGAAGACCAAAAAGCTCTTTGTCCTCCAATAAACCCTATTGCTAGCAAAAAAATGTATAACATTTCCCTCCTCCTATTCTCATGGCCTAATTAGATCAAAAGTAAAAGCGTTGAGTTGTGGGCACAATGACAGAGACCATTACGCAAAAGTAACCTCTTAGTTGCTTTGCCTTTAATTTATCTATTTTTTAAAGGGACTTTGCAAATCTTGCTATCATAAGTTCGGTAGAAATAAGAAGCCAAATGCATGTGGTCATGCTCGACTCTATGCGAAAGGATTATGCCAAAAATGCTATGTAGCCGAATACAGAAGTCTGAAAAGGAATGTTCAAGGTGTTATTGAAACCAAATCAGAAGATGCTTCTGCTCCTGAAATCAAAGTCGAAGAACTGATTAATAATTAGAAAGGGTTTTTCATTATGTTCGCAGTTTTTAGTAATTGTTCACTATGCAAGAATAACTTTTTCAATATTTAGTAATTGTTGCAACTTTTTATAATTTCGTGTTGCTCTAAATATTGAGTTAAGTACACGATAACATTGGTCTTCTTAAGTATCATGACTTATGGTCAGAAAGGAATAAGTCGACATCGATTCGTTGAAAGTGTCCAGAGTATCCAAATAAGGACAAATTATTTTACCAAATATCTGTGTTTACTTTTCAAGCGCTTCCGTTCTGAAGGTCGACATTTGGCTGTTGAGATTATTTGATTCAAGTAAAGAGTATTGTCTAAAGATTTTCGTGTGATGTTAGTCCGAATATTACGATCTGAAAGCGATTGAGTCTAAAACACATGTATGCCATCAGCACGGGGGATTATCATCGAGCAAAATTTCTGAGGGCAAAATAAGTACCGGTTTTTCTTTCTTCTACCTGCCTGTTATGTAGTTGGATTTGTGATTTAGACCTTTGCGTCTGCTTGATGCAATTTTAGCTCAAGATGGAAAGGATTTACTCAAATATGCATTACTACTTTTGAAGTCAAATAGCCCCAGACTAGGAAACTAACAATGAATAACAGTTTTAGGGCGAGCTCAAAGCTCACTTTTTAATTTTCATGATTAAATTTTTACTTATAATTAATTCCTCTTAAGTGAAATAAATAAAGTATGAAGGTTTTGCAAAAGCCTCTCTCAACTAAAACTCATTACATTCACTTTCGATAATTGCAATAAGCTCAGTGGTTTGTACGATTGTTATCAAAAATTTTTGTGATAGTCTTATTATCACAGAAAAATATAATAAATGAAGTTATTTCTTTCTTGAACCAATCACATGGCATCTTCATCTTGGATATCAAAGTTCTTTAACAAGATGCTTGGAACTCTTTCCACTTTTTTCAGTTTGCATTTTTCATCGTATATATATCTATATATTGTAATGATCAATCAATCTCCCATGGTCCAACAATTCGGGAAACTGCATGACAGGAATATATCTTCTTTGCAGAAGCCTGCAATCAATCGTAGGCTCCCTATCTTCTCGACTTTCCTCCGCAAGTGTTAAGAGAGCAGGCTTCTCTTTATCACCAATGGCTTACAGGCTTCGAGCAGATCTCTTCCAATTTGATTCGGCAATGCTGGTATAACAACTTTTTCATGGTCATGAGAAGCCTAACTCGTTGTTATTCTGAGACTTGACTTCTGGCATTTCTTTTTTCTGTTCGTGTTCGTTTAAAAATTCCTTTTTGATTAATTTTGATTCGTTAATTTTGATTCGTTTTTTTAATTTGGCTCGCACCAAACTCACGTTTATTGAATATTATCATCATAAGGCCATCACCCGGTTAATAGCAATAAAAATTGAAGTCTCTAGGATCCCACTACACTATTCTCTCCACATCTCTTTGCTGTGCTTTAGGTTTTATTGATCAAGATAACTTGCTTTGTGGATATTGACCTTAATAAAAGTCAGTTTAAGTGCGAAGGAGATTTATTTGACTATTATAATTCTAAACCAGCTTAAAAGGTCAGCGAAATTCTCGACTCAATTAAAAAATATTTTGAGATGAATTTCGGATCATTCTCCAACTCTGCTGCTAAGTAATTATGATGACTTTGAATGTTGCTCCTAAAACCTGCGTTCATTAGGAAGATCCTCCCAAAAAGGTCAGCATTTTTTCTCTGGCAATCTGATGTGTACGACCAAACAAAAAGAGAAAATCCTGACCTAAGCCTGACTGAGCTGACCAAAATAATGTCCACGATGTGGTCTAATCTTCCTCTGGAAACAAAAGCAAAGTATGAGAGAAAATGCCAAGAACTGAAAGAAGAGTATGAAAGAAAAATGAGACAATATGAGGCATCCAAACGAGCAGGAGAGATCAACAGCTTAAATAATCCTAGCATGGGTGCACTTCCTACTAGGCTTGGTGGAGGAATGCTTAACAGCGGAAATGGAGGAGGCCTCTCCTCAAATTTGAGTGGCGGAGGTAGTCAGCTCATCCAAAGTGGATATGGCTTCTCAAATGTGAGAAATTTGGGTGGTACGGAAGCTGGGATGAGTGATCTTTTCAACAATCGTGTGAGCCAGAGTGGAAGTGCTATTTTCTCCTCCAATAGAAATGCCGATGCAAGTGGAGGATCCAGTAGCCTAATCAACAATTTGGGAGGCAGGACTGGAGATGATGGCCTCTTTAGCAATTTAGGTGCTCGTGACTCCTCCAATGCGAACTCTAATTCAGGTCTCTTCTCCAATCCAAATACCAATACAATTAGAGAAAGCGCTTCCTCCTCTAAACCTGTCACAAGTGAGAAGTGTCCACAACTCAAACGCCCTGGATATGAAACAGAGCCTTCTATAGCGATTCTAGCGGAATTGTCTCGAGAAGAACTTGAAAATGTTGAAAACTTTGCAATTCAAAACAAGCATGCGAAGATAATCTTTGAAGGAAAGAGTAACT
>ENA-UOTZ01001859-UOTZ01001859.1-compost-metagenome-genome-assembly--contig:-NODE-1859-length-12708-cov-32.661864_pt1 | contig 12708 bp, 6 predicted proteins | sample MGYA00238144_ERZ746983 | MGnify/ENA primary metagenome ERZ746983 (study PRJEB28759, sample SAMN06268863) | compost metagenome | isolation source: single cell | place: USA: California, Emeryville, Joint...
CTTATTGGTCGGACATCGTCGAGCTGAGTGGCATATTCCAGGAAAGGAATGAGAAATCTGAGCTCCTCGTCTTTTGTGTTCGAGTAGAAATCGCTGATCTTGATGCCGTTCTCTCGCTGTCTTCTGAGATTTTCTTCAAGGTTATCGATAAAAATCACCTGCTTCAGATTCCTCCCGATGAGGCTGAGATCCTTAGTCAACCCAAAACGAGTGCGCAGGCAATGATCTCTGTGAAGGATGTATGATATGTAGCGATTACTGTCGATTTCATTGATGATGCTAGCTGCATATTCCTTTTCTCCGGAAGTGTAGATGACAATTTCGTACAGTTTGGACATTCTCTCAAGGAATTCGTCAAGATAAGGACGTTTCAGGATGTAGAACTTCGCGCCATCGGAAAGTGTGACAATGCAATCAGGCGCTGGGATAGGAACCGTAGAAGTATGGAGCAATGTTTCGTCCATGTCTAGCACTAGCGTCTTCATTCCTTGATGACGTTGTAATTTGTCCGGTAGGAATGGTCCTCTCGACAAATTAGTGCTAGAATTCCAAATTTTGCCCGAAGGACTTGAAGAAATGCTTGATTTGGTTGACTCGCTGTATAAGCGAATAGGTGATATGGTGGTAGTAGTAGGAGTGCTGGTCATATAGTTCGAAAGTAAAGGTTTTGAATAAGAATTTTCGAATTTGTTGTCTTGAGAGCCATATTGGGCCTTGCCTTCAATTGTGAAAGGGATCCTGTCGTGAAATGAGGTTCCAAAAGAAGGAATAAATGGCTGAGACGGGTTGGAGCCATAGTTTCCGAACTGATTTTGAATTGTGGGTCTCAGAAAATCCGACATAAATTTGCGATTTTCAATGGGATTTTTGATCAAAGTACTTGAAAATAATTATATGAAGTTGAGCATGATTCCAAAATAAAATACGCCTGTTCTTAGTATTTTTTTATTTAAGAACTAACAACCTATAAATCAGGCCAGCTTTAACTTTGAATCATTTGGAATGTATCTTAAATTTATTAAGTACTGCTGGCTTATTCTCAATAATATAGGAAATTGCTTGACTTTTATAAAGAACCAAGCACCTGCTAAAGTCATCTCATGAAAAAGTGAGAGCTTCTAAAGTTTCACCATTTCAATCAAGCTAGTGAGGCTCAGTAAGCAAGCTGTAGAAATAGAAGTGATCGTGAATAGTAGATACTTTTTAGTAATGTTGATTCGTTTTCCAAGATTATTCTTCAAGATTAGCAAAGAAAAAAAAAACTGCTCGTTGAGTTAGTGAGGGAACACTCTGAAACCAATAAGGAAACACAGTAGCGACTTACAAAGACCAAGAGAGAAGTCGAGCCCATATAACGAGCAATATCTTGATTTTTTCAATCTTGAAGTTTTTTCTCTGTCACTTTACAACATCTACTCATGTAAGTATGTAACATCTCACGGTCCACTGTTTAAAATAACTAGAGTTCTCTTCTCCAAGGAATATTACGCATCCCGCACCTTGGAATTGCTATGTTTATTCCCTTCAGGACTAGCATTTCAATTCAAAAAGTCAAATTTCTGGATTATTTCAAAGAATCCTTGTTGTATTATCAGAGAGACCCTATTCCAGTTCCCTTAACAAACAAAAAGCTCATACAAATATTGCACCAAACCAGAGTTTACTTCTTGCAGTTTTAGTTGCTTAGACATCTATCTAACGGTTTGCTGCCTGATACAAAAGCGAAAGAGTCGCTAAATTTAGAAAAGTATGCAAGCTTATAAAACTCTTATTAAAATCTGAGTTATGAAATTTGAAGCACTTTATTCACTTTATTCGGATTTATTGAAGTAAAAAAGCAATAAACATACAAAATGATATCCTCCTCTTTCCGCATGTTAGCTCCATGCAGAAGCTATCTAAAGGACGCGCTGTTAGCCAAGAAGTTTTACAAAATAGCGGACAAGCAAGTTCATTTTTCATTAACTCAGTACCCTCTCCGAATGTTTAGCACAAAAGAAAATGAAATCTTCAGGGCTCTTTCTGTACAAGATACAATTAACAAACTTGTGGATGAAGGGTACCTAGTCCCTACGAAAAGGATATCTCATGAGGCTGTTAACACCGTGGAACAAAAGATTCGAAAGGAACTCTCTATCACAGACTTAAAATTCGATATCAAACAGCTATCAGCTCTGATGAGATTCTTTGGGCTCAGAGAAAAAGGATCTGCAGAATTTCACAACATACTCCAGGGGAAAATACTAGAGACGTTCAAATCAATCACCCCTGAGGATTGCTCCGAAGCCATTGAAATCATTCAGGGAATGCAAGTAGCAAATTTTGCTTCGAAAAGCCACTATTCAGAGCTCCTTTCAATTCTACTGTCTAATATCGAAGCTGATAAAATTAATGCAAATCACAAAATCCAATTACTTTCACTCTATTCAGAACTCAATTGTCTTTCTCAAGAAGCATTTCTTACTCTATTTAAATCTCTGGACTTATTTGACCTAACAGCTGTAGACACCAGTCAATTAATAGACGCGCTCTGGGCAGTTGCTTTGCAAATATGCAATGATCAGTCTCGATTAGAGTTTCTTGATGACACTGACGTTTTAAATAGAATTGAGGTCATCACTGTTGAAATTGATAGTAGATTGAGTAATTCCAAACCAGCACTGACACCTAGATCGAAGCTACGAGCGCTTGAGTCCATTGCGATCATATTTAGCCAAGACGTCGATTTTAAGACTCGAAATGAGCTTTTCAAGGCGATATCGACCATAAACAAATTGGGAGTTTCTCTTCAGCATAATAACCCAAGAACCTCATATCTTCAAGATGATATAAACGCGGTACTCAACGTCATGAAAATTCCTCTTGAGACTGAAAAGGTGATCTCTAATTATCGCATTGATTTTTTCCTTCCTCCTCGAACAATCCTCGAAGTGAACGGCCCAAGTCATTTCGTGGGAGGCAAGAAATCAAATTGCGAGGACGCCGATTTAGACGGAAAAACCGTTATCAAGAATTATATCCTTAAGAAGATTCTGCTCCATCAATTAGTCACCATTACTCACTTTGAATGGTACGCTCAGAAAGGGTTAACTGAAAAGAAGCGGTTTTTATCTGAAAAGCTTGGCTTATCTGAAAAGCTCGGCTTATAAGTTCTTTGTTATTTTATGGATAGTAACCTGTATATACATGTATCTATTAGCATAAAAGCATCGTTTTCAAAAAAATTTCGTTTGATGGTCTTTCACAGAAGACAATTCAAATAAATAAAAATTAATTAGAGGCTATGCTGGGAAAATTTACGCTCAAAGTCACAGCGCTGTCGTATAAGTTAGGTTTTGGCATTAAGTCAGTCCCAACGCATAAAGATAGCATATTCACCGTGTCGTTAATTGGGCGTCCTAATGTTGGAAAATCAACGTTGTTTAATCGTTTGGCTGGGACTAAATTAGCATTGACAGATAATACTCCGGGGCTCACACGTGACCGCAAAGAAGTAATAACAGATATCTTGGGCTATCCAATAAGAGTTGTAGACACTGCTGGGTGGGAAATGACAAAGGTCAATGAGGTGGATATTAGAAAGAAAATGAAAGAGCAGACCGCAAATGCGCTCATTTATAGTGATCTGGCACTACTTCTCTTCGACGTGAGAGAAGGCATCACTGAAAATGATCTCGACCTTTCGAGATGGCTGAAGAAAAATATTAAAATTCCTAAAAGTATGCCAAATCCGGAAAATCAACCAGTTATTCCGAGTAACCAAACAGTAAAGAGGATAATTTTGGTTGGAAATAAAGCTGAGAGTGGTTATGATTATTCTGATGTATACAATGAGGTTTATCAGTTAGGCTACGGAGAGCCTATGTTGATCTCAGCAGAACATGGTGACGGGATGCATGAATTACTAAAGGAAATTGATAAAGAAGTTCCTACAGAGCAGAAAAAAGCATTTGAAGATAAAAAGGCTAAACGAGTGAAAAGATTCGAAGAAATAAAGGCGCAATTGAAAAGAGATCTGATTAAATTGAGAGAAACTCAAGAGAATCCAGACGATATTGATATCGAAGAATGGGAAAAGGAATTTGATAAAATTAACATCAATCCCGAAGAAAACAGCGACTTGGACAGTGACTCAGAAGTAGATCCTCTCACAACGTTGACCACTGAGGCAGTGAACACAAAAACTGGCATCCAAACTGAAAATTTATACAGTAGACGTCCAATTCAAGTGTCAATCGTTGGAAAACCTAATGTTGGAAAATCGACTTTTGTTAACAGCTTTTTACAAGACGATCGCGTGATCGCTGACGACTTGGCAGGCACAACCAGAGACGCAATCTCAATTCAATGGGTGTATAAAGGAAGAAAGATAGTTCTTGTTGATACTGCAGGTATCACAAGAAGATCAAGTTCAAAGTCGGCTCTAGAGAAGAAAATCGAGCAAACTTCTCTCGCCACCATCAGATACTCTCATGTCGTAATTTGCTTGATCGACGCGCTTGAAGCTTTCCGAGTCCAAGATATGAATGTAATTCAACATGTGATTGAGGAAGGCAGAGGAGTTGTCCTGGTGGTCAACAAATGGGATTTAGTCGTTCCGGAATGGAGAGCAAGAGCAATGAAATTTATGAGGAAGCAGGTTGAAAAATCTTTGGGAAGCGTGAAGAGCGTCCCATTGCATTTCATCTCTGCGCTTCAGAAAAAGAAAGTCGATGCTATTATGGACGAAGTGTTGCAAGTGTATGAAAAATGGAACATCCGTATCTCTACAGGAATGTTAAACGATTGGCTTCAGCGGTTCTTGAAAGTCGAAAATTTGCCGAGTGACGAAGGAGATAAACTGAAGATTAAATTTATAACTCAAGTCAAAACACGACCTCCTACGTTCGTGATATTTGTCAATTCAAAAAGACTTTTCAAGACGAATTATATGAAATTTATGAAAACCAATTTAACCACCGAATTCGGATTGACTGGCGTTCCTGTGAGAATATTGGTTCGAGATACAACTCACCAGAAAGTGAAAAGAAGACTTGAAATCCGGAGAAATAACCGCAGAATGAAAAAAATGCTTTTGAGGAGAAATAGTCAGTATTCATTAGCCAAAGAGAAGCTTGCTAAACTGAAAAGTATGCAGAGACTAGATAAGAATTCCAAGGTAAATTCGTAGATGACTTTTTAGGAGGATGTTAGTTGTGTGAAAGCTGTTTATGACTGTATGCTTGACTAGGGTTTGAGAATTGATGATATCTATATTCTAAGGAGATCATTCATTAGGAGAAGAAAAATTTAGCTATTATCATGATAGAAGTAAATATTTTCTGTAATAAGCAGTAAATCTTCGAAGGTTATTATAGGAATCACAGAATATTATCCAACGAATGCATTTGCTAGTAATACAGATTGTTAGGCTCAACGGTGCCTAATTTGCAAGCTATTAAACTCTACAAAATCTTTAGAGCTTTATGTGTCTGTTAGATTTAATTTTTAATAAATAATAAATCTGCCAATGTCGTCGGGTCGTATATTCCGTGGGAGATCGGCGATGCCCACGCCAAACGTCCGCAGTCTGCATCAAATTCCATTCAGCAATTCTCCTCCTCCTCGCCGACAGCTTAGAACATCAAGATCTCAAGTAATATTATCTGGAGGTAAGATATTCAGCCAACAGTCAGTGACAGCAAGCACGATTGTTCATACTGTTGACGAATGCAATGTAATGAAACGTTCTCGCACCCAACTAAGAGGACAGCCTAGTACTTCAGAAGATCTACAATGGCGCTCTCCGTGCAATTTCCGGACGATGGAAGCCCAAATAACGTCCGCGACACCTTTAAAAGACCGCTCTCAGATCGATGAGATTACAATTATGACAAAAACAACCAGCGCACTCAAAGGACACCCAAACCGAATCATCGAGCAAGGCAATCCTCCTCCTCTATTGCCCCAGAAAAACCAAGATTCCTTACAACCTACCATCGAAGACGAGATACATTTTACTCTCGATGAGTCTTCTATCGATGCTCGAATGAGTGATCGCAGTATGAGTCCTCCTTCACTTTCGATCTCAGGCTTTACACACATCCAGCCATCTCTATTCATAGAAAGCATCAAGCAGCTCAATGTTGAAAAAAAATCTACAACAAGAGTTTCTCATCCTCTCTTGGAGGGTTTAGAGCAGCTCACTCAAGGATTGCCTTCGCATCTTCAGATGGTTCAATCAAATAGTCTTACGCAAATCCGACGCCCTGTTAATTCACCACGAACAGATTTTGATCAACTGTCGGCTTGCAACGAGTATCCACAAGACGATAATCTTCAAGTTCGATTGGTGAATCACACCATGAGAATCAAACCACAAAAAGGACGTTTTACGGTTGAAAGGGAGCGCCAGCATCCAAACACCCCACAGCACTTGAAATCGCCTGTACTGCAAAAAAACCAAAACAATGAGTCCCCTTCAAATATATATAAAATGACTGAAGATCTAAAGAAACATCCTATCAATGCTGAGCCGCTCCAAAGAGACAGAGACCGTGAATGCGATAAGCATAAGTCTCCGGGGTCTTCTTCAAAGATCGTCATACCTCATCTAATTACGCCGACTCGAACAAATAAAGCTCCAGTTATTCCAGCTATCAAAGAGACTGAAAACGACGATGAGGAAGAAAATTTAAGCAACACGCGCCAGACACAGGAGCGAGTGTTTGAAAGTGAAGAGGAAAACAGATTGCAACTAAAAAGTCCCGAAGTCAGCAAGATTTGTACTGTACTTACTCGTTCGCTTACTCCAGCTCGCCAGTCGTCAACTCATCAAAAGCAAGGAAATCATAGGCGACAAAGATCATGCTCTTATGCCTCAGTACAAATCAGACCCTCTTTTAATGAACGCATTTCCACGATTTTTGAAGAGTCGAAGGAAGAAACAGACCGCTTCGAGACAGTTCATTCAAATTTTACGGAGGAAGCAGCAAATAAAATGTTACAACCACTAATGAAACAAAGAACAGATTCTCAACCTTCTCAAGAGACAGAGATTATGCCAAATCAATTATCCGTGACCACTGCTACTGACTCTGAAAGTAATCAACTTGATGCAAGAGATATCCTCATCAAGAAACTAACAGAACAGATCTTGAAGAATATTTCACAGAATGAGAACGAATCGAGGCCATCAGAACCAATCGCTTTACATGAACAAATCTCTGAGCGTAATGTCCCTTATGACCAGCCCACCAACTATGGAACGCCACAAGAAATCACTTACAAGGCACAGCCTGCTCAAGAGCAAGCATTTTCTTATGCTCGGGCCAGAAAAAGGTATGGATCTGCTAGCAAAGAAAATTTGCCAAGTTTCCCAACAAGTCCTCCTCGAAAAACTTATAAGAAAGTCTATGTGGTTGATATGTCGAATAGAGGACCGCTCACTCTAGCGACAGTGCCAGAGCAGATCCAAGAACATTTTGTCGAAAGTTCAGAGTCGAGTTATCATTATGATAGAGAAGGTTGCCTTGCTGAGAACAACATGCGTGATTTACGCTCCTCTCCAGGTTGCTCTCACAGAGGAATTGAAGAAGGATTCATACAAGTAACTAAACAACGTTATAATCAGACATTATATTGAGTACTTAATGATAATCGACGATGAATGCTGAAAGAAATTCTTCTTATCCGCCAATCTCTCTCGCAATATATCAATTTCCTGTTAATATAGTTAGAGTGTTATTCTAACTGAGTAAGCTTTTTAATATGGTATATACATCAACTCTCTGTGATGAAATGGTTTTAAATTTTCATGCTGTTCACTCTATCTCTTTATAGCGTGACCAAATGACTACAATTAGTAAGAGTATCTGACAAAAATCATACATAACTCATTCAAAAAGCTCCTTTCCAATAACTCTCTTTATCTTGCTATAACTATTAAAATAATGTTGCTTGCCGATTTATCAAAACTAAACTAAAATTTCCCGCTTTAATGTAGACTAATAAATATCACATTACAAATAACGGAATTATCAATGGAGACTAAAGAGCCTAAATTTCGCATGATTTTATGCGTAGATGTGGACGCTTTTTATGCTCAATGTGAATCCATTCGACTAGGAATCGATCACTCTGTTCCACTAGCTGTTCGGCAAGGGAATACATTGATCTCTGTAAATTATGCCGCCAGAATACGCGGAGTTAGTAAAATCGCAAATTACAAAGAAGCTTTACAATGCTGTCCGGAACTAAAAATGGTTAACGTCGATATGATCAAAGCTGATGCTAATGGGAGCGAAGTTCGTTCGACAATAGAAGACAAGTTCAAGCGACCAGATAAAATTAATGGAAAATTTTCACTCGAATATTATCGCGGCGAGAGCGCAAAAATCTTCGAAACATTTTCGAAATTCTGTAAAACTGTCGAGAAAGCGTCTATTGGTAAAGGTTTTTTAGACCTTACAGACGAAGTGAAAAATATATTAAAGTCTCCTGACTTCTCAAGGGAATGGACTTCTGAGTGGAAAGGAGTTCTTGCTGGCGGAGAGCCGTTCATTCCAGAGTCCCTACTTGAAAAAGGGTTGATGATTGCGGCTGAGATGGCTGAAAAGATTAGCAAAGAGATCGCTGAGAATTTCAAATATAATTGTAGTGTAGGAATATCTTATAATAAGATGCTGGCAAAATTCGCTTCAGAATTGAATAAACCGGACAAGCAGACAATCATTACTCCACGCTACTGTATGGCAACTCTCGAGAAATTAGAAGTGAATAAAGTCAAAAACTTTGGTGGGAAAATAAGTAAAACACTCAAAGAGCATAATATAAACACATTGGTTGAGTTGCAAGCGTTAACTCTTAAAGAATTGGCTCAAATTTTCAAAGGAGATGAGAGAGCGAAATATATTTATTTCAGATGTAGAGGATTCGATGAGGAAGAAGTTGAATCCACAAAAATTGAAAACAAGTCAATTGGCTCCAGCAAAACTTTCGTGTTCCCTTTTTCGGATCTCAACGGACTCTACACCCTGGGAGATCTTGTTGCTGCGGATGTGAATTTCAAAATAAATGAGTTTTATGACAAAACAGGGTACGTTCCTCAAACAGTCAATGTGGGTTACTATGATCATAAGATAAATGGATATAAATCGAAATCACTTTCAATAAATATGCTCATACCGAAATCTCAATTCAAAACGGCGCTTATTTCAAAGTACCACGAAATTATTAATTCTCTCGAAAAATGTTTGTTCCCATGTGCATCACTTAGCATATCAGTGCGAAATTTTGTCAAGCATGATCTGAAAGAGTACGAATTCAGTTTGGATGCGTTTTTCAAACCAAAACAAGCCTCACAGGAGAACAAACATGCAACTCCTACGAAAATGCAGCTACCTTCAAAGAAAGATGATGGTACTTTAAAGGCAGTGAATTTGGCCGATAGCGATCTGATCACAGAACTCATTGAGCCTGAAATGGCCATCTGTGAGAAATGTGGAAAATCAATCCCGGTTATCGAGTTCGAGTCTCATACTGATTTCCATATTGCAGAAGATCTCGATCGTGAGATGAATCCACACAAGAGAAAGTACAATCCAAAGAGAAATTATGCCGATCTGCAGAAAGAATACGCCTTCAATGTATCGGGTGATTGTAAGGACTCCAATTCACCACTCAAAACAAGTCCTCTAACTAAAATGCCGAAGATTTCAAAGACAAAAGGACTTAAAAAAATATCTTCTGATAAAGGCTCTATCACGACTGATAGTAGTGGGAATAGTAAGGTCAATATTCCAACAATACAAGCCTACTTTAAGAAATCTGAAAGGAAGGTTTGACTTTGTAAAATACCAATAGTTCTTTTCTGTTGTTATCCATAGTCGGGAAGAAATGGTTGGACTGAATTATTAAATAGTAGGAATGCAAATTGCTTCAAAGCAAAAATCGATATCATATGTAGGCTAGCGATATTATATTCATGAATGAAATACTCTCTGAGTTTCCGATTCGGCATTTCGACTCTTACAAAAAACCTGAGTTACGAACCAATAAAGTTTGAGGAAGCTGGTCACTAATTTTATGCTTGAAGGTTGTGTACGAACCTAGTGAGCGAAAAAAATGGGATTTTGCTGAACAACGTTATGTTTTATACAATTTAACTTTGATGTCAACGAAATCATGAAGAATTGGGTGTCACCTCTATAGATATACTCTCCGGCGGTTTATTCGGTTTGGAGATATGGTAATCGCAGGGATTTTGCAGGAAATGCACCGGAGGAATGTGTTTAAATTGTTCGCATTTCAAATTGCTCTCTCTTTTCTCTTTTATTTTGTTGATCCAATGACTCTACCTAGCCTGGGATGTGAATAATCATCATAGATGATCGAAAAAGCCTCTTCCCAGAAAGTATACATTTTCTTTACCTTACTATAAAACCAAATGAGTGCATTGTGTGTTTTGTATAAAACTAAATCCAAATTTCCCGCTCTTAATGTAGATTTATAATCATAAAATCGCATTTAACGGAACAATAGATGGAGGCTAGAGAGCAGAAATTCAAAATAATCCTCTGCGTCGACATGGACGCTTTTTATGCCCAATGCGAATCCATTCGATTAGGGATCGATCCTTCTGTGCCACTCGCGGTTCGACAATGGGATACTTTGATTGCTGTAAATTATGCTGCCAGACTCCGTGGAGTGACTAAGATCGCAACTTGCAAAGAGGCTCTTCAGTGCTGCCCAGAACTAAAAATGGTTCACGTCGACACAATTAGTTTCGACGACAAAGGAAACGAAATTCGTTCGACTATAGAAGACAAGTTCAAACATCACGATAAAACCAAGGAAAAATTTTCACACGATTATTATCGTAGTGAAAGCGCAAAAATCGTCGAAACATTTTCAAAGTTTTGTAAAATTGTTGAGAGAGCCTCTATTGATGAAGTGTTTTTGGATTTCACGGAAGAGGTGAAAAATATATTAGAAGCTCCTGACTTCTCAAGGGAATGGACTTCTGAGTGGAAAGGAGTTCTTGCTGGCGGAGAGACGTTCATTCCAGAGTCTCTCCTCGAAAAAGGGTTGATGATTGCGGCTGAGATAGCTGAAAAGATTAGGCAAGAGATCGCTGAAAAATTCAAGTATACTTGTAGCGCTGGAATATCTTACAATAAGATGCTAGCCAAGCTTGCTTCAGGGCTGAATAAACCGAATAAGCAGACAGTTATCACTCCACGTTACTGCATAACAATTCTGGAGAAACTCGAAGTGAAAAAAATCAAAAACTTTGGTGGGAAAATCAGTAAGACACTTAAAGAACGCAATATAAACACTTTAGGAGAGTTGCAAGCCTTGAGCCTTAAAGAATTAGCACAAATTTTCAAAGGAGATGAAAATGCGAAATATATCTATTTTAGATGCAGAGGATTCGACGATGAAGGAGTTGAGCCAAAGAAAATCGAAAATAAGTCAATTGGCTCCAGTAAAGCATTCTATCCGATTTCAGATATGAAAACTTTGCTATCTATGGCAGAACTCGTTGCCGCAGATGTAAATATCAAAATAATAGAGTTTTATGATAAAACAGGGCACGTTCCTCAAAATATCAGTGTGGGATACTACGATCAGAAAACGAAAGCATATAAATCGAAATCACTGCCAATAAATATGCTTATACCGAAATCTCAATTCAAAGCAGCTCTAATTCCTAAGTACACCGAAATAATCAATTCTTTATTTTTATTCCCTTGCTCATCTATCTGCATATCAGTGCGAAATTTTGTCAAGCATGATTTGAAAGAGTACGAATTCAGCTTGGACACGTTTTTCAAACCAAAACGAGCTCTAGAGGAGAGCAAGGATGAAACTCCAACAAAAATACAATTGAACTCTAAGATGGATGATGATGCCATTTTAAAGGCCGCGAATTTGGGCGACTGCGAAATGAAACCAGAGCCCGAGGTGGAAATGGTCATCTGTGAAAAATGTGGAAAATCAATCCCGGTTATCGAGTTCGAGTCTCATACTGATTTCCATATTGCAGAAGATCTCGATCGTGAGATGAATCCACATAAGAGAAAGTACAATCAAAAGAGAAATTACGCTGATCTGCAGAAAGAAAACATCTCCATGTTTTACAGCGATCTTAAGCGCTCGAATTCACCACTTAAAACCAGTCCACCAACCAAAATGTTGAAGACATCAAAGACAAAAGAGCTTAAAAAAGCATCTGGTGACAAAGGCTCTCTCATGACTGATAATAGTGAGAATAGCAAAGTGAAGATTCGAACAATACAAGCCTACTTTAAGAAACCTTAAGTAAAAACTTATTATGAACCAATATTTATCTCCTATGTTCTTATCTAAAAAGTAAAACATGTTCCAACTCGATTTCATAATCAATGGGTATACAAATGGTTTCAATTATATCAAAATCATTTAATATTTTTATTGAGACATCTTGTGCTGTGAGACTGTTTTCATGAATGAGATATGAATCTTTTCCTGCGAATCTGAAAAAAATACATAAGAAGCGCAAGGCAGCAAATTTAAAGCAATCGAGGATTTGATTTTGATTTTGATTTTGATCCTTCTGAAGAGAAATAGAAATATAAAAAAGATTAAAAAACATAAATAATATAAAGGCTCTCCCGGATCTATCTTTCGCGATCCAGATATGATACAACTTGGAAATTTATCTTTTTTATTTTCCTATGAAGTATT
>ENA-UOTZ01001861-UOTZ01001861.1-compost-metagenome-genome-assembly--contig:-NODE-1861-length-12687-cov-16.111182_pt1 | contig 12687 bp, 8 predicted proteins | sample MGYA00238144_ERZ746983 | MGnify/ENA primary metagenome ERZ746983 (study PRJEB28759, sample SAMN06268863) | compost metagenome | isolation source: single cell | place: USA: California, Emeryville, Joint...
ATCATATCAGTATTTTAATTACAGGTTGCTAATGGTACACGAATATGGGAGCGTTGAAATACAGTGAATAGAGAAATGAGAGAATTTTAAAGATATAAATCAAATGTGAGAGAGGCTGCTCTTCGAGATTGATGAAACTTAGTCTTTCTTCACAAAATTCCTAAAACTCTAATCACTCTTTTTCGTTTCAATGCTACTTGCTTGATCTCCTTCAAGTTATTCACATCTCTTCCTCGGGACGAGTAATGACTCCAAACTTGTCTGACCCCGAATTGCCTTTTTGATTAATTCGAGTGTACTTATTTATATCCTTAATTTCGAGCACTAAGTTACCCTTATGATATCAGAATGTCTTCATAACGCCCTTGGATAACTGAAAGTTCAAACAGAGAGACTCATACATTTATTTTATATATTTTTGTTCTACTCTCCTTGAGAAGAATCATTACAATGCAAAACTTTGAGCAGCTGTTGATGCACCGATCAGACAAAGGATAATTTTGCATTGTATTACATAACATACGGAATTTTCAACAATGCTAAATCTTAATACAGAACTCAAAAAATCGATTGGTTTCTTCTTTCTTTAATAAATCATATTGAAATATTTATTAGCAGCAACCCACTCATCAAATAACTTTTGTGTGTTTGGCTAGAAGCAAGCAATATTCTGTGACGTTAATGAGATAGTTTTCTCATTCTTTACTACAGTTGGCTAAAGAGATAGCTCTGTCCCAATATCTGACTCATTTATTCCACACTTTTCTACCACATAGTTTATAGTTCTCCACCATGCTTTTGCTCAACACTTTTTTTCAGGTCGTCTTCGATTTTTTTCAGCATTTTATCACGATAGAATTTCATGAGATAGCTCCGAATCTCCTTGCTGATAGTAGCCTTAGCTGCTTCAATATAATTCTGAATATCTCTCGCAAAAGCCTTGGGAATTTCAGGGACAGCGGCTATGGTGATGGGATCTATTATCAGTTTAAATCCTTCCTCTGATCGTCCACTAATATAGCTTTGGAAAGCTCCCAGAGCGATGCTATTAGGGTTTTGGCTGCTCAATTGAGCTCTGTACAGACCAGTTAGATGACTTGATACTTCGAAATTCAAGTCATCAATGTAAAAAAATGTAAAATCATCGATTTTTTGGTTTGTAAATTCTATGTAAGGACCCAGATCCTCCTCGCCGCTCTTCCAATCTTCTAGTTTCAAATGATCGAGTGCAATCTCTTTCGATGCAACGACTCCGATAAAGAAAATAAGAATAGCAGTTGACAAAACTTTCATTTCTTGTTTTCTGTTTTATTTCAAAGATATTTGCTGAAAATTGATAAATTTTACATAGAATTGTAGTTTCTGGTTCAACAAATTTTCTCATGCCGCGGAGGCAATTCAATCAATAAAATGCTGCAACTTTGCTCTCAAGGAAGGTGAATTCGGATGACCTATTGATCCGATACTGGGTGGAATAGAAGTTTTTAAGAGTATTAACCAATTAAGTTGTCTAACATATATTCTATGTGAAATGGTTGGTCTTCCCTCAGCTAGCCTCCTTTTACGAAAAATAAATTCCGTGTCATTTGCTAAACAAAAAGAAAATCATTTGATCTTCATCGCTTAGGTTTCAAGTCCCCTACAGTATCGGATTCTTGATCTAAGCAGATTATTTCTCAAAGAAAAAGGATTCCAAGTTCAGAAGGACTACCATGACTATGTTTCAAGGACATTATAATTTTTTGTATTAACCCAAGTTCCTATTCGTATCATAGTTCCTGCGATTACCTGTACATTCATTTCTGACCAATTCTGAGTACTTTAGAACAGTTCTACATAGCGCAAGTCTCTACTCCCAGAAAGAGTTTAAGAGAACCTCGAACTTGCTCCTAGGACAGCCACCTACACCATTTTCTCATAGATTTACACTTCTTCTTGTACTATCGATTCTATTTCTGGGCGTTCTGGCATATTTCAATATTGTTTTAGTTATTTAATTAACCCTTTTGAAGCCAATGCCAAAATATTTCAATTAATCAAAACAAACGCAATGGGCAGAAAGAAAATAGAGATCAGAGCAATCCAAGACCACAAGACCCGCAAAGACACCTTCCATAAGCGAAAGCAAGGTCTCTTAAAAAAAGCCGTTGAGCTTTCTGTTCTTTGCAGTGTTAACGTTTTTATTGCCTTTGACGATCTCAAAGGCGACGTCATGCTCCTTTCAACGAAAGGCAAATTCAAGCTTGAAGATAACTTCGATTTGAAAAATAAAGAGCCCAAAGCCAAATTCAACCTTAATGACTACCCACGTTTCCATCAAAACGCCGCAAACGCTCGAGATGATGATGAATCTGACGACAATATTTCAGAGGAAGGCGACGATCCGATCATCGCGCAGGAGACAACACATCAAGGAGCGACTATCAATAAATTATACTCCTTTTCCCATCAAATCGTCAAAGACAACCCTCTTATTTCAAATCTTTCAATGGATGAAGCTAGCTGCGCATCAACGACGATAGAGGCGATAAGCCGTAAGGTAGGCGAGCTACAGAAACTTATTGGAGGTCGAAGTAAAAAGAAAAAGGAGCTTGAAGGGATAATATACGGCATAGAGGAGCTATTGGGTAATTTAGATAGGAAAATCGCACGAGAAGAGAGTATAAGCAGCTATAAGCGAGGAGAAATGAATAATTTCGACGCAGCATCGATGCTCAGCTCCAACATCGACCTCACGGAGGACCATAAGATGAATTTCCTCGCTCCTGAAAATATAAAAATCCAAAAAGGACCACGAAAACTAGCTAAAATGGCCACGAGCAATGCGATACGAGGAGACTTTGCTGAAGGGTTAATGAAACACCCTTCAGAGAATCTAATTGCCCATCCGAAAATTGAAGAAAAAATTGAAATAGATGATTACGATGAGGGTTCCTTGTTTAAGAGCAAGCGAATACCTCCTCAAAGCGAGATTCAGAGGAATAATATCTCGTTGCTGACGGGTAGAACAGATAATTGGGTAAATTCTCTTCTGCAAGGAGGCGGAGAAGGGAACATAGCAGGGGAGATGTCAGGGAAGCAGAATGCTGGAGGGATGAATTTGCAGTTTGACGCGTTCATGCATGAGCATCAGCCTCAGAGGTTGTGGGATCAAAATGATAATCCACTGAGACTGCAAATTAAGGGAGAGGAGCAGTTAGATAACTGTGATTGGCTGGATAATAACTATTATCAAGCGCAGTTCCTTCAAAATAAGCCGTTTGAAATCGAAAAGGACGACGACCAATTTATGAATTTAGAATTTGACGCGATGTCAAACGATGGAAGAGGGGAGCTGTTCAAAAAATATTTTTAACTGCGTGGCTATTTATTGGAGATGGTTTTTCTGTCCGTTCAATGCATATCATTTTTTCCTTAATTTTTATTTTATGAATTCGCCATGAGCATCTATTATCTAAGCAATTTTCTATGAGATATTCTGAGCTAAGAAAGAGATAAAATAGCCTGGTTACCTATGACTTATAATTTGAAATATCATTTCAAATTATAGCTATAGGAGGTCACTGAAATGCAATCCGTATTAAGAAAAATTTAGCAATGTTAGCTGCCTTGTATTGGCTGTTATTGAATATGAAATTGAATAAATAAACGGCCTAAGCCTTTCTCAAAAACTCTAAATAAATAGATAAATGAAGTACATGCAACTAAAAAATTTTCAGTAAAGCTACAAAAAATATCAAAACTTCAGGGATCCTGAAGAGCAAAGAAAATCTCAATTCAATAAGAAAAGTTATACGAATTTGACTTTCTTTACTTCGAAGTTGAAAGCCTGGGTGGTACTGTCCGCTTCCGGAGTTGAACCGACCTTTTGCTTGCATCCTTTCAAAATTGGCGGAATCTTCTGTAAACTTATACTTTTTAATGGCGTGCTCGTGTTTTTCGTGTAAGCAGGGATTTCCGTCAGAGAGTTCAGCGAAGTTAACGAATGTTGTTGAGTCAGTACATCGAGATCTTTCACGCTACAAACCGTTGAAGTATCGCTCGTATCAGTCAAACATTTCGTTCTGAGGGAGAATTTTGAAAGTTTCAGCCGAGACTTGAACTGTAGCGTCAAGCTATTTTTTGCGTTGGTTAACTCAGGAAGAGTAGATGGCATTGTCCCTCTCTTCTTGAACTTCTTTTGTCTCGAGATTTTCGGTTTTTCGGTTGAGATTTCTTTCTCCGGGGTTAGCTGAGGCTCGTATCTGAGCTCAGCGCTTCTCGCTCGTTTTGGGCTTGGTTTTGGGGTCAACACACGAGGTCTCGGCTGGTCGATTGATTTATTTTTGGCGGACTTTTGCTCTTCGTTAAGTTGCCAATCATCGGGAACTGCGTTCAAACTGCGTGTCTTGGAAGCAGAGGCTATAATTTGCAGGTCAGTATCCACTAAGGACATTGGCTTTTCACTGTTCTCCTTTGTGAGAGATATTTGGTCGTCGAAAATGAGGTGCGTGGTGAGCATGAGTGTGTGATCTTTATGTTCCAGTTGAGGTCCAGAATGGCCTTCCATCATTGTTTTCTTCATGCGTTTGCTGTTAAAAAACTTTCAGATTTTAAATAATTAGCAGATGATTAGATAATTAGTTTAATAGCGAAATAATTTCAGCCTTTTGGCTTGGAATATTTCAGATCAAATCAAACAATTCTGGAATTAAATCTCAAAGACCTTGGATTCCCAAAATTTCCCTTAGAAATTTCAGGATCAACTCCGATGTTAAATTGCTTTAACGCTGAGCCTCATGCTCGCTTCAAGAAGCTTTTATAATCATGTAAATGAGTTTTAATGAAAAGATTTTCTCATAAATTATGTGAATGTAGTTCTTAGACTTAACTAAGTGAAGAAGACAAAGTCTTAGAATTCTTCTAAAATATGTACGTATAATTCAGAAAGAAGAGGATTTGCTTTGGATAAAGGTAAGCTGATAGGTGTTTCATGTTTAAGGCTAATGAGGTCAGAGGTTGGAAGATCGCAAAATTTTATCTACTTGATCTGAATCGGAATTAAAATATTCAGTAAAATAAAAACAGGAAGTTCTTGTTCTTGAATACTGAAAATTTGAATAACTCGCAAATAAAAAATCGGTTTTTATTTGAATTCAAAAGAATCAACAGCTTCTTCGTTAACTGAAGAAGCGAGTAGCGAATCATTAACCCAACTAGATTGGTTTGTTAGTGATTGACTAGGGAATTCGTATAAAATATATGTTGCATTATTCCATTATCTTCATGCCTGAGATCTTCCGATTCAAAAATATTTCAAAGGAATTAAAGAGTTATCTGTCTCTGGTTATCATCATTCCTGGACTGTGCCAGCGAAGTAAATTGCTTTTTTCTCTTCTGGAAACGAAATCAGGTTTAAATATTACTCTTGATTTCTGTAGTTTGTTATTGCCATATTTGATGAAGAATGCTGGCAGAATTTTATATTTCAGGAAATATTTATTTCTTTAGCTTTAGAAAGATGGAGCAAGAAAATGAAAGATTGTCTGAGCGTCATGTGCGAAAAATACAATATTAGCATAGAATAGTTCAATTACATTCTTCTTAGCTACTTCGTTATGAACGGAATCTCCGTATTCCATCGTCGAAATTAATATTTCGAAAGACTTATTAAGGTTCGAGCGCATTGCTCTTCTAATTAAAAATCATTTTGATTTACAAATTCCAGATTAGTAGATTGAATAAAAAATTTGTCAGCTGTGGGATTTGAACCCACGCCCATCGCTGGACTGCGACCTGAACGCAGCGCCTTAGACCACTCGGCCAAACTGACTTCATATCTTACTATAAGCAAAAGCCCGAGATAGAGAGATTGCGATTTGCCAGTGCACTCCTGTGTATGACCTTGCAAATTCAATGAGGAAATTTAATGTTTTCGCACCAGGTCTGGTTTCTCTCGGACTGTTGTGACTTGATAAGAAAAAGCAGCAAAAAAAAAAAGGACAAATCAAAAAAAAAAAGGAACAAACGATAGGACAAATAATCTTAAACTTTTCTTTTGAATTAAACACCTTGGCTCTATGAGAGATGATATTGACTTGACATAAACGTGTTTTAATAGACTTTTTTATAGTTCTAATTGATTCTTTTTAGCTTTGCTATTAGCTTTTTCAGCGACAATCTAATCTTGCACTGGAGAATCCTCTTGCGACACAGCCAATAAATAGAAAAAAGCTTCAACCATGCGTTTTATATTCGAATGAATATATATCTTGGCTAAAGAGGCGTTTCTTAAACAAAGAGTTTGTTTTTTCCAGAGAAATAGTATCACAAAAAAATGAAAATTGGCGTCATTGCTACCTATATGAAAGAAATACTAGTTTTTAATAAGTCATGCAATATTATGAAGCACAATTATGTCGATTTTCATATCGCTCACAAAAAAGATTTTAGAAAGTATGAGTTGATTTGATCCAATTTCGCTGAAATGAAATAATTTTATGTAAAACAGTGGAGGTTCTTGACGTTGTTCTACACAATATTGTTTTAGAACACCATTTCAGCGTTCAGGGTGTAAAATTTTTTTAATTCCTTAAAATCATATTTCCAGATTGAAATCCTTAGTTATTACACTGGATCATTTTATGACTCAGGAAATATCTGACTATATAACACCTGTTTTTCCTGATTTTATCAATAATTTGATTTGAAACAAAATTGTAAATGGCTGGAGAGCACCTTGACAAGCTTATCAACGACGGAGGAAGGGCTTTTCGAACAAAAAACAAAAGATGGTTCCTCATCTGTCTCGCAATGACCCAACTTGGATTTTTCTACAACGTCCAAGCTCCTACTGCCCTTCAAAAGCCATTGCAAGAAGTCTTGCACATCAACGAGTTCGAATACAGCTTGATTATTCTCGCTCAGTCACTTCCTAACATCGGCCTGCCTATCATCATTGGTATGTTGATCGATAAGTACGGCGCTTCCATCGGATTAGCCGCTGGAATGTTTTTCGGAATGGCAGGTCAAGGATTACTTACCGTTGCCATCTACACCGTCAACTTCCCACTCTTCCTTTTCGGAACGATCATGTGCTATATCGGTGTCGAGCTCCTGTTCCTTGGAAAAAGCAAGATGGTCCGTCTCTGGTACAAAGATAATGAAATTCCTGGCATTACTAGTGTCTCGATTTTCATTCAAAGTTTGGGTATTATCCTTTGCGACGTGTCATATCCAACGATATACACGCAATCTAACTCTCTTGGTCTCCCATTCGCGATCGGGCTGGGCATTTGTACGATCTCATTGCTCTTCGGTACGTTAAAGATTGGGCTTCATCAAAAATACATGAGCCAAGCGACTAAGTTAGCCACGACTCCAGAGCACCACAGTCTCTCAGAGACATGGAAATCTGTGAAAAGCTACCCTATCTTGTTCTGGGTGATCACAGCAGCCTCAGCACTTTCTTTTGGAGCGTATAACGCAACCAAGGCTTTCGAAAGCAAGTTTCTGATAATCTCCTTCCAGTTTAAAGTCAATGAAGCCGGATACATCCTCGCCTCGGGGCTGGTAGCTTCAGGAATCGTAGGACCAATGGCCGGAGTCCTCTTAGACAAAACTGGCAAGCTCGCTAAAGGCATGATAGTGTCAGCAATCATCATTCTGGTAGGTATCGTCTTGAATGCGAACCTTCCCGAGTGCGAAAAATGCCTGACCCCAACAATTCCCTTTATGTTAATGGTGCTAGGGTCTTCAGTGAGAGGTATTGTTGCTATCAGCTCTGCGATGAGATTGATCCCACACAAGAATATCGGTATGGCTCTGGCATTGCTTACCATGATGTCTGCTGTTGTTAACGTAAGCTACCCACCAATCGCAGGAGCGATCTCCCAAGCGACGATCGATGAACATAAATACTACTGGGTGTTTATGACAAACGCTTTGGTCTGTGTCGTTGGAGTCACCCTAGCCTTCTTGGCTCATATAATGGATATGAGAGGCTCCAAAAAGCTTCAATACGCTCAAGCTGTTGGCAAGCATTCATCCTTCTATTCTGTTGAAGGTATGGTAGAGAGAAGCATTCATGACCCGAACCTCAAAGGAATTAATGAAACTGACGAGGAAAATGATCTGGATAGATCGAAAACTGAGCACGCTTTCAAGTCGACTCCTCTAGAAAAGTCAAATAGGTCAGGTTCATTCCAATTTTAATACATACTATTTCGATATCTTTCACACCAAAAACAATAAAACATTGGTTAGGAATTCTCCTTTGGTTAATCCAAGAGAGAATATCTATAGATAAGATGGCGGTGAATTCAAAAAGCTCTTTATGACCGTTTTTTATTACATTTAAAGAAAAAAATTAGTGTCTCTGAGATTCGAATGGGTGGAAATGCCATGTGTAATTCCATTCATAATTAACGAGTTAACACACTCCGAAATAAAAATCTACAATCTGAATGAGTTTAGCGCCATTCACATGAGTGGTTTATGTGTTTTTGAGAGAGCAATCGAGACAAACTTTTTGCAATGAGAAATAGCAAGTAATAAAATATAGGTTTAATAATAATATATATGTTTACAACAAATAAATATGCTTAGTCGCGAGTAACAGCAACACAAAATACAAAAATGCAGCAAGAATATCATATTAGATCCTGTAAGAAGATAACTACGTTCATTTTCTGGATTACAGGAATATATATATCATTCAAATGAAATTGTGTCACCCACATACACTAGAAACAACGAAACTTTGAAAGGCATTCCTCTTGTCTCCAGAACCATTTACGTTAAATAACAATCTCAACAATCAATCTTAGATATTACATAGAATAAAATTACGTTAAATCAGTGGAGAGAAGAATGCGACAAAATATTAAATAAATCATAATAATTACTAAGCTATAATAAAACATGTAAGTTATGTGGTATATCTAATTCAACATATATTATACATATTCAAAACCTTTCCAAAATAATAAATTAACCTTTTTTCCCTTTTCTGATCAGAGCCTTTTTTACATAGCTCTTCAAGTCTTCTGTAGATAATATTGATCTACAGTACCAAGGATGATATTTAATCTCCTTTAATCTCAACCTTTTCTTAGGATCAACCTCGAACATTTTATTCATCAAATCTTTAAACTCCGCCTCATACTCTATATGCTCATCTTCATTGATTATCTTTAATAGGTCCCAATACTTCGCATGTTCTCCATTTGCTATATTTTTATAAAGCATATCGTCCCTGTCAGCTGCTAAAAACGGGTAGTATCCGCTCCTTAACATAAATAATATTATCCCAGCAGCAAATAAATCAGCTTGGACCCCGTCATAATACCGATGCTCAAGGATTTCCGGTGCGAAATACGGCTTGGTACCAAAGCGCAGCAGCAGCTTTTTCGATTGAGGCAATTTGGCAGCAGCACCAAAATCTGCTATTTTGAGACCGAAGTTTTCGTCAAGGAGAATATTTTCGGGTTTGATATCAAGATGACAAATCTCATGCGTATGTATATATTCAAGTGCTTCGATAAGCTGGTGGAAGTAAGTCCGAGCGACCTTTGTGGGAAGAGCTCCAAGCGTTTTTATCAGAACGAGAAGATGACCATGTGGCGCGTATTCCAACTCTATTGCAGGCAATCTGGTTGTATCATGAGAGTTTATTTTTGGTTTCGCGGATTTCTTCTGCAATGATACGCTTGGAAAAAAATTGTAAACTTTCAAGATTCTCGGATGTTGGAGAGAAAGCTCCATTTCTGCTTCTGCTCGGGCTCGTGAGCGATAAACATACGAATCAAATAGCTTGAGAACACTTTTTCTCTGTGACTGATTATCTTGGACTAGTAGTACGCTAGAAAGAGTTATTGTCGGGATAAAGAACCGTAAAACGATTACTTGCAAGTGGAACCTTTACCGAGGGTGGCAAGGATTTTCCACTTGTCGTTGATATTAATTGTTGGAGAGGAATCCATTTGGACCAAATAGTATATGGGTATAAGTGTTTGAGAGAAAAAAAACAAAAAGAAATGAGGTTTAAATTGCAATTAGGATACAAACATTCTTAAACTTACTAAAAATGTCTGATACTTACTGGCTCATTTTGGAAACTGAATCAGCAAGTTCAGAGGAGTTCTTGAATCCAATTCAGTAAAATATCTGTGTGCCAAAGTATGACGTTGATCGAAGAGTATAGATTCAGACCAATTATGGCAAGAAAGAAAGTTTATAATAAGCTGAGAGGGTCCAGAAAATGTGAGCCTTTTATATTTAGTTAGATACTCAATGGCACCTTTGTGAAGGAGAGAGAGAGACTAGGAGTTCTTCGGAGGCCTGTTCAGCCAAATTCTTATTCAAAAGACCGGAATGATGATGTTGGGATCGGAATATTTTGAGAGTTGAAGTCTATAGCAAACAGGAGAATGATTTTCGTTAAAATTTATCGAAACCAGTCGGAATCAATTCAGATTAATTCTTTACGCTATCAGCAAAAATAATCAGTTCTTTTGTTGCAGATCAAGCTTCTAATCAGAATGTTTCTGCGAAAAAGGTTCTTTGAATTAGTTTCGAAAAATTTTAAGTCAATCGATCTCTTGTCCATACTCATCTGAACCTTAAAATGATTATTTAGTATAATTTGTCGATGATAACTCCTGCATGCTCAATTTTATGACTCAATTCTCTTTGTAAGTTAGTGGATTAGGAGATATACCTGTCGAATTAATGTTGTGAATGCTTATCAATCGTTTTCTTCCTTCGTTGTTGTAAAATCAAAATTCCTTATGATATTTTCTCGAGCACTCCAAACGGTGAGGTATTATAATATCACACCCGTATCATCAAGCATTTTTATGAGAGGCGTGCTCGCAGTTTTAAATCGATCAACTAATGATCGTGACAGATGTCATAGAAAAAAACTGTTCCAGAAAAACCAAATGAAGCCAATTCTTTTTTCGGTACTTGAAATAAAGAGCATAATTTTTCGTTTATTGACGTTTGGGTATTAAAACAACGACGGCAAACATCCAAGCAGAATGAGCTATTTGAGGGCGTCAAGCTTTTTCTATCGTTTGTTTTGTTGGGTTAATTGGCTTCTATTTGAGCAAAAAATGAGTGTGCTTTTTGAGATTATTTATTGATTCTTTAACTAAGAGCCTTTTGGAGGATCAAAGTATTGGAGGAAAAAGATAGTCAAAACATGATAATAAGCCAGACACATAAGATTCCTAGAGAGAAGGAATAATTACCGGGCCAAGATGATTAGTCTTCGTTTTCCGTAAAAAACTATACACGAATTGTTGCTAAAAGAAAATGCCCATGAAATTTAATTCAGTCATAAATAAGTGATGCATTTATGCCAAATATGTCGAAAAAAATTAGTAAAACTCTACTCATTTCGGATTAAAGCAATGGAAGGCGTACATCTACTTGTTTGAAACAGGATAGAGGAGGAGCTGCCATCTAAATTTCATGAAAACAGCTCATTAATAATTTTTTGCTCAGAATTCTGAATTAATCGTTTTTAGAAACCACAAGAACAAAATTTAATTTCTGATAAAAGACCTTTATTTCCATTTTGAAAAACAGTATCTAAGCCTATGAGATAAGAACGCGTTTCCATTCATTTCTATTCATGCAACATTACTCCATTTCTAAACAGTTAGAGTGAAAGAAAAGCAGCTTTGCCTGATCAAGATGCTCGTGATAAATGGAGAGCTGAATTCGGTTTGTCCGAGTTTGTTCTTTGTTACTTTCTTTCCTTCAAAAGCACCACCTTTAGAACATAGTTTAGAATTCAAGGGCTCTCAAAAAATGGTTTGGAATTTTTCTAACTCCATTTGATTATTTGGTGTTTACTTATTAGAGAATATGCCCATATTCCAGAAATTTGTAGCCGTTATTGATAGCCCAACATCTTCAATTTCCAAAAGGTAAAGACCCGCAAAGACTATCATTTCGAGGGACCAAGGCCTTTGGAATACATTTACAGCAGTGTTATCTGACATATTAATGTGGTACATATACTAAAATTACATTACCCCTTATTTAGTGAGGCTTAGAAAGATCTTCATGTATAACATAAAGAAAAAGGGCCGATAAGGTTACTGATTGTAGAAAAAAAAATAAATAGACCCTACTAATGCATCGAATGCTCAATAATCATTCCAATTAGCATTCAGAAAAATCGTCTTCAAAGATTCAAACATAAGCTTTTAAAAAAAAGCATGTTCTCTCTTACCTCGCAGGTGACCTTGTCTGAAAAAGTATGTTTAGAAAACTTTGGGCGTTTGGCAAGCTGAAAGTTGATTCGGTAAAATTTGTGAGTTTTCTAAGAACCTTGGATAGTAGTTTCCACGCTTGAATACTAATTCGTTTTTATTTTTCTCGAAGTTAGAAAATTAATTTCGAAAAAGCATATCTTACTATTTAAACTCAGTGAGAAACATTGTAATACAACATAATATTTACTTTACTTACGAAAAACAAGAAAATCTAAAAAGAACTCAAAGAATGAGATTCGCAACTACTCTAATTGTCTTGTGTGCAATCCCTTTCCTGGTTTGCTGCGTCGATATCGATCGTGATCGAAAACTCCCACTACTAGACATAGCTCCAATTCGAAAAGATGATTGTACAGCCAAGGTTGTACCTCCAAGAATGGAAGGTGTCTGTGGACCTGAAGAAAGATATAGACATTGC
>ENA-UOTZ01001862-UOTZ01001862.1-compost-metagenome-genome-assembly--contig:-NODE-1862-length-12678-cov-14.158400_pt1 | contig 12678 bp, 10 predicted proteins | sample MGYA00238144_ERZ746983 | MGnify/ENA primary metagenome ERZ746983 (study PRJEB28759, sample SAMN06268863) | compost metagenome | isolation source: single cell | place: USA: California, Emeryville, Joint...
GGTCTTCCAGATGATCAGTTGAATGTCAGCTGCACCAGAAGAAGAAGTGGCAGCAGACTTTTGTTGAAATACAATCCTAGGGTAGCCGGGAGGTTCAATGGTATATCCATTGAGGTTGCTGAGACTCACCCGCTCAGACAAAACGAGTACATTTGTTGAATCAAGAGTATATCTACCGGAATCGCTGGCTTTCTGCCACAGCTGTAAGGCTGAGAGCTTCGTCAAAAGATCAATTGAGCTGTTGTAGACTTCTTGAGACGAAATCGAAGATAAAAGACAGTCCGTTTTGTAGACACAGATCAAGCAAGAATCGATAATTTGGGCTGCAACCTCCATTTTATTCTTGTCAAAAATATCATTGGTGGTTTTTGAGGTATAATCCGTGTTAATGATATTTGCAGCAATCTTCATAGACGCTTGTACATCAGAAAGAGAGCAATAGGATGGATTTATAAGTGACAAGAGTGTGTCAAGATAGGGTTGAGTCCAGTTTGAAGCGACTGTGAGACTGAGAGGAGTTTGTGCTATCTGATTGATGATTTGGGTTTTGAGATTCTGAATGGAAGTGGAATCCGTGCTCGAAATGGAGCAGCACTCGCCAGTCCATCCGTCGCTGCAGTGGCATTTCTCTGTAAGATAGACAGAGTCGTATCGGGATTCTCCATTTCCACTGCAAGTAGCGCACTCAGCAGAAGAGGAAGTGTCATTATTCATTCCATAGTTATCAGAGTAGAAGTTTTCGATTGTTGACGAAAGTGTGTTGAGATAATCACCCTTCCCTTCAGTAGTGAGATTGGAAGAAATAGCATCATTCAACATCGATTGAAGTGTCGTGTCAAGGGCTTGAGCACTAGTGATTTGGAGCTCACAGGTTTTAGTTTGAGTATTTGCAGCATATGGAGAATAACAACTCTTGGTGCATGTTCCGTTAAGTGCTGTGAAATAGGAGGAGGAGGGACAAGACACACAACTCGTATTTAATCCAGCTGAGCAATTTGCACAAGAACTGTGGCAGTCTATTTAGGATATTCGATAAACTCATGTATTTAGTTAGATTTCTAATTTACTTGTACACTTGGAGACTGAAGTATTCCAGAATGTAACTGAGGGACAGGAGGCATAGCAAGCAAAGTTATAGAAATAAGGGAGTTGACTGGAGACATCGCAACTCAGGCAATTCGTACTCAATGATCCAGAACAAGTCTTACATGATGCATAGCAACCTATTAGCAATTTAATCAATATAGTATTAACTTCTATAATATGCTAGACTTGATTCTTACTTTTACAATTAAACGTCTGGGTATCTGCATACGTTCCTTGAGGACAGATCCCAACACACGTAGATCCAGACAAATAGAGTCCATTAGTACAACTTGTACAAATGTTGGGATCTGAAGTACTGCAAGTGGCACAAATAGGCGCACAATCTTTTTTATAATAGTTAAGACATCGAATTTTCTGACATTGTATTATTAATTACTAATGCAAATCCAATTTGTGGAATCAGGAGTATACCCGTTTGGGCATGAGCCAACACAAGTATTCGAAAGTAGATATGTGCCACTATTGCAACTAGCACAACTGCTGGAGCCTGATGTAGAACATGTAGCACAGCTGGCATCGCAGGCTTAGAAATGAAAATGAATTTCAGGAATTTTGCAAGTTTGCAATTTCTTACAATGACATTCCCAATCTGAAGAATCGCCATAGAATCCATCTGGACATGGATCGATACAGGTATTCGTTGAAGAGAGATATGCTCCACTACAACTGGTGCAGCTATTAGAACCAGGCCCGGAACAAGTAGCGCAACTAGGATCACAGCCTACGTTTAGTATTGTAAATTTAGAAGTTTGCTTATTGTATTGGATTATGAATTACTATCGCAGTTCCAATTTGTGTCATTGGATGTATACCCATCTGGACATGGGTTTACACAAGTGTTTGAATAAAAATATAATCCATTACAGCTGGTACAGTTGCTGGGACCTGATGCTGTGCAAGTTTCACAGCTTTCATCACATGCTTTGATTGAATATATAATGTTAGAATTTTGCAAGTTTGCAATTTCTTACAATGACATTCCCAATCTGAAGAATCACCATAGAATCCATCTGGACATGGATCGATACAGGTATTCGTTGAAGAGAGATATGCTCCACTACAACTGGTGCAGCTATTAGAACCAGGCCCGGAACAAGTAGCGCAACTAGGATCACAGCCTACGTTTAGTATTGTAAATTTAGAAGTTTGCTTATTGTATTGGATTATGAATTACTATCGCAGTTCCAATTTGTGTCATTGGATGTATACCCATCTGGACATGGGTTTACACAAGTGTTTGAATAAAAATATAATCCATTACAGTTGGTACAGTTGCTGGGACCTGATGCTGTGCAAGTTTCACAGCTTGAATCGCATGCTTTGATTTAATTTATAGAATTTAGAAATTTGTTAATTTGTAATTTCTTGCCATAGCATTTCCAATCTGAAGACTCTCCATAATACCCGTCTGGACATGGATCAATACAGGTATTCGTTGAAGAGAGATATGCTCCACTACAACTAGTGCAGCTGCTGGAACCTGCTGCTGTGCAAGTGGCACAGGTTGCATCGCATGCTTTGATTCATAAATAATATAAAATATTAGAGTGTTGAAATTTCTAAATTTGTTACCATAGCACTTCCAATCAGAGTCGCTTGGATAATATCCATTCGGACATGTATCGATACATGTATTCATTGGAGAAAGATATTTTCCACTGTAGCATGCAGTGCATTCATTGTCTGCTGTTCCAGTGCACTTTCGACAGCTTGTATGGCAGTCAATGCACTGTGGAGATACAACAAATTGTCCGTCATCAGTACATTGCGAGCAGACACCAGAACTTATGTTCTATTGAAATCTTAATGACAGGATTAAAAAGCGAGACCTCTTACATAGTATTGACCGTAAAAGCACTCTATATATATCATCATTATAAGAAAACGACAAAGAATTTTGATATACTTTGATAAGAGGAGGTCGGGTTATGGAAGAAATAGTTATCATCCGAGTTCGAAAGGATGCATTCCGAATTGCCTCTCAAGGAATAACCAGGCATGCAGATTAAGCAAACTGATTGAGTGTGACTGATGAATGCTTTCCATTGGCAACTTGCATCTTCAGAAAAGCGAATTATTCACTACTAAATTGAAAAAAGCCTTGAATATTACCTGAGGAATCCTGAAAGACACCTTGAGCTCCTTGAATCCAAACAAAATCTAGAATATCAAAAGTTCCTGTACTCTGAGGAGTTCCACCATCATAATAACCACATAAATCAAAGGCAGCATGGCTTCCATCATTAATAGGAGTGTCTCCAGCCGTGAAATTTCCGAAATAGACTCTTTCAGTTACTTCCGAATTCACCCAGATTCTTGCTGAAGAAAACCCAGCATCAATTTCAAGTGGCTGTGCTTGAATAAACTCGACTACAACTCGGTTCCATTCCCCTTATTAGATATTGAGTAGAATAAATGAGAATTATGATTCAGTTTACCGAAATTTAGAGGTGACAGCCCAGTGTATCCAGTTTCATCTCCGCTAAAGACAAAATATGAGCCAGATAGCGGATACATCAACATATTAAAGAGCCCATCACTTGTGAAAAAAAATTCCAGCGAAACTTCATTCGTGACGATATTTCTTATAGTGAAGATAGTTTGAAGAGCTGGTCCACCCGAATAGGGATATAGATCTATCGCTACCACAAAACCTTTTTTTGAAATTGTTGCATTCAAGGGAAATGAAGCGATTTTGTTTGAACGACACTCCAAAATATTATAGGCAGCGAAACTCACGTCCTCAGCCGACACAGATGAGTCCAATCCTAATTTACGAGTATTATATTTTTTAAATTAAATATTAAGAAGAGCACTCATACCTTTAAATCCAACTGTGTTGGTCTGAGATGTGCTGTCGATGCCTAAGACAACAAATGATTGGTTGTTTGTTGTTTCAGGATCGGATGTGAAATGAAATACGTATAGTATGCCTAATTGAACCATTAATCATGATTTAAATCCAAGAATTAACTCACTTGAAGGTTCCATTGTTGCAATATTGAGGTATTCATCCTCGGTAGTTGGCGTATAATCCAAAAACACGCGGACATATTGCAGAATGGCATAAGCAGACGGAGAAAAATACCCGAGGTGATCTGTTCGATAGTCTGGATCTGCAATGCCACTGACACTCAACAATGCATTTGGATCACTTAAATCATAGAAATCAGAGGTTCTGCACTGTAGATGTGAGTATGTCGTATGCTCGGCGCTAAGATAATATCGAAATCCGCAATTTTGCTGCGCAACTGAATCAATACCAGCCGCCAAAAAAACCCACTCTCCTATAGGTGCCAGATCAAAGGCATTTACCTATTTATAGTTAACAAAAACCAAGATAAAAAGTCTACTCCTTCCCAAGGCAAGATATCACCAGCCCAATCAGATAGTGAGGCGGCTGCAAAAATTTTTGGTTGATCCGCCTTCAGCTGAATTATTAGAGTCCTATGACTGTCACCACTAGACATGCCATTTTATCTCTGAATTTAAATTTAGTATGTATCGTGATACCCGTTATGCTGAGAAATTGTCATCATTAAATCAAATTGGGTGGACCAACTTAGCTTCTTCAGCCACAAGCTCATCGCATACTTTGTAGAGCCTGTCCACGTAGGACTAAGGTCTGCTATTCTGTATGGAACTGGCGTTCCGGGATCATATGTCGTAAGCTCGTCTTGGACATACAATACGGATTGAGCTAGTACATACAAATCAGCTGTGTGAAGGAAGATTCAATGATACCAACACCAGGACTAAGGACCATGAGGAAGAGTAGAATCAACCCCCAAAGGATATGATTTAATGCAGGACGGAGTGCCTTTTGGATCATACTACAGCGCAAAGATAGAAATTAAATAATAGGAAGTTGGTAAATCGCAGATAGCAGCAGTTTGGAATTATTAAAATGCATCAAGATCATTCAGAATATTAACCAATGCATTGAAATTGGTTTAAATTGCTTTGAGTATTAATTCTTTTCTTAAATTAACTAACTGCTCTACCGATATACTAAGTTAACTTATATTCTCGATTTATCTTGATCTCTCTTGAGAACTTCCACTACTTTAGGATCAGCTTCTTTTTAAGAAGGGGAGATGTTGCCTCGTCTCTACATAAGTTGCTGACATATTTATTACAAGTTCTTCTGGATATCCTCAAGTTAGGAAACTCCAGCAGGAATTTATTGCTCTTTAATGATAATGCTTTAATTAATTCATTGAGGATCCAAATTCCGCCTCCAAGCACATACTGCAGAAATACAAAATGAAAACACATCGTGATTTGATTTGGAGCAGCTCGCACTTATTAAGCAACGCTTTTTTCTGGTAACTCAATGACAAGCTTTGATCTACAGGGAGCAGGCTCTTATTTCAAAGTTGAATCACTCATCCGCTTGACACTTTTGCTTAAACCAAAAAAGCGAGGAGGGCTTGGAAGTTATGCGAATCGACTCTAATTTGAAATAAACTTATTTGATGAATCGTTCTATTCTGAAAATATCTGAATTATATAAAACTTTTTGCTTTTTACAAGTTAGTACGCACTATTTACAATAATTCCTTTTAAAGAATTTGAGAATCAATTGTGCAAACTTCTTTAACAACTTTGGGCATTTTGTCTCTCGAGCGGTCAATTCTAAGTCAATCTAAGTGTTCTAAATCGGCAGAATGGCGTTGTTGGGGATGTATTCATTTGAAGGGGCCTGTCATATGCAAATAAGTCTGTAAATAGGTGATTTTTGACTTGTCACATGTTATCTTTGAAATCCTCCTAAGGAAAGCTTGTATGACGATCTTATTTTGCATAGATATCTGAATCCGTAGCAGGGTATTGATGTGATTCTTATTCTCTTGGCTTCACAATTCTTCTTTAGAGTCAAATAATTCATTCCGTGATGGGTTACCTCGAATCTAAAGTTAGAGATGGTGATGGGCCCTTCAGACCCAAAGATTTAAACTAATCCATATTGATTCCCATGCAACTCATTTAACAATTGTGCATTCTATTTTTTATGTGTCGTTGCCTTAACGATAGCTGCTCTCCGCCTATTCTACACCCACTTCAAAAAAGAGAATCAGGATATTAAGCTTAATGACGCCAATCTGGGGTTTTGTGTGACTTTTACCGAACCCTTCGACATTTATTATCAATCAGTTTTGCTCAACAAATCAGATTGCTAATGAGGAATTTGAACTTATCAATATCAAAAGGTATTAATCTAATAGCAGAATAAATCTCAAGAACAACAAATAATACAATTTCTTCAACTTTTACAAGCAGCAATCATGCAATATTGAATTATCATAATTCCTGAATCTACTCCTTTATCAGACAGAGCCTCAGTGCAGGCCTTCCTTGGAAGAAAGTATACTTCTCTATTGTAGCAAATAGTTTTATAGAAGACAAGACTAAATAATACCAAGAATCTCCACAAAAAGGGACCTATGAGAAGAATGTATTCCCTGACTCCTGGTAGAATACTGCTTCGCTTGAATGATATGAATAAGGCTTTGCGTAAGAATCATCGAGCGCTTAAGAGGCTCAAATGATTGTGGGAAAATCCATTATTAGATAGTTTTCTATGAAATCTTCTTGTCCATTTAGAGTGAGTAGAGTCCTTTTTGTTAAGTAGGTTTACTATTTATCAACAAAGAATAATAAATTGAAGGAGTTAAACTTCATGAGGATAAAGAATTCCGAATTCTGATACATTTGAGCTAAACCTTGAAAATAGGTATATCGAATTAAAAATTTTCTGATATAACCAACTCAAAACAGTTATGAGATCAAATAACGAAACAAATGATGGCCAAAAGCTCCTCGCCTGGGCTTCACGTAAGCAAAACAGAATCAGCGTCACCGAACTTGAGACAAAGCAAATCTATGCTAGCTTTGAAGGAGTTCAAATAACAGATAGTATTAAAGCCCTTCAAAGATGATTTAACTGGTCTGTGATTGCAGGTGATTGGACACTTATAAAGGAAATCCCAAACACAAAATTACTAGTCTCTCTCAATCATTCGCCCTATCAATCAGCCAATATGGAAATATTTGACATTTCCCAGAAAAGGACAAAGAAAATTTACACTTTCGAGGAAGTTTTGGGAGGTAATATTAATTGAAATTATGAACTCAATTGTAATAATCATCACATTCATATCTAGTGACTGGATACGGAGATGTGTCTTATAACTCGAGAAGAAATATCCTCGGTGCAATCTCTCTTGATAAGAAAGTAGCTTATCACTTATGGATTATTGAGTATTCTCAACAGAAGAATAACTACAATATAAAACTATTACAAAAAGCCAAATGGCATCAGTTCTATAGCACTGAAATAGGTATTCTACTAATATTTCTCATATTGTCAGCTTATTTACCAAATTCTTATCGAGAAAACTATGTCACGGGGTTAGAATTCAATCCTACTGGAGAAATTGTATCCACTATCGACCATTATGGTGTATGCTTGATATCAGATACGAATACGAATAACCACAATTTCCATTTAGACCTCAAAGAAGATGGTAATCGAGATTTCAAATATATGCTCTCTGTTTTAGTTTTCTTCAATAATTAATCATAGAAAAATTTCTCTTGCTCATATACCTAATTCTTCATTTTTAGATCCTTGGGGTCGTTGCAAATGGAGCATTCATTCTGACGAACCTTCATTGTTCATCAAGTACAAGTTCGACACACTCAATATTTTAGACATCGAGAAGAAAGTTATGACTTTGAAAAACTCGGTTCAACTCCAAGATGAAATGAATTGTAACTGAAAATCATTCAAATATATTCCTTTCTTTCTTTAGAGCAGCTATGGTAAACGAGTTTTTATAGTTTTTGTTTTGTATCCTTCGTTTCTTCTTTGATTTGACACTTGTTTCGGATAGCCATCACACTCTGGATTGATGTTTGTCCGAGCAATGGCAATCTACTAGCATCATGCGGTGATGCTGGGAAAATCAAAATGTTTGATAAGCGAGAGGAGAAGATTGTCAAGACTTTTGATGACATTCACTCAGGTATTCTGGTCGTCTTAATCATCGATTTACAATTTTTTAGAAACTATCAGCTGTGTAAGATGGAATTTGAGCGGAGAGTTACTTGCGAGTGCCTCGGATGATTGCACAGCGAGCTTATTGGATTTCAGGGCTGGGAAGGTGCTTTACACAGGAGCCACTGCAGATGGAAGTAAGATATCTATTTTTCATGTTCTAATGCGCTATTTAATGACTAGATCGGGCAACATCAGTCTGTTTCTTGTAAAAAAATTCCATTTTGATTTGAATACGTAAGATAAATAAATAATACCAAGAAAATCCTTGAATCGAGGAATTGCTAGTGAAAGAAGGTGATAAATTAGGTTGAATTTATCCGCAGGCATTAGTATAACTCGCATTCTTCAAGCAAATTGTTGAATTTCAAAATGTGTAGCTATCAAACAGCAACAAATCAACAGAAAATTTATTCATTATTACACATAGAAAAGATAATTTATAAAAAATAAAATAAGGTCTGCACTCAGAACTAATTATTACCTGTTAGATTGTTGTCTAGATTTACTTGTATACCATGAAATGCTTGCGCTTTTTGATTATGAAATGGAGAAGCCTTTACCTTTAGATTACTGTCAGCAGTTATGCTTTAAGTTGTAGTTCTTTATTTAGACAGATTTTCCATATTTCTATATGCTATTCTCACCTAATCTTGACTCTAAATGTTAACGCGATTAGCAGAACCATAAAAATGTGTCACATTGAGCAGAATTAGCCATTCATTTCTTTTTCAAAACGAGCCTGAAAAACTTGGAGTCAGAGAAAATACTGAAGAGCCAAACGTACTCATTAAGAAAAATAACCATTCGGGTTCTCATGAGTTTGAGCGTCTTAATTTGATACTTTTGCCTTGCTTGCCTTTCAGTTTTTCCTGATTCAATGTCGAATTTTTCGCCATGAGGATTGGTGAAAGCACTATAAATTCTCCCACTACAAAATATTTTTTTGTTTACATTCTAGCTGGAATTATGCTACCATATTTAGAGACCCATTCGCCCAGAGTCTCGGGAGGTTTTCTCTTTTTAGCACTATGTATTGTTGGCATATGAAATCTTGTAATTTGATTTTGATAATTGATCAAGAATTTAATTTCAGATAATTATTTTTTGATGTATTTCTTTTAATTTGTAATAATCTGTTCTCTATTTAAAGATCTGAGAGAATTGTAAATTAATGCTTTGGGATAACTACGAAGATCTCATTGATACTCTAAATCTCTTTTAGAGGAAGTTTCATTAAATTTCAACTTCTTTTTTGTGGTTGATAAACTTGAGAAAAATTTTGAGATCAATTTCTAAGCTTGCTTTGAGTTCTCAATTTTACATTTGTTTTCAAATAAGAGGTAGGCATGAAGAGAATAGGGAAGAATATATGATAATCGCTGTGATAAATAGTTCTAAAACACTCTTATTCTTCATTGTTGTCGATGATTATTTCTCCCAAATTTCTTCTTCTTGTGGGTACTTTCCCTTCGTGTGATTATTGACTTTGATTTTTTCTCAAATGAAACAGACTGACATAGCAGGCACTAAGAAGAAATCAAAATAGCTTTATTAATCAAACAGTGGACATTTACTCTCGTCTGAGGTATTCCCAGTATATAGCTTTTTTCCAGTCTTGACGTCCAATAGTTGTACACTCGGGCCATATGAAGCACTCGCAATCATATCACCGCTCGGACTCCATCTCACACAAAAGATAGAATCTATATAATAGCAATTAGTTATCAGGAATGATTTATTAAACAAAAAATATTACCGGTGTGAATACCATCAAAAGTTTGGACAATCTTGGATTTTCGTTTGTCAAATATCTTCACATTTTTATCTGAACCACCTGCAGCCAAGTTATTTCCATCGCTCTGGCATACATCAATCCAGGAAGTCGTCTGATCTATAAGAAATGAATATCAAATTAAACAGGAATCCTCAAAAACATCAGTTCAAAAAATAAAATTATAATGTTAATCCTTATCTTTCAATTGAAAGAAGAACCAGAAAATAAAAATAAAATCTGCTTGCTTACGAAATGATTCAATTTTAACCGGACTCTTCAAAACGAGAGCCTTCTTTTCAACATCGAGGATATTGAGGAGTCTCTGCTCATACTTCAAAAATAATAGTGGCTCATCAGGATTAGTGCTCCATCTGCAGCGGCCGTTAGCATCTAAGAGTAATTATAAGAATCAGAGAATTATAGTGCTGTCAAGGAATTATAACTAAAAGTTGAAGAACATGCCTGGTTTTAGTAGGAGGACAGAAGGACGCTGGAAAATTATATATATACACAAAATTTGTTTACCCCAATAGTTTTCCGTCTCCATGTTCAGGTGGAAGAGATAACTGTCAGCGTTCACATCTGATATTAACAAGTCTCCATAACAGTCAAATGTTGCAGCAATTTCTCCATTAGGATTGAAATCAAGGCCAGTTATGAAGTTTTCTAGATAAAAATATATTAAAATGAGTCGACAGTGGGAATTAAATTTATTAATTACTTTGTTTTCTATGTTGGGAGTGCCATCTCGATTTTCGAACGAGTTTTACAATGCCTTCGGACTTTGATGTGTCAAAATTATACAGATGGTAAGCTATCTTCCCTCTAACACATATGGCTCCAAGAAAGTTCCTTCTTGGGTTAAATGTCACATCTCCATAACCAGTCACTAGAAGAAGAGGAGAAAGATGAGATAGATTTTAATTAATGAAGATTCTACTGCCAGAAACTTCCTCAAAAGAATATACTTTCTTAGGTTGCCCTTTTTGTGAGACATCAAACACTTCAAGATTACCAGACATGCCATAGTTATGGTGAACAGAAACAAGAAGTCCTGTATTGGCAATCTCTTTTACGTGAGTAAGGCCGGACTCTTAATGTGTTGTGACCGAATTAAATCAGAAATGAAAGGCTAAAATACTACCTGCATTGTTGAGTTTCACTCCATCGAAATTAGCAAATTCTTGCTGCGTTTCGAGTTCAATAATACCAATCTTATTACTTTCGTATGAGGACCAGGCAAGTAGCTTCGGCTTTGAAGGGACGTTTTCTATTTCAATAAAGGATTCATGGAATGATTACGACAAAAAATATAATACCGATGATTGTTAATGATTTCTTTAGAGAGTCTCCAGACGTTTCTCCTTGCAATTGCTTTGGTTTCTCGTAGACGAGATTGGATGAATCCTCTTTTTCATTGTTTGTTGGAAGCATTTTTCTTGTTTTCTGTTGACTTCTTGTTTTGGGATTTGAGATTTGAGAGTGAATAAATTTTTAATTAACTGTTCGAGTCTTAATTTGGTAACTCTCTGAAGGCTTAATTAATCATGTGAACTGACCAGAAGCCAGATATCACTAACTGTTAGTCAATTTTTTATTCAGGGAGGAAATCATAATTGTTGAAACCTAATATACCTCTTTTTATGCTATTTACTCGAAATCGATAACAGGCAGAGTAAAAGTGGTGTAACATCATTTCAAACGAATTTTTTGATTTATCGGTGTATCTATTGAGAATCTTAGGGAAATTATTGACATATATGAGAATCTCTCAAGGATTGCTTAAAATAACTTTTTTCTTCAAGCTTGTTTAGGTTACTTTCATCAAAAAACCCACTAAAAAAGGTCGAAAGAAAATGCAAAAGCAACTCCGCTTCGGAAGTCACAGTGACTTAGTTAACTACTGAAGCTTGAATAAACAGCGCAGAATCCGAATCTGAGGAGTTGCGAGTAATTTCAGAGTGTTTATTTACTCAATTCATAAATAAAGCTCCTTGTCGCTTTTGATAATTAATTTGCTGAGAACATGCTTTATTAAATGAGAATAACTAGTCTTTACTCCGAATAAATAAAATCAAAATAAATGTCTCTCATCTTCAAGAATCAGTTTTAATTCAATAACTCCGATCAACCGGTCTTCTGATGAACAATCGTTGTAAGAAAATGAGAATGTTTCGTTGTGAGACAGGCGAAAGAATGAAGTATAGCATATTCAAGGCGTTTTTGAAATTCAGAAGCAACCAATGGAGCACAAAAATTAGAGAGAGAGAATATATCACCCAGAGAATGCTTAAGACTGAAGAAACTATTTGTTCTTTAATACGACCTGATTTATTTTCCGAGTTGATGTTTGTCGATGAATGAGAATAAGTGATTAAGAGTGATTAATGAAATACATAAGTCTGAAATTACAATTTAAAAAGAAGCAATGCAGTTTATAGAGAAAATAACGACGCAAATCCTTGAATTCCGGAGAGAAAAAGTAGAAAAGTCTCTGATAACTTGAGGATAGCTGAGTACTTGTGAAAGAGTTTGAAGCAGTGACCTTCAATTTTGCGATGCAGTATTGATTCTAGAAGACATTAGTTGTTTTCACCCGTAAGGAACCTGAGTTTATTTATACGTTTCCAGTTTTTTCTCATATCCATGAAATAAAAATGAAGATCTCTCGCAAATTCCGCATTTTGAGCACACAATATCCATTAATCAAAGCTATCTTCAAGCCAAGTCA
>ENA-UOTZ01001863-UOTZ01001863.1-compost-metagenome-genome-assembly--contig:-NODE-1863-length-12677-cov-31.416032_pt1 | contig 12677 bp, 15 predicted proteins | sample MGYA00238144_ERZ746983 | MGnify/ENA primary metagenome ERZ746983 (study PRJEB28759, sample SAMN06268863) | compost metagenome | isolation source: single cell | place: USA: California, Emeryville, Joint...
CATTCAAAGTAGTTTTGCAAAAATCGCACTCTCCAGTTCATATATAGTTACGAATCTGAGGGAATTTAGAAATATTTTTCGAAGTAATTCAAAATTAAAGGCAAACAGATCTTGATGACGGAGATTAAAACATCAAACTAAGCTCATGCAATTTTTCAGTAAAGAGCTTAATCTTGATAGTATACATTTCAAAAACGAGTAACTAAACAAAATGCTAAGCCACTAGCAAAATAATAGTTCTTCTTTTAATTTTTTCCTTACCTCCTCAAGTGAAGTCTCACTATCACAGCTCAATTTCATCACCATATGGGTTAGATTTTCCACCATAAGTTCCATAAGTTCCCAGCAGCTGATCCACCTTTCCAAGCTCATCATCCTCATCAATCTTTTTCATTGGAGTATTCAGATAGTTATAATTTCCTCTACTTTGATTCCCATTCGCACGTCCCGTCCACTTCGATGATACATTCTCGAATTTCACGTTTTCGAGCTGTCTCAGCCTCGCTTCGTTCATTTCATGGATCTTCTCTATGTTCAGACTGGAATTAAGCGCTCCGCCATACGATGTATCAAGTATCTTATTCAGATCAATGTCATTAGCGTTTCTATTATCTCTCTTGCTGTTTAAGTCCATCGTATCATCGCCCTTGAAATTGAACTTTCCGGTTCCCTCATCCGGCAGGTTATACAAACCGCCTTCGATTCCAATTCCCACGTAAGACATATCTCCTTTAAAGGTCCCGCCTCCGCTGATCACGTCCTTTCCAGCCTTGCCAAGCGTATCTCCATACGCTCTTGGATTCACAAAGGTAGCATGAGTATTACTCGATGAGCTATCCGGTCGCATATCCTCATTTCGAATCCACTGTGGCTCGCGGTTCATATTATAATAGTTCACTCCCGCTTTCATTCCCGTCATTCTCTCATGGTTTTGACTTGAAGGACGGCTTTCGTCAGCTGCGCTGACGAATTTATCCAAGATATCGCCCTCAGCCTTCGTGTTTTGAGAGGAAGTCGGTCGGATATTGAAATGATTAAGCTTAGACATGGTCAGATTGCTGGCTCCGATATTCCTTTTATCGAATGTCTCTAACGGGATCATTTTTGTGTCCGCGATGAGAGTTTGGTTATGAGCGTCGCCAAATAACTCGCTATCGTTGAACATAGTAGGTTTCTTTTTTCCTCCACCGTTTTGCTCGGAGGTGTGGAAATAGACATCACCTGCAGTGCCACCTTTCAGACCTTCATTTTTTTCTTGTTGATTAGTAATAATCGGGTAATTTCTCCCTTCGTCGAGGTTGAACTCTCTTTTTTGTACGTAAGCGGAAGGGTCAGCTCTGATTGGTTGATTATTATATCCTAAATCAAGCCCAGGAATTCTCGTGTTAGTATCATACTGCTCCTGCCTAATTTTTTCAGAAAGTTGCTTCATTTTCAACTCAGAATTTTTCTCCAGAGCCTTTCTTAAGTTATCTCGATAGCCATCTTCCTGAATGACTTTCTGTCTCAGCTGCTCCCTGAGTTCCTTAAGCTCTCTTTCCGCCCTATTTCTCTCTTCCATTGCACTAACAGCCTCATTCTATGAAGAGTTTGATCAGACTCTATTCAGAGTATGTGAGGCTAATTACCTTGATTGACTCAAGCTGCTTTGAGAGGATGGCTTGCTGATTTTGGATTTCATTGCGAATTTGGTTAATCTCCGCGTTCATATTCGCTCTTACAAAATCAGAGGGGATCGCGTTTGGCATTCGCGTCTGTGTTGCCATCGGATTGCTGTAGTTCGGCTGCGGTTGATTAGTATTTCCAGTGGCCGCATTAAGCATTTGTTGGAAATCTTGCTTGGGATTTGTTGACGATGCTCCATTTGAATCATCACCAAAAAGATCTGGACGCGGTCTTCTTCGATGGGCTCTCTGCTCCATAGCAGGCTTCTCGTTATTAGTGTTATCAAAAGCGTTTTCATTGTTTTCTGGCTGCTGCTGTTGCTGTTGCTGTTGCTGCTGATTTGTGGGTTTTTGAGTGTTGTATGGAGGACCATCGTCGTCAATGAGCCTTTTATTTCGATTTCGCTTCACCTTTGACGCAACCACATGCTCTTGGTTGGGGTCTATGTTGGATTAGATTAGCTAAAGACATCTGAAGCGGTGCATTACTGTCAAACAGCTGGGCTTTCTTCTTCTGTTGCTGTCTTTCTGCTTCAAGCTTCTTCTCAATCTCTTCGTTTTCGCGTCTTATTCTCATCTCTTCCTCCAACTCTTCCTGCTTCCTACGACGCTCTTCTTCCTCTTTTTGTCTCTTCTTTGCCTCTATTTGCTCCAGAAGCGCTCTCTGCATCTCGTTCTTTTGCTTCTCTTTTCGCTCCATTTCCGCATGCGTCGGTTCTTCAACCGTCACCCTTTTGCTTATCACTTTTCATTGAAGAATTTAATTAACTCATCATACTCGTAAGAAAAAATTACCTCTGTTATCAACAGCCACAATATTCCTATCTTGCTGATATGGTAAACCGTTAGCAGAAGAAGGCATGGGTCCGCCTTGTTTATTCGAATAATCGTAATTATTTTGCGAACTTCTGCTTTGAGATCGGTTTCCATTATCACTTGCATTTGCACTGTAAGTGTTTCTCCCAGGATCCAAAGTCGCTTGCGCGTTATACTGAAACGGATTTTGAGTCGGCTGCGAATTTGGGATTGGAAACAGTGTTCCCTGGCCAAGCTGCTGTGGTTGCGGCTGCGACTGGTAGGCAGGGTAGTTGCTGCCGCTTGATGGCCCAACGGCCATGTTGTCATAAGGAGTTGATATTTTTCTTCCGATTAGCATATCATTTGTTGGGAAATTCTGCTTGAACTGTTGCTGCTGCTGTGGGGGATAGTCCATTTGGTAATTCTGGTTTTGATAATTTTGATTATTAGGCATATCCATTCTTGGCTTCCGAGTCGCGACTATATCTCCATGGATGTCCCTAAGAGGAGCTCCACCGCCTCCAGCGCTCCTAACAATTATTCGGTCAATTATTGCTCAAACAAATAGGTTTGCTCCTACCTCCCGAAATAATCAAATTGCTGATTTTCCATTTGCGCAACCAATTTCGCCTTTCGATCCTCATTAGGATTTGCGTTTTTCGCTTTCTCATTCATCTGCATTCGAAGAAACTCAGCAAGCTCCTGCTTCTTCTGCTTTTCCAATGCTTTCTCTAAAAACTCTATAACCTCACAAAAACCAAGGAAACCTACGCTGAGCATAATAGTCGTTTACAGGAGCGCCTGCACTATACGACTGTCCTGGTCTCAAACTCTCCACTGAAGCTTGACGAGGCATGTATCCTCCCATTTGATTATTCTGTTCAGGAAAACTGTTCTCCCTAGTTGGATATGAGATTGTGTTCTGCCCTCCGGAGTACGCAGTGCTCTGATAGTCAACCTGCCATGATCAAAATTAGAAAAAAAATGTATATTCAGTATCCTACATCACCAAGCGACCGCCTTGCCTGCCTGCTGTTGGACTGTTCAGAATAGATGGAAGGATCCTTTTGCTGCATGAAATTTTCTCTGCTGTTTGGTATGTCAGGGCGATTGCCTCCCATTATAGAGGCAAAGGGCTGATGCACTGGAGGTCTAGACATGGCTCTGCTGTCGGGTTGATTAAAACTTTGGCTTGCTCCTTTAGTATTTGTAATATTCGAGAAAATATCATTTTGTTGCGGCTGCTGCATAGAATAGGAGTTTTCTTTAAAAGATTGCTGAGGCTGCTGGTAACCCATGTTCTGCTCTTGAGGTTCGCGGTAAAATATATCGGCTGGTTTTGTGTTTTGGATTGGATTTGAGAAATCAGACGCTGCGTTTCCTAATTAATGAGGGATTATTAAGGGTTTAGTGGGGAGAATTGTTGGTACCTCCGAGCATTTTCTCCTCGCGCTGTTTCTTTTTCATTTCCCAGATCATATCACGTTTGGATTTTCCCTCTGTCATTTTGAAAAGAGAATAGACTTTTTCCCTGCAGTAGAATTATAACGTTTGATTATTGTTTTTGAGAACTGGAATTTTGAAGAATTGTATTTAATCAACGGTATCAACAGATGAAATTTGCTCGCTTGATAAGACGACCATGGATGACTGAGTTCTCACGTGTTCCCAAGGGAAATGTATGCAGCAAACAATGCATTGAATTGCCAAGTAGATTCTCTTTGTGATATTTTATAATTCTCTTGGGGCTAAAGAGTTACTGACTATTTGTTATCAGAAAGGATCAATTTTCTGGTTTTCGAATTTTTTTGGTCAGCAGGAGTCTCGACAATAGTTTACACTTCAATAAACTCGGCAAGGCAAAGGGTTTGATAGGCTTGGAGTAATTTTACGTCCCGTCTAGTTTGAAGAAATCTTTTAATAGAGCATGTTGCTAAGGGAAGGGGATTTAACGGTTCATGAATTATCAAAGGAATACTTATGAAAAAGTGCAAAGTCAAATCTCCCTTTTTGAAGGTTTTAGGAGTCAAACAAAATAGGTTGTGACTTTTTTCCAATACCACTGGATGTTTCATTTATCGATAGAATCGCTGCAAAGAAGTTAGCAATAGTTAATAAAATAAAATTTCAAAACGAATGAACTCTGATCTCAAAAAACTCAGACCAACTTCTGGGAAACTAGTTTCTTCAGGCCGTAATATCGTTATTTCTGGAAAGAGCACCAACGGAACCTTTAGAACACCCAATGCAAAACCAACAACCACAGTCGAAGACGTTGACATCCAAAAGCTGTCAAATCAACTATTCCAAGGCTTGCAGGAGGCCTTTGATCCGCATTCTGATATAAAAGCGAACGACTATGACCTCTTAAATGGAGTTTCTCCATATGACATGTCAGACAATTTAACGAATTCAACTCAAGTCTCCTTGAAAAAATCGAAGTCCGAATTTTATGGCGATACTGACAAGTATAAAGCCGTGGCTGAATTTGCTAAAAACCGCGTGGCAAAGTTCAAGGAGGAGAACCCTAAGGCCTATATGAAATACAAATACCACAAAAACAACAACCAAGATGCAGGTCCTTTCGGTTTAACAACGCTCAATTATGAAGGCGAAATCTATGAAAAGCCTTCAGAGAATCCTATGCCTGATGATGATTCCACAGCGGATAATGACGAAGACCCAGACGATTTTCTGAAGATGGAAGCAATGAACTATAATAATAAAAGGCCTGGTGGAGCGGCGGATGATCTCGAGGAGCTGAGACGCATGATAAGACAGATGGACGGGATGCTAGGCTCGTATAAGAAACAAACGATTTCTCTGCAGAGAAGTGTGAGAGATCTGAATGACTATGCTGGAACGAGAGGAATGGGAGTCAAAGGCGATGTGTTTGATCGAATGGACTCGACGTTACAAGAAATCGAGCAGATTCGAATGAGCTCGATGAAGTCGAAACCGACAGGTTTTATCCAGAGCAAAGGGTCCATGCCTAGTAAAACCACTTCGACGGGTATGTCCAAGACAAAGCCAACGACTTCAACAACAACAACTTTTTCGAGGCCTCCGGTGAGTGGAATGACAAGAATCGTTTTGAAGAATAAACTTTAGGGGTTATCTTATAATTGAGCTTATGACTACCTTTTTTCCTATAAGAGAATTCCTGATATGATATATTATTGCCTTTTAATGTTTGAGCATTTCGAAAAAATTCATCGTCGCTCATAATATGAGGTCTATATAATTAGCCGCTAACTCAAGGCCAATTTCAATGAAATGTTGAATAAAAGTGCTCAAGTATCTTTTGGGTTTGAAAAAGATTTCGAATGATTGAGTGTCTATAAGCTATTGACCCACTAACTTATAGATCTAATGTCTTACAACGAATTGAAGAGGTTATTTAAGTTTTCACAGCAATGTAAAATCGTTATATGCTTCTGTTTGCGGCAACAGCATTAAAATATTAAGTTTATTAGAGTCCATAGAACATGAATAATAATACAGCATATTGACTCCATTTCGGTGGGAAAACCTTGGTATAAAAACGGTCGGTAGGGGACTGATAGCAATGAACCTAATGAAGCGAGTGATTGGATATTTTTTTAGTATTTCTTTTTTTTTAGGTTTAAAAGATTACTTTATAGAAACTATTATCTCTGCCATTGCGATCTAACTCCCATTCTTCACAAGCGAGCAGTTCATCCTCCTACAAACACCTAATTATAAGTGAGCGAGACAATCATACTGTTGGGATAAAAAGTCTTCGATGAAGCCTTTCGATCCAAGATGGTTCGCTTTTCTTTATGTCTTTAAGCTTGACGAAATCTTTATCATCTTTCAGATAAAATCCTTCTATCGTCGCAATCTTGTTGAAAAAAGCAAAAAGTTTTATCAACCTCCATGAATCTTGGAAATAATAGGATACTTTATTATATGCGTCATAAAATAGGTCATATCGGAGCTGATCGTGAACGTATTCTCCATGGTGATCGTTCTCTGGCATGTCAAAGTTATGCGGTACCAGAAATATGTCATCTAAAAAGGCATCTGGGACCCATTTATACTCTCTTTCCCCTTCGTCGTTCGACATTTTAAACTTTTATTTACGGCGATAAATTAACTTCTTTTTGGATATATCCGCATCTCTTCTATCTAGAGATAATAGCGCTTTAGTCTGCGTACATGAGATTCTTTTTTTTCACACAGAAGAGAACTTTCATTATTATTTAGAGACTACGACTGAGTAATTGAGTTATGAATTCCCAAATGACAGCTAACATGGGTTGGCTAAATTTTTTCGTTAAAAACCATCAACTCTAAAAATCGAGGATACAGCTTAAAATGATACAACACATTGCTTTTTCGTTAAGAAAACCGAGAGACCTTATCCCAGATCCTTCATGGTTTACTTTCTTCTGCCACCTCTTTCCTTGAGACCGAGCTCAAGGGACGCTCCGTTGAGAACATTGTAGTAAGCGAGTGAATTTTCATCTTTCAGCACGTTTTGAGTAGGTGTCTTCAATTTCATTTTTGCGGCGGCCAGTCCTATAAAAGGAAAAGCATATTATAATAAAGCACTGAAATGCTCAGGTTTTACCTCCTAACTGGCCAGAGAGTTTCTCTTTGAGGGTATTGACAGTGGTTGTAGGATCCAACTGTAGTGTAATGACTTTTCCGTCCGTTTCTTCTTCATCACCGAGATCAACTTTCACGTTGACAGTAACAGGACCCTAGTTGTTAAGAAAAAAGTTATTTTCACTTGAAATCAAAAGATTCATACTGGATGCAGTGAAAGCCATGCCTCTTCACCTATCAAATTCATCGTCTCTTCATTCTTGAGCTTTTTCGTCGGTTCCATTCCATCGGTGTAACTGCCGACACTAGGAAGTCCGCCCGGCATACCCATTGGCATTCCCATAGGCATACCTACTCCCATGCCAAGTCCCATATTTATATCTAAAACAAAAAAACACGCGTTAGCTCTCTGGCTATAGTACATTAATTAATTACTTCTCATTTGCGCCTTGAACTCTTCAGGATTGCTACTGCTCACATAACTTGGGTTTAGCTGAGGCTGCGAGGAAATAACTTGCTGCGTTTGGATCTGAGGATGTGGTCCTATCGTTCCTGCAGCGCCCGCTTTTTGCCCGGTTCCAGAAGTCACTGTGGTACTTACTTTAGTGATATCTCCAATCCTCATTTGCTCTTCAAGGGCCTTCTTTTGCTGCTGCGCAAGCATTGCGATATTTGCCGTGGTTCTTGTCATTGTGGTTGACACACCGTCATAAAGAATCTTCGCTTCCTCCTTTCGTGCCTGTGCTTCTCTCGCCAGCTGATCTTCAACAGAACCGAAGAGATCTGGTCTCCTCTTCGCGAACTGTGCGAGATTTTGTGCCACTTCCTCACCTGACGCCATCGTCACGTTAGTACCTCTAAGCTTAACTTCATCTTGAATTGTCCTGTATTTCGGATCGAGCAACTCTATCCTCATATGCTCGTTGAACTCAGAAATCGGGATGAATTGGCCACAAACAGGGCATTTGTTTGTCGGTTGATCTTTTACATTGGCCTTTGGCACATAATCCTTTTTAACCTTGAGATCCACTGGCTCGGTAACCACCGGCTTTTTTGGAACTTCCTGTGCCGGAGGAAGGATATTAGGCTCAACTGTTGGTTCGACGACGGGTTGCTCTTGCTGTTGGAAGTTAGCAGGTGCTGGCAGTTCTTCATCTCCAAAAAGATCGATTGTTTCAACAACGACAAAGTCATTCCAGTCGATTTGAGCCATCTGTTGTCTTTCCTCTTCCTCTAGTTCATCCTGCTTCTTTTTCATTTGGCGTTGCATGTGTTCGTATTCAAAGCGCTCTCCGCAGCGGTTCAAAATAGACATTTTATCTGAAATATTAGTTTGAAGACGCTTGATGTCATCCTAGAGACGAAAGAAGTGTCATATTACATAATTTTTTCATGAAAATTTACCTTTTTAGGCGCGATGCATTTAGAATAGGCGTCCACAAGACTCGTGAAAAATGAGAAGAGCTGATGAGTGGGCTTAAGAAAATCGAATTGCGGGTTATTCTTTTCTTTCTCAGTCAATGAGATCAGGAATTTCTGACCATTTTTCGCGACGAATTGCGCTGTGAGTTTGATAATATCGATGTCTTGAGGGCTCAGATTGGCTGGAGCGGTGACGGTGAACTGCTCTGGAGGCGGAGCCTTTAAATCTTTTTTCACTTCTTTTTTAGAGTCTTTCTTTTGACCAGGGGCAGCGACAGCATCCTGCGTGCTTTGTTCCTTGGCTGACGTGTCAGCAGCTAGGGAAGTATGGATTGAGAGGGTTGCTTAAGGAGGCATTTGTACCTGTTCCACGAGCGAAATCGATGACACGCTGATCGTAGTAGGCGCGGTAAGGGTCATTAGGCTTTAAGAAAGAGAATTTGGGGTTGTTTGCCTCAGATTTCATGACAAGCTCTTCGAAGGAAGAACCGTTTTTGACGACGAACTCTGCTGTTTTATCAGCAATTTCTATGCGAGGGTAAAAAATGATTGAAACTTTACCAATAATGTGAATCTATACTTCGTATGTCGCTGGGAGGGATAATGACGCCTATTGGCTTTGGCTTTATCTCTGTAGCGTTGTCTTTTTTTTCTGGTTCAGTTCCTGGCATTTTCAGCGGTTCTTATTTATCAAAAATATAATATCTTTGTTTTTTCAAAAATTACGACCAAAATATACAGATGCCAATTAGAAACCATTCCAGCTTCGAAATTATCAGAGTCGACACTGAAATTTTTGTAGATTAATTTCTTTTTCGTTCCTCACTCTCAACCTTTCTTCTTTTCAACATTCAAAGCTGAATATCCTCATTGAACCTCCGGAATTTAATGAAAATTCAACAATATTCAGTGGTAAATTTTATAAGGAAGAAGTTCAAATGCCGAGAGGCGTATTTAAATCAATATCCCTAAGGAAGAAAACGAGCCTTTCGGAGATCTCATGAATTATTTTATAATCTGCTCAAAAGGGATTTATTTATACGAGGAACTGTTTAGCAGCTTCTCATAGTTAATAGTCATATATATATTTATAAGGTAGCTTTCTGAAAAGAGGTATACTTTACACTTTCTACTCATTTCCTGAGTAACAAAACACGCATTAATTTCAAGCATTGACACGAGTAAAAAACATATTTTCAGACATTGATATGCGCGGATTAGGTTAGGCGTTCATTTCGTTCTCAACGATCATTTGTTCTCTTATGTAGCTAGTAATGCATTTAGATTACCCAGACCATAGTTTTTTTCCATACCTGTCGATTTTAATAATCGTTTCATTGCTCAGATCATCGATTTTAATCTGGATCTTATCCTTGCCCACCTACATGACAACAAATTAGAAACTAACTCAAATACGTCTGCTTTACTTCACGGAGAGAGGCCGGCGAATTGTCTTGGATAATTTGAACCAGCTAAACCAAGCTATAAATCAAATTTTCTATAATATTGTCTACCTTTATCAGCTGCTCCTGGGTAAGTTTCTTGATCTTCTGAGCGAGCAATACTTTACTTTGGAAAAGCAACCTACATTACACATAAAAACCCCCTGATTAGTACTCGCCAAGAGAAAAAAAATGTTACTTTGACATGTCCTGAGTCTCCAGCGGGTCGCCTGGATATTTCGAGCTCGTCGTTCTACCGCATTTCACATTATAAGCTTTTCTTTTATTCTAATTTTCATACGCAGTGCCTTTAGCTGGAACTTTATGTGCTGGAAGGTGCTTCTTAACTATCTTCTTTGCAAGTTTTTCCATCTTTAAGGCTTGTTTGAAAATCATCTGATCAGCAAGGTTATCAAATGGCATCGAAGAGCGCAATTACTGATCCTTCTTGGTTGTAAGTCTTGCAATTATCCCATATAAGATTGAGATCTTCTAAAAATTCGCTGTTGTTTTTATATTTGCCGTTCTTCACTTTTTTCTTTAGAGTCTGCAAATCCATTGGTTTCTTAATAATGGTCGGATAATCAAGCAATCCCAGAGCTTTCATTAATTAATTTGGCGCAATATGATGCATTATTACCTTTATAATCAACCGGAGTTCTGAACGGCTCTGACTCCTTGTCTGCGAAGAGCTCATCCACGATAGCTAGCATGACTTTATTGTCCTCTTTAGCGTTCATCAGTCGCTTTCACCTGATTGGATCGATCTGGAAATAAAAACTAATTATATGTTTGAATTGACAATCTATTTCTTAGCTCATAAATAAATTACTTGTCCTTTGCAGAATATAATAGAATGAGACTCCTTTCCCACAATCTCCTCATGTGCAACGTCAAAACCTGCACCCAAAACAACTTCCCACTCACCATCGTCGTCGAGAAGTCCCAAATCATCGAAAGCGAATTCAATAAGGAGTTCCTCCTCAAATTGATCCCTAAGCTCGACTGGACCGCCCTTTACAAGACAGTTTTCTCTGTAAATTCCCTCCTTTTGTGACTCCTCTCTCATTTATCTCAATCTACTCAGCTCGGACATCAAACTTTCCCAAGCAAGCTCACTAAAGAGCTCACTGAAGATGAAACTTTCTTGAAGGAGCTCCATAATACTATTATGAACGTAAGCGCTTATTTCCTGCCATTTTTCATTAGATTTGCATATAATTAGACTCATATTACCGACGGAAAGCTGATCTGTGAAAATTGCAAACGAGTTTACCCAATTGTTAATGGAATTCCTAATCTAATTTTGGATGAGAGTGAGATGTAAGTGAGTTTTTTCAGAGGTTTAGTAGCTTTCACAGGAATGTTGCATTATTTTTATTGTTGTAATTGAATCTCCATTGATAATTGTTCTTCATTCTGGTGATACTCTGTAAGACTCGGCGATTTAGCAGTCTCAACTAAAGTCTAATTCTGACGTTTTGAGTAAATTTAATCATTTCTGACGCCCTCGTAATGCGGAAATGTGTTCGTTATAAATACGAAAAGTGAATAAATTAAGTTTGTACGCGTGAAATTAGAACCCAAATGGTATTTTACCAAGACATTGGCTGCTAATGATGTAATAATGCTTGTTAGGACACTGAAGTGCAGCTTTCTGAACAGAGTTCCAGCTCAAAGAAGCTTTTCTGGGGCAATTATATCAGCAATATGCTCTCAAAGAACGTCCCAGAGAATAGTATCCAGAAGCGGTCGAATTATTTGAACTATTCTGATTGTACACAGACGACGGTTGATACAAGGCATGGGAGGACAGGGATAAATCAGGTAGGGCTAAATGTTATTGGAGATAGTGAAATATGATGGAATTAGATGAATATAGTGGATGGAAATTCTGCACAAAATTCCCTCGATGAGATTTGCAATAGTTACAAGGAAAATCTTCTCCGGGAAATGCAGCTCGTACAATCACAAGTAGCGCGCGAAAACCCGTCAAAGAGAGCGACAGCGGTTGTAGATACAGATCAGATTGACGATCTGAGCTCTGATTGCGACGATGACAATGATAGCGAAAAGTCATCAGAGCGAACAGAAGCAGTCCCAAATTATGATCGATTGCGTTATGAGAAAGTGAGCACGGAAAACGATAAATTAAACGCAATGAATAATGACTTAAAACAACGAAATGAACTGCTTGAGAAAACTAACAAAGAGCTACAGGAGAGAATGGGTGAGATGCTTCATAGATTAAAGAAGCTGGAAGAGACGCAAAACAGGAGGAATCTCGCTCCGTTGGTGATCGAGCAGAATGAACTTAAGACACCGAAAGATAGAAAACAGATAAACTCGAGCTGGGAGGTACGATTAAATACTCCTGGAACTCAAAAAACGGTGAGAGAAACATGGAATCAACAGAGCAACAAAGAGAATAACGGTGGTGATTCGGGAGCGTCTAGAGCTCAAAATCAAATGATAATTGATGAAGTAAACCTAGAGTTGTTTATTTATCAGAGGATTTTTGGGTTTGATAGCTCTGCAAAATATACAAGATTACTCAGCCCATTGATTTGATAAAATGTGCAGTTCAAACTGAAAAAATCATGAGAACGGTACTACATTGATCTTGAATCGAATATATTTGCTAAACAATCATTAATGGGTTAGGTTCCTGCTTTGCAAAAGCTGCTGATGCAGATAGAAGGATTGGTTTATCCAGATATCAATCAAAAAGCTAACAATTTCAATTTTGAAGTGAGAGCAGCACTAGCAATTTGAT
>ENA-UOTZ01001864-UOTZ01001864.1-compost-metagenome-genome-assembly--contig:-NODE-1864-length-12671-cov-3.023265_pt1 | contig 12671 bp, 8 predicted proteins | sample MGYA00238144_ERZ746983 | MGnify/ENA primary metagenome ERZ746983 (study PRJEB28759, sample SAMN06268863) | compost metagenome | isolation source: single cell | place: USA: California, Emeryville, Joint...
AAAAGGTACACTCAATCGCGAGTTCTCATTTAATCTGCCAAGTAGACCAACTCTTTCTCGCAATAACTCCAAAACTAAAGGCTCGCACGAGATGTACGCCGAGTCAGCTCCTCAGATCACAACCGTAACCCCTAAACTTGGTAAAAATGTGACTTTAAGCTCTGATAGGTGGATGTAATCATCGTTTTCCTACCCAAAAACGAAAAGGAGCTCATTCCTGGCGTCCGAGTGAAGTTCACTCAGACCAATGATATCGATTTCTGCGATCTGATCAAAACAATAAAATCAATGGGCTTCCCAGTCGATAAAAACATGATATACTACTACAGTCCTTCCAATGACCTCAATGTGTTTTGTGGCCGTGACCCTCTTGCTCCAGGGACCATTATTCCTGGAAGAGAGATCACTCAAACTGAAGATAAGTACCAAGTACCAATCTTTTTCATGCAAAACAGGACTAATTCGTGCAAAGGTTACCATCAAGATCCGCCAGACCGTAGCCACGCAAGTTGGCACCACCGAAGTTCCAATGGAACTGGAAGCCGTCAAATCAGACTCCTCTCAGCCCGCCAATAATGCGAGCGGGTCGAAACAAAAAAGAACAAAGGAGCGAAAGATCGGGCAGGTCATTGACAAAGTCCTCACTTGGAGAAAACTTTACACCGGGTATAATGACCCTGCGACAGGCCAACTTGTGAAAATGTCTCTCGAAGAAGCTGCCAATAAAGTTGGAATTTCAAAGAAATCATTGGATGATTACCTTTTACAGATCAGGTAAGCGTCCTTGAGTGCCTCTCGCTTAATTTACCTACAAATAATACAGATTCGGAAAGAAGTACGGCTTCAATTTTAACGATCATTTTAACGACCGAGTCGGAGTACTCAGAACTTTTGTGAAGAAGCATAAGTCTGGCGGTAAGCCTGATAAGATGAGCTACGATGATAATAGTAACAATTACGTGAAATTCGCCTTCTGATCCAAGTTTTTCATAGAAATGTCATTGGAGTTGTCTCAACTCGTGGAGAAGAAAGAGCCTAGAGATAAACCATTTAAAGGAGAAATGAGCGCTTTCAAAGAAGCCATCCAACCGGAAGGGATCAACGCGAGATCAAAGAAGATCGCTGGTGGCAAACGATAAGAATTTAATGATTTGAACTGCCTGAGAACCATTTTTTGTTTGATTCAAATACACATGAATTGATCTTCGCTATTGTGTCAATGTATAAAATCCGAGTGCTTATCAATTGCAACTCCTTATTCGTCAAAAATACAAAAAGGATTTTATAGTATATCATCCTTACAAGTGTTAATTCTTCCTTAATTGTAGCGAGAAACCAGTGATTTAGAGACTTCCTATTATAATTTTGATAATGAGGAGTAACGTGCTTTAATTCTTCTTTTAAGCTCGCTAACTATTTTTGCTATTTGGTTCGAACCGCGCTAAAGATATTTAAAATATCCAAACAGAACTTTACTGATTATATATATTATCTGCATGGAATTTAGGTTTTCTGAGGAATTTCGGAATTATAAAGAGTCCAAGTAAATATTAGTGGAGGTTAGGAAACAGGACATATAGGAGAACTTTTTCATTATGGGTCATTCAAACTCAATGTAAAAAGCAAAAATTGATCTGTCAATGAGTTGAAGGTGAAATATAATTAGATATATCTATTTAATCGATTACGATAGTTGCGTTCGCATTCTGCAGCTTAATTACATTATTCTTAAGCACCTGCGCATTGGCGTCCTTGTGCGACAGCAAAGTCGCATCGATATTCATATTTAAATGCAGAAATCGTTCTTCGGTTACTTCAAGCACAGCCTGCGTAAAGTTACACAGGGCGTCAATGCTCACCTTTGTCCCCCAGCAATAAAACTCAAGTCTCGTCAACTTCTTCATATCCTTAATACCTTTCGTGATTTGCGCCAGCGCCTCCGAGTCGAATCCTTTACAGTGCGCTACATGCAGTGAAAACGCATTTAACTCGACTCTTGAAGCGATCGTCTTCATCAAGTTTTGCATCCCCGCCGAGTCGCCTTCATTCGCGTTTTTAAACGTCAGTTCAAGCGCATGGAGCTCCTCGAGACCTTTTATCATGTTTGCTAGGTTGGACAAGTTATTATTATCGATAATCATCTCGTCGGTGAAGTGCAAAGAGATGCTTCTTAGCGTCTTTTTGTCTCGCAAAGTCGCGAAGAGCGCATGAAGGATATCAGGGTTTTCGAGCCTAAAGTGGATTTTAAGTGAGTTTAGCTTTTCCATCGATTTGAGGTTCTGTGCCAGCGTGTCAACAGCTCGTGACGAGCTTATTTCCTTGAACTCGAGGGACTCTAAATTCGGATTCGCCACCAGGGATTTTATCAGTGATATCTCAAGTTCTTCCTGGGTTGAGTCAAATTGGGTGTTTTCTTGCTGGTAAATTGAAAAACTCGTTAACGAGCTAGCCTCCCGGAGGATATCGCATAGGCTTTGGGCGAACTCATGGCTGTTAACGCCTTTTAGTTCGAAGAGGCGGATTTTTCCGCCGCCGAGCATCTGATTCGTAAATTTAGTGATGATTTTGGCGTTCGAATCTATCTCGATATTCGCAAGATTCAAGCTAACTCGCTCTGCGTCCGGGAGAACGAGGGATTTTTCGATGATTTCTGTGAAGAAACTTGGGTCTTGAGGTTTGATGACGATTTGGTAATAAGTGGTGGGAGTTTCGTTGCTTTTCTGGGCCGACTCGAGGTCTCGAATATTTTCGATAATTAAAATGTTCCCGTTTTTTGAGGGACTCTGGCTTTTCTCTCTAAAAAGACGTTTCATAGGCCTGGGACTCGGAGGGATCTCATTGTTTTGGGGCTCGTTTGATTGCATTTGGAAAGATTTTTAATGTTTAGAAATTCGTGCCTGGAAGGTTGATAATTAATTAAAGATACTACTTAATAGAAGCAGAGTTGACTATTTAGCTAGTGTAGTCATGAACAAATCAAAACATTTTTTTATTACTTAGAGGACGGGTTTTTGCGAGTCTCAAACTTGATCGGTGAAGATTTCGCCTAATTTTTTCATCAGACAGCAGAGATAATTTAAATATTATGGAGCTTTATCGATCTGTAAGCCAGAAAAAAATTTGAAAATTCTGTTCTTAATGGGAAGGGAGAAGGAACAAATACTGAGACATGAAGAATTTATGCCTTTTTCAAAGAGAAGTGGTGTCATTTAGAAAAGCTTAGAATAAGTATTATCATCGTGATTAAATGATGATTATAGCCAAAAAAATGGACGAGGGAAATTTTATGCGAGAATTTCTGCAGAATATGGTGATTAACTTTTGAGTAAGCTCTGAGAAATAGCAATTCTGACCAATTTCAATTTTTCTATTTTTTTGTTTTGCAATGTTGGTTCTGGAGAATTCAGAGTAATCATGAGGTTCTATAGGCTCACATCATCATCGATGGCAGCTCGTGAGTACAGTGACAAGTCGCGTTTTAAGAAAACTGCTTTAGTCACATTGAATCAATCAGAAAAAAAAAACTAAAAAAAAAAGAATCCTGACCAAGAAAAAATGATTTGTCGGAACGAATGTCAGCAATGTAATTAAAGCCTTTCTCTGCATGATTGCATGATGATGTTTATTGCTACATTTCGGAGACCAGACCCAAAAAACGGCATCCTTTCATTATTCTCTTGCTAATGGGATCCGAGTCCGAATCAAACGGATATAGTCTTAATTCCACTGACTGCTAATATTTACACTCGACAATTTAAAAATTTAATACTTTCGAATAATTGCAAAAAGGACGCCTAATAATGGGGTTGTGTAACTCAAAGCAAAGACTCGTCGGAGACGAAGAGAAATTCGAGCCATACAAACGCACGATTTCCAAACTCGAGCACAATGAATTTATCCGCAAAGACGCTATACTTTCATTAGGAATTCACAACATTAAAGATTTCTTCGTGATACACGAGAAAAATTTGCTCGTTCTCCTCACCGGCGACTTTTACAAATCTGAATTCAGTTTCAAGAACGACATTAGTATCCCCTCCAAAGAGATCTTCACGCCAATATTCTCCAACTCACTTAGCGCTTCTGTTGACTACATTCCACAAGCTTTTTTTAGCGAGGCTCAGAAAGAGTCCTGCGCGCCTGCCCAGATCACTTTCTACTCTATCAAATCTCGTAAACCTGTAAAAAGGTTCTCAGGGTTCTCACAAGGGTTGTCTTGGTACACTAATTGCCATTATAGTAAATGTCTCAAAGGGCTTCTGCTGCTGGAGCTAAGCCTGAACCTCTACGTGCTCTTTATGAATGGTAAAACGCTTTCAAAAGTCATTTTCCCAGACGATTGCTGTGTGGATCTACGTACATATGAAGTTCTTGACAACCTCGGCCTCTTGATCACAGGCTGTAAGGACTCTTCGATTGATATCTATTCAACCACCTCTGAAAGGACGCAGAGGTTTGTGAACCAAGGGCAAAGATTCATTTATCTGGATCCTCATCAGAAGATCAAAACCAACTTTTCTGATCCAATGGCCAAGGTGTCAAATCTGAGCTACTGTCGGCAGTTGCAGATGATATGTGCGATTTCAGATCAGAATGAGTTAAACTACTACTGCTGGAACGCATCCGATAACCAATTCGGACAGATCGAGCTGATGAGTTCAGATAGCGCAACGAAAGCGCGTCAACGGAACTCATATGCGAGTAGGACGGTGAGCACGAACTTTTTCAAACGATTTGATTATGTGGCTGGAAGGAAAAAACTCTGGGCTTTCGTGGAAGGGAAGTGTTTATACCTCTGGCATACGGATTTCTCACAAACAGAGATATATGACATTTCAAATTTTGCTGAAAGGCAAGAGATAAAGCTATTAACGTCAGTCAACTGGGGAAATTTCATGGGTTCAACAGCGAATTTTGGTTGGGATTCTGTTTATCTCGCACTGAAGGAGATATACGAAACGATTCGGTCTGAAGCAAAAGCGTTGATTATGCTTGCGAGGTTGTATAATAGTCATCAGACCTATGAAAATATCCTGAATGATTGTATCTGTAAGGATGACGGGGACTTTGTTCTGGTGAGCTTGATCAATGACCCGCGTAATTCTGTGTGTCAAATTACGTCGGCGGCAATGGTATGAGAAAGACGAATTTCAAATTCGAGGGTGTGAAATAATTTATTAATTGGAATTAAGAGGTAAGGTCAGGTAAATAAGGTAGAGGCTAATTTCCTTAAGTAGGTTCTGCATCAAAATGAATGTATTTAACCTAAAGTTTGATAAACATTTTTATTATATATCAAGATTTAAACATGAAATTTCTGAAATAAAGTTGAACAATTTGCTTGTAAGGCTAATTATTTAAGATTCTTCAAGCGAAGACTTGCATTTCACCATGGGTTATACTTTAAGTATTACCGGTAGATGGTTTATAAAAGCCAGATTAAGATATAAATCCTCTTCTTGTTGTACACAACAGAAAATCAATAAGAAAACTCAACAAATACTTTCTTAGAATTACAAACTTAAGCTTCATATCATTGTTTTGAGCAACAACAAACCATGGTTTTCATATCTTAATTAGCTAACGAAACAAGACTGTAACTAAACAAGACTTATGCTAGTGATATATTCTGATTTATTTATTTTGAGGTATTTGCTTTTTCACAAATCTAGATTTATCAATGAAACCTTTGCTAATTGAGATACTAAGACACTCTGAGTTCATTACACTGAGCTCCATTACCAAAACGGTCCATTTAACTACTGGCATTTTAGACTACAAATCACCAACAAAAGAGGATTAATGAACCTATATCATCTAAAGTGCCATTGGCCATGCTCTCATGGTGACATCTAATCGCTAATATAGATTCCTTAAAGCAAGGCTTTTCTTGATTTAAAGATTTTTCTTCTTTTTAAGATTATTTTCGGACAAGAAAATTCATTATCTTGCCAGCTAATAGTAGCGTCTTTACATACTTCAGCACGAATACGATTTTGGAAGAGCTCCTTCATGCATCATGGACAACCGCGTACTTACATGTAATTGATCATCAGTTCAATTCAGTACACCTAATTTAAACTCTTTTCTTCCTTCCTCAATTTTTATTATAAAAAATACTGATTTTAATTTCCATTCAGTGCAACTGACACTCTCCAATAGTTGACGTTCACACAGCAACTTTCGTCGTGATTGCTTTTGCGGAAAGCAACAGCACCCCTCTCCAACGTTAATTACCCTTTCCAGCCACTAGAACGATTTCAGAAGTAACTCAAAACCCACATATTTCTGACACCAGCCAAATTACCTTGAAATAAATTCTTGCCTTGACAAGTAATTCATAAACCCACCACAGATTATTGCTTCTTGTCCTTCTCGTACAGTATACCTCTTTGATTTAGAGACTATCAACAGTGCACTGTTGACAAACGGATTTTAAGGCGTTTACTGGACCTGAGCAATTCAGTAGCTCCCGGTCTAGATTTTCGTTGTACATTTAAGGCTATTATCATAAAACAAAGCGTTTGAGAACGCCGCGAAATTCGCTAACTGTTGCATCTTGCTTAAAAATGGGCCAGAAGAATTCAAGAGAGAATTGCCTTTCCACCACCGCCACCAAAAAGATCCGCCGTCATTCTGTGTGTGATTTTGAAACGCTTCAGGCTCCCAGAGGAAACTCGGACCGACTAGTCACCGAGCCTTCTAAAGGGCAAGAGCCACCCGAGGATTTCTATCCATCACATGACCGTAATAGGACTCCGGTTAAGGATAAAGGAAATCTTTATTCTGAGCTACGAGGCCTTCCTACACAAACACCTAGAGGAAATCTTTCAAGAACATCATCAAATGAGATGGCTCTTGAAATAGATTACCCTCGAACCTCAGGTCGCTCCCAAGCTCCGTCTATTCTCTATTATTTAGATAATCACCAGCACAGGCTCTCTGTGCTTGATCCCAAGACCGAAATTTGGAAGAAAAACGACTTGAAACAAGCTTCCTGCGAGCATCCAAACTTCGGTCTTTCGTCCTACGCGACCATCGTATTCCGAAACCAAATTCTTTCTCAGCTGCAGGAATCAGTCCTGGTGGCCGTTGACAACGATACGATACACGTCATTGGGAAAATGCACCTGGAATACAGCATCTCCAAGAACAATTTTACATTATTGAGAGAGCAAGCTCCAAAATTCACCAACCCTACGGTTTGTTTCGGAGCGAACAATATTTTCCTCTTATCTGGCCAACATGGCACCGAATGCGTCAACAACTGTGTAAGATACGATCTCACGAAGAAAGTCTGGATCACAATGCCTTCGCTGCCATCACCACATGTCAATGGCAGTGCTACGTTGTGCTATTTCGACCCTGAGAAGCGCGATTCTTACAAAATCGTCATTGTTGGTGGATTTTCCTCGAGAATTCCAACACTATTCAACTATACAGCCAGTGTTTTCGATTCTGAGAGTAACAGTTGGGACGTCATTCCATTGGAAATTGGTTGGGGGAAACCAATAAGATTTATTCGAGCACCTATCGTGCAAAACAGTGAGAGAAACCTCTTGATTCTTCATCATGATGGGGAAGAATTGGACTTCTACTTGCTGGATATTAATTCGCGAAATCTATCAGAAGCTGAAGGCCACCATACTGAAATGGGGGTGAGTATTCAGAAGAAAGCGCCTTTTTGTGTTACTGAAGACAACAATTTGATGTTCTTAGCTCGAGGGTGTAATTACACAAAAAGTCTACCGGACCTGGTAGAGGATCCCTCCGAACGAGCTGATAAAGAAAGGCTTTCATCAGAATACTCCGTAATTAAAATCAATCTCTCGCCAAATCAGAGTTTACTCAGTCTGTAAGCTCGTTTGTGAGGGTCTTGGAGCTCAAAGCTCAGTAATCAAGGTTGAATATCGAAAAAGAGATTTTTTATTATTAATAAGAGGCTAGGTTTTTTTTTTGTACAAAACAACAATAATAAGAGTTTTTTTTTTTAGAAATTACATCTATATAACAATATTAATAATGGTAGCTAGTGGGTATCGTTTTTTTTTAGTGCATACTCGAAAGTTTTTTTTCCTTCTTTCATGGTTAACTATCTAAATATCTATTTATTCTATACAATTTAACAATTTTGTTCTGGTAGGAGGAGCTGTTTATTTGTAATGCACAAAGAGAGAATTCATATAATTAATAGTGTGCCTTGGGCGTTGACAAAGGAGATTTATTGTTTCTGACACTATTGAGAGATTTGATCGACTTTATTGTTTCAACAAGCTCAATAGAGTGGAATGGCAATGTTTAAAGACAAGGGGCTAGTAGTAATCGAATTGCACTGACCATTTAGTTGAGAAACTTCGAGGACGGTCTTCTTGAATCCCGACCGTAGGAAAAATTTAAATTCCAAATTAAAACGAAAGAACTCATATTAGAAATAAATAGATTCGGAAATAAAAGGACTGAGAGAGATAGTTGCCAAAATATGAATTCAACAACTCAGAAGATTGAACCAATTACCATCACAAAGGTAGTAGACGGTGTTGAGACGAAGGAGACCCTGAAGCCATGCTGCGCTTGCCCAGAAACCAGAAAAATGAGAGATAATTGCATTCTTAACAACGGCGAAGAAAAATGTCTCGAGTTTATTGACGCACATAAAGATTGCCTGAGATCAAAAGGTTTTAAAATATTGTAGTAGACACCCTACCTGTTTGAAGTTCGATATTTTTCTTCATAGACTGCTTTATTGTGTGATTGTTCGTATTCAAAAGACCAAATATATCAGAATTGCTCTTTTTGGTGATGTGTTAAGTTGAAGTCAGGAGAACTGTCATTCGGAAGCACAATAAACTCAAACAGCTTCGAATGACAAGAGATGGAGGTGTTAGAACTAGCACTTAGAAAGATCTTTATTCTGAGTAGGGCTTATTGATCTGAGAAAAATTGGAGAAAGTGAGCTACGTTTAGAGTATTTTAATGTTAGGCACTTTCAACGATGTATTAAAGTTGGGTTGTAGCAATTTTTCAATAGGTTTCTTAGCTTAGCATGTGAATAAGATGGTAGTTAAATTTTACGATGGAGTTATTTGGCGTCATTTTATCTATTTTGGCATCCTCTCTAATCCATCGCTTGACGACGTATTAATGTCAATTCCGCATATATTTTCTAAAATGGTTCACTCAAACTTATCTTTACAACATAACATCACTCACTGTAGCACTACAACAGCAGCAAAGAACTAAGAAGGAAACAACGTTCAAGTGATCGAGATTAAGAAAATCAGGAAAAACTGAAGCAACATCAAATCAACATCTATTTCGATGAATTCAATATTTGGCAAATTTTCCCATATATTGCAATATGATCGCCGACCAACAAACATTTTTTTTATTCAAGATCGTAAAACAAAATTTATCTAGCATTTTACATATGTACAATCGTCCTTCTTAACAAAAAAGCATGGTGGATTTGACAAAATTAATGGGTGTTAGCGCTCGTGTCCACAATTGATGTTCCTAATTGGATAATCCACACTGTTGATCTGCATTCTTCAATGTCAATGACTCATGCTTTGACCTGATGTGGTGCTTGAGTAATGTTTCGGACCTGAGGTTTCAAGATCAGTTGTTAGTTTTTAGCAAGCCAATCTTACCCATATACTTTCTGGCATCTCTCTATGGAACAGTTATAAGAACGATTAATCTGTGCTGCGGGCCTTCTCTTTCTTTTTGTTTTTTGAAGACAATGATAGCTCCTAATTTTATAGCTTTCTTCATTCTTTGATTCAGGCAATTGCTGTTCCAAACCTTTCTTATTCTCCTAAAAATCCCAAAGATATTTTAAAAAAAAATCATTAGTTATTACTTCCTTAACGTTGGCTATCGAGTCTGACGGATGTGCTGGTACCGGCAGCAAGTCTAATATTATCCTGAAATGAGAGCATCTCCGATAATTACCATCTGAGGGAGGCTGCCCATTTATAATTTGTTGAAAAGGGCTCTGTGGTACCTCAAGCCCCTTCTGCAACCCAGCTCCAAGCGAATTTTTTAAAGAGAGAGGAAGGTAGGGGTTGATGGCAGTTTCCAATGTGGAATTCTGTAAGGGGCTGAAGCCAACGTAATTGGTGAGGGTGGTTTGATTTGGCATCTCAATTGGCATGGAGAGATTTTTTTGCTGAGATTTGGGAGCCAAGTAACTTGGTACTTGTTCTTGTTTCCCATGAGGGAAACTATTCATCAGTGGACTTGGAAAATGATTTGAAGTAGGCGGTTGTGGCAATCTTACTGCTCCTACAGCCTGATGATTAATCGGCAGGAGGCTCAACCTCGTATTCATGAAGAGCCATGAACTCTGATCGTTGGAAACTAGGAAATTCATTTTGATACTTTATAAAATCTCTACGGTCAGCCGATTTTAAGTCTCTATTGTAGGCCATCACGGAGCACGGTAAATAAATCTCAAGTTAATGCTGAGGTTGAGAATTTTCTATTATTACTGACAGTTATTTGAAGAATCGTCAGAGCAAATTTTAAGATTTGAAAATTAACCCAATTTTTCCTTTCTAATATACCAAAAAGCTCTTAATAAACTGTACTGCTCTCTCTTTATGCTGGAAATCGGCTCGTTCTTCCTTTATCTACTGCTACTACTTATTCTTTTGACGGTACGACGGATTAGCTTTCGCAAGCTCATAATGCAGATGAAATCAACGCCTCGATATTGCTGGTCCATTATTGCTACAAGACCTATAGGAATTATTGTTCGCAGGGTAAATTCCTTATCTTTCCAAGAACTATAATTATACAAATTTGAAATTAATATCCATGAGATAAAAGTTTTATTGATGATTCTTGAGAACTCAATCATTTTTTTGTGCTTAATAAATTTATTACCTCTTTATTAAATCCACTTCGAACCCCTTGATAAATTTGGCAAAGCTCCACTCTCTAATTTATTGGAAACCAAAATTTAAAGCGAAGCAAAGCTGACCAGTCCGATCATTCGAGCCGCATAGCTAGCATACGATAAATGCTTCGAATAATTTCCTTTATGTGGCTCTTTCTGCAGTTATTTAGCAATACTCGGTACCGATATGTCTAGTTTCTGGAAATTTGAATATCTCGCATTTTTAAAGAGACTGGCTAATCATGTGTAGAGCAAAGTTATCAAAAAAATTAGAATGCAATTGCTTAGTGCTATGTTTTGATGGTTGAGCTAACCGATGATCATCGAAATCATTGAAAGGGTGAGTCAGAACACAATTATTCGCATTCAGCTTGCAGAAATGGCCTTCCTCGTGATGGAGTGCAGCTGAAGTTCTTTGGGAATGTTTCATAGTGAACGGACAAATTTTACGATTTGAATCAAATTCTTTGGCTCTAAGTTCCCTTGAGAAGAGCATCATATAATTTGGTTAGTTGAATGGAAATATTCACAGCAAATTTCTCGTTGTAAGAGACTAGCTACTATGAGAGGCATGATCCTGATAATAAATATATAAGTTGACACTTTTCTGAGTCAACTTCAGATAATAAGTAAGACCTAAAACAAAAAATTCATTAATTCTGTGGCTATGAAGGTAATTCTACAGAAAAATGACATTGTCAATAAACATTATTAAGATAATTTGTTATTTCTGAGAATGCACTTAATTCGAATGTTCAAGGTTGAAAGATACGTAACTCAATCTGAACTTCTGTGTAATTATAATAATGATAAGGTCAATTATAATAAAATCACTTTTCTAAAAAAAATCGAGAGTAAGGTCAAGACTTATTGCCCTGCCTTCTGATTGAAAAAAGAAATTTAGTTTATAATTCCAAAGTTTTGTCACCCTGAATCTGCTGGGGGAATCCCGTTGGTTTTTACATCCGTTTTCTTTACGAAGTTCGGACTTTCACTGGAAAATGGAACTCTATGGCTCAATGCTGATCCACCTTTAGTTATTTGTCTCTAGAGACAACCTATTAGATCACTGGTTCTTAAGTGGAGAGCCAATTAAAATCGGACTGACATCAAGAGGTCTCTTTTCTTCCAAATTTTGACTGATAGATGAAGATCTTGAAAATTCTTTCGTAGGTGTATTAGTGCCTGTAGCTGCTTTTTCGATAACACTCTTCAAATTGTATTGCTTGACCCAGGGAAGCGGTTTTCTACTTGCGCTTTGACTTATCAACTCTCTTGTAGTCATGTCAGCAGTTCTGTTGAGGCTAGATTCTTGAAGTGATTCTTTATCAAGATCTTGGATCTGCAAATTATCTTGCCTTAAGGAAGGATCGTCGATGATCCTCTGGAGTCGTTTTAGTTTTCGATTTTCAACGAGGATTTTACACAACTGACAAACTTGAATAGCTGTTTGAATGCCGCCTACCACTGTCAATATCAAGCTTCCACCAATGAGCATAAAATTAAAATACACGATTGGCCAGCCTAGATTATTCCATAGTTCTATACGATCCGAGAAGTCAGCGCTTTTGGTCACAATGGCGAGTCCAACCACGCATGACGTGACTCCAATGACGCATAATTCAAAGTAGATTCCCATGATAAATTCAAATTTGTTCTTGACTGGCCTGAAGATCACCATATAAGCAAAGTATGAGCAATGTATGGCTAATGCTGCGATACTCTGCCATTGAGGATAACCAGGAAATAGCGCCAAATTAAGACTGAA
>ENA-UOTZ01001865-UOTZ01001865.1-compost-metagenome-genome-assembly--contig:-NODE-1865-length-12663-cov-6.998331_pt1 | contig 12663 bp, 9 predicted proteins | sample MGYA00238144_ERZ746983 | MGnify/ENA primary metagenome ERZ746983 (study PRJEB28759, sample SAMN06268863) | compost metagenome | isolation source: single cell | place: USA: California, Emeryville, Joint...
TTAATGGTGAGACCCAAGACGTAATCCAATTTGTTTTCAGATTCATTCAAGACACCCATCTTATAAAGCTTCTTCATGAGGGCGCTACCTTCGAAAACTCTTTTTGGGTCTTTCTCATCAAGAGTAAGAAGCTCTCTGGCAGTCTTTCTAATCTTTGCCAAGGTAAGTCTGACTCTCCAGACTTCTCTCTTGTTCTTCAAACCGTATTTACCGATGAGCTTGAGTCTATTTACGTAGCACAATGAAATTCTCCGCTAATAATTGAACTCTTACTCTTCATCGAGTCTTTCCTTCTCGAATGGTCTTCTTGGTGTGTTGAAAGTGGTAGAACCTGTGTGCCAGAGGATTATTAAGCTAACAAGTCAGGAGGGAGAGAGTGGCTTACGGTTGATGTAGTTCTTTCCCATGTGACCTCCCTTTTTAAGATTCTTTTACCCTTTTAAAGAATTTTAAATAAAACTTCACTCAAGCTTGATAAATAGGCAAATTTCCCATTGAATTTTATATCCATTTGCCTACGCTGAAGAAATCAGAGACTGATGTAAAGATGCGAAGAGACAGACTTTCTTTGCTGACTAGATTTATCTGCTGTACAAAACTCAAAGAACAGCTTGTGGTTTTGTATGTATATAATAAATTTCAATGAAATTATTATCAATGCATTCGTATTTACTAATGTGCCATATAACACTGTAGTATGCAAGTAAATTGAGCTATATCTGTAGCACTCCAGCGCTTGTTTTTGTGAAGATGAGGCTTCCGATCTTTCTAAAGCGTTCTAAACAGTTTGCCCGACCATTTCGTACGATTGCCTATTGGGTCTGGCTTGAGGAGCTCCATCTCTGCCTCGCGGCCAGCAAGCCACCGAACAAATCCAAATAGTAGCCAAGATCACGGGAAGCACGACATAGGTCACAGCCATGAGAGCAAGAGTACTATTAGCGCAGCGTCGAATGTTGAGGAGAGCTGTTAGTCCGTAAAGCCATAAGAAAAATGAAACAACGTGATAAAAGCGCCAAATACTGAATAGCCACTTCGGTGGGCGGCGATTTTGAGGATTGGGGTCGTTGCGAGCTTTTTTAGCGAGACGATAGCCGATTGGAATGCTGGATATGTTCCAGCCAGCGAGAAAGATATGGATATATTGGGCTATTTTGCTAAAGAGGTAGATAGGGCCGGGGCAAGTGTTTTTGTCGGCATATGGAACGACTATCCAGAAGGCAATCAGCCAGCAGAGGTTTACAAATCCTTGGGTGAGTTGGACATATGGCAGGGTTTTTCGGATCCGATTTGTTAAATACTCGCGGAACTGGTTTGGGTTGATGTAGGTTTCTTGCATTTTTTACGTGTTCTTTCTGGGATCGAATTAAATTTATTTCTCATTTTAGAAGGAATTTAGTATATTCTAAAGTCATCCGGCAATACATAGAGGTATATTACCACACATCGAACTCCCATAGTTCGCTCCGTTATCGATGAATAAATCGTATTGATTATCACCTGAGAATAAAGTGAGACAAGTTGTGAAGTATTTTAGATGATTTAACTCACTCTGCATCGGAAAGTGATGAAAATTTCATGCTAGTTGTAGGAGTGGCCGAGAGATCTAATAAGAAGAAGACTGAGAATTTTATCCGTAATGTTAACATCCAATACCCAAGAATAATCTCTCCACATACTATCATTTTTGTGGAAGATCTGAAATAAAACAATGAATTCAAACCTCATACGGAGTGATTAGCTCAGAAACATACATGCACTATTTTGCATATTGTAGCAAGAGTACGGTGCAGTGAACGCTTTATCTTAATTTTTTTTTTCTGAATTCCAAACGTTTTGACGAGAAAAGGAATTTTTTCGTAACAAATGGTTGCAATTTCAGCGGGAGACTTCTGATTTTACAGGACAGGCATCATAGGAGAGATAGTCCAATTTGCGATTATCGAAAAATGCGCAATTCATTTATCGATTGAGTTTAAATTTTTAAATCATGGCACACAATTGCCAACCATGCTCGTGCCTTCCAGTTCGCTGCAGACTCTCAAATGACTGACAAGATTTCTTCCCTGCCGTCAAAACTTCTGAAAATTAGCAATTTATTTAGTTATTTGCAACTTTTCCTGTTAATCGTCTTATCATCTGAACGGAGATACTCTCTATCCTTTCCGACGCGAGCCATAAATGTCCCAGCCTCTTGCAATAACCTTCTGCTTCATTAAAAAACCCTCTTTATTTTCATTTTAGCACTTTCACCAGCTTTTCAATATGGACACCCCTTTTGTTAGTCGTTATGTACTTTCCTTGATCGAGATTTCGATAATCTCGAATTGAATTTGAACATGAAAGTTTTAATTAAAGCATGCAAATTCTAAAACAGCACACGTTTAGATTAAAACTCAATTCGCATTTTTTAACTCATATATCCAAATTTGCCATGGTAGAAAGCCAACGCATTACCGACGTCGCCTCCTTTGAAGAGTTCCTGAAGAAGGCCGAAATCGAATACAAACTTCACAAGCATGATCCTGTCATGACTGCTGCAGAAATGCTTGAGAAAGTTAAAACCGATAAAGCCCCTATCATCAAAAATCTCTTTATGGAAGACAAAAAGGGCGGTCTCTTCCTCACTTCCGCTCACCATCAGACCCAGGTTGGAAGACAGTTTTACAAAACGGTTGGAACCAACTACAGCAACTGCAGACAGGCTAAGCCTGAAGTTTTGGAAGAAGTCCTTGGAGTTAAGCCTGGTGCTGTTACTCCTTTTGGTTTGATCAACGATAAGAACAAAAGAGTCAAAGCTTTCATCTTGGACGAGACCTTGATGAAGGAGGAGTACCTCGCGTTCCACCCAATGCAAAACGACTACACCGTTGAATTGAAGAGAACTGAATTCGAGAAATTCCTGCAAAAAATCGGCAGAGAGCCTGTCGTTCTGAACCTCGTTGACTCAGCTGAGCCTAAGCCAGAAGAGACCGCTGCTAAGGGCGGTGCTAAGGGTGGTGCTAAGGGTGGCGCTAAGAAGGAAGAAGAGAAGAAGGAAGAAGACAAGCACGATACCAAGCTCTGTGTTGAGTTCAAGAAGGAAGAAAACTTCTCTGAATGGTACTCTGATGTCATTATTAAGAGTGAGTTGATCGACTACTACGACGTCTCTGGATGCTATATCATCAGACCTTGGGCCTATGCTATTTGGGAGCAGATTCAGAGATACTTCGACTCATTGATCAAGGAGGTAAGACTCTTATAAGCTCTCCTAACCGTTCTAATTGACTTGTATTATCTAGCTCGGAGTTGAAAACTCTTATTTCCCAATGTTCGTTTCCCAAAAGGCTCTTGAAACCGAAGCTACTCACGTTGAAGGTTTCGCCCCTGAAGTCGCTTGGGTCACTCGTTACAGCAAGACCGACCTCAAGGAGCCTGTTGCTATCAGACCTACTAGTGAGACCATCATGTACCCTGCTTTCGCGAAGTGGGTGCAAAGTCACAGAGATCTCCCAATCAAAGTCAACCAATGGTCAAACGTCGTCAGATGGGAGTTCAAGCATCCTACTCCTTTCATCAGAACCAGAGAATTCCTCTGGCAAGAAGGCCACACTGCCCACGCTACCAAAGAAGAAGCCGAGAAGTTCACCTTTGATATCCTTGACTTCTACAGAAGAGTTTACGAAGATTTGCTCGCCGTTCCAGTCATTAAGGGAGTAAGCTCTTTCATGTTAATTTGAACTCATAAGTTCACGTTCTTTAGATCAAAACTGACAGTGAGAAGTTCGCCGGAGGTGATTTCACTTCCACCGTTGAGACCATCATCCCAGCAAACGGACGATCTGTTCAGGTAGCCGCTTCCGCGCGTTTTGGTGAGCTAATTGATATATATCCTAGGCCGCTACCTCGCATCATTTGGGACAAAACTTCTCTAAAATGTTCAAAATCAACTTCCTTGATGAGAAGAAGCAACCAGCTCTTGCCTGGCAAACTTCTTGGGGTCTTTCCACTAGATCTCTCGGTGTTGTCATCATGGTCCACGGTGACGACCAAGGTCTCGTGTTGCCTCCAAAGGTCGCGATGATCCAAGTCATCATCGTTCCTCTTTTCTTCAAGGACACCAACAAAGAAGAGCTCTTGGGCAAGGCCGATGAGATCTTGAAGGGACTTCAAAAAGCTGGTATCAGAGCCAAGATCGATGATAGAGAGAACTACACTCCTGGATGGAAGTTCAACCACTGGGAGCTGAAAGGTGTTCCTCTGAGACTCGAGCTCGGTCCAAAGGAACTCAAGAACGGAGAAGTCAAAGCCGTCCAGAGATACGACAACGCCAAATACCAATTGAAACTCGAAGGATTGACTGAACAAGTAAACGATTTTAAGTCCCTCTAATAAAACTAATGGTTATGCGTCCAGATCGCCACTAAACTCGAAGAGATCCATAAGGGAATGCTTGGCAAGGCAACTGAAATCCTCCACAGCAGAATTGCTGAGGCTCACGACTGGGCCACTTTCATCAAGGAATTGAACCAAAAGAAATTCGTCTTGACTCCTTGGTAGTTACTGAGATTAAGTTTGGGGTCTCATTTGCTGTATTAGGTGCATGGAGCAAGAAGAGGAAGACAAGGTCAAGGAGAAATCAGGCATTGACTCCAAGGCTTTGGACGCTAAGGAAGAGGGAGTAAGACTATCTTTTGAAATTACATGGTTCCAATATACTAATTCATTAATAGCCACAAGGATTGACCGGCGCTGCAAAGACTCTTTGCATTCCTTTGGACCAAAAGCCAATCCAAGAAGGCGAGAAATGCTTCTTCACTGGAAAGCCTGCCAAGAAGAGAGTTCTTTGGGGAAGATCCTATTAAAAAGAATGTGACCTCGTGGTCGCTTTTTAGTAAAGCAATTCATATATATCGGGTTATGGATTAGTGCTTGCCTAAATATAGTTGCATCTATTTCTCGAAATAGTGAATAAATCAAAATATATTTACAAAGAAAATCGGATCTAGGTATTAGGAAATTTAAAAAACATTACAAATTAACTAGCACCACTCTCTCAGGGTCGAACTATGATTAATTATGTAATTTGTCTCAACGATTAGAAGTTTGTAGGGTTTTCTGTGTTCAGCATGTAAACTGGAACGCGATAGCTTATAAATATTGAACAGCTAACTCATTTCACTTATATGAGCATTAACACGCACAACTGCGACTATCAGGGGAGCCCTCGCGCTTTCTCTTTCTTTTTCTGCTGCTTTCTTTCTTCTTGATCATTGGAAGTGTTTCGGCGGTGTTTAAGTTGTAGATTGGAGGAGGTGTAAGGAGTTTTCCTTCCTAAAAATATGGAAAGCATAGAGTATAATTATTCCATTGCAGATCTATATTACTTGAGGAAGCGACACAGAGATCTTCTTTAAAAAAATGACGGCAGCCTCCGAGAACAGCTTTCATAAAAATTAATTACTCACTCAGAAGGAATAAGCGCCGGTGTACTTGCTCTATATTGTACCCATCTTTAGCGGAGACCTCAAAAAAATCCGCTTCCAGTTCCTTTGCCAAATCAATTCCTTCAGCAGTGCTTACTTCTCTCCTGAAACCAGGTGGGAATGAAAATTTCAAGCGAAGGTTTTTGTTGTTACTGAGCATTGAGGTCAACTTTGTTCCCTACAAGCATGTAGGATTGCTTTGCCTTTCCACTCTGGAATGCTTCTGTTTTCCATTCAATTACGTCTTCAAACGATTTTCTCCTTTAATCCAATGTTAAATTCAACACTAGAGCAATACTAATAAGTCACTGAGTAACATCGTAAACCAAGAAGACCCAATCGGCTTTTCTATAGAATTGCCTTGTAACAGACCAAAAAGCTTCTTGGCCAGCCTAATGTCCATTTTTTAAAAACGGAATTGATAATTGAATCAACAACTTACAGTATCATGAAGCAGAATTCGAACAGGAAATTGGAGCTGCTTCGGTGTGATGATTTTTTGCCGAAATTCAACGCCAAGAGTCACCGGCTCGTGTCGAAATTTATCGCCCACAAACCGCGATATTATTGATGTTTTCCCAACACCTAGGAAATCATTAACCACTGAAGTCCATAAGATAAAACCTAAATCTCCAACAAGTATGCATTTGACTTTTGGAGTCTCATTCATTAGCGTGATGCTCACAAAAGATTAAAGAAACTTTTTTCATTTTTTAAGCTCGCGAGGCAAAAAAGAGATGAATCTGACCGAGAAGTAAGTGAACATCAGTAAAGGAAGGTAGTATAGAGACATCTCGACAAGTAAGAGGATCGCTCATCACTTTCAACCAGCAATTCACTGCAAGTAATTCGGTTTGTAAAAAATATCTTTCTTATTTACTTTGATTTAATTTGTTAAAAAATTTAACGTGAATCTTCGAGTTCCACACTGATTACATCAGTCTTACTGCTTATTTGACATAATTTTTCATAATCTGTTTGAACAGAAATTCTTTTTTTACGTTTAATAACTGTTGTGCAGATCACGTTCTGCCATTAAAAATATGATTTTTGCTGATGCTTAGGTTAAAGTTTATAAATCTTCAAACAGTTGATTAAGATTTCATCTATGCAATGGAAATCGCCCTTTGCTTTTCCCTTCAAATTATCTCTAATTACTTGCTTTTCGGACTTGTTTGATCCAGATCAAACACTCTGAGGTTAGATTCGATGAAGTCAGGAATGCTCTTGCCGAAGTACACCTATGAACATATTTAATTCAACTTTCCCTATGGAAAACTCATTACTTTCTGATAATTCTTCAAGTTCTCGAGAGCTTTCAACTTGATGTAGTTGGTCGACAACTTCTTAAGGTTGACCTCGATTTCCTTGAGCCTTTTGTCTGTTTGCAAATTCAAGTCAGAATTCCGAAAATATGATATTTAAAAACATTTTTCAGCCTCGGCTTTAGCTCTCTTATGGTTAATGTAAATTTGGTCTAATATGCCCATTAGCACAAGGAAGCTGTATATTATATTACTGTCGATGTACTCCATTTGCTGCTTAGCACCTTTTTCCAGCAGCTCTATCTCCATGTTTATTTTAGCGACCTCAGACGCCGTTTCTGCAGTCAATTTCTTCAACAGTTTGTCGGTTTCCGCCTCTACACACAAGAAAACCAAGGCGATTACTTCAATTCGTTATTCATTGGTTATACCCTGCTCTTTGACCTTTTGCTGCTCTTTAGCCATGCTGAATCTTGTTCGTTCGATTTCTCTTTTCTCAAAGCTTGCTTGAATCGCTTTTCTGCGCCAATAGATTTCAATTTATTATCTTCTCAATTGAAAAAAATACGGGATTGTTGGTTTGGTGACTCTCACAGCGATAACTATAGCGTTCAGTGATTAATTATACCATAATGGATAGTTGATGATTACTTTCGATGCCAGGCGCCCATTCCTCACATCCCCTTTGCAAAGCCTTTAATTAACTGATTTAGACACGTCTAAAGCAATGGTGTTGAATTACATCCTTCAAATCTTCGTCCAGCTGATCGAACAATGTAATATAGACTTCCTGTAAGGTATGCTTCGAACAAAATTGGTTAATTTCGTGGCTTGCATTGCAACTATCAGAGGAAATTTTAATGTGATAGTACTGGATTTTATCGAATATCCAAGTTTTATCGTAGTTGACGGTGTAGTTCTTGATCGTTTGCCAGGCAAGGTTCTTTTTGAGTCTGTTCACGACTTCAATTCGATCTAACCAATCAAAAGCATGGTCAAAGTCGCACTCATAACGGGCTTACCGAAATATATCAGCACACCACCGCTCGTTCCACACTATAAACATCAGCGTTTCAGAAATCGATACTTTGTTACAGGAATATCGGTCACTTTGTCTGTTTGCATGGTAATCTGCACGGCGTCATACCTGGTAAGTATGGGCAGCTTGACGTGGATTCCGGGCTCTGTAGTCCCTGGGAGCAAAGCTCCTGTGCGGAAATAAACACCAATATGGCCTTCCTCCACAATGTGGATTCCGAAGAAAACCACGATGAACGAAAGTATGCCTGCGATTGCGAACGAAAGGGTTAGAAGAGAGAGCGGGAGGAGTTTTACGCACCTAGCGCCCAAAGTATGCAGTTAGCAAAAGCTCCCATTATTCAACCTTGATAAGATCCGAAATTAATTTATTGATTTTTTAACTTCAGATACGGAAATACTTTGGAATGGAACACTCCCCTTGCGATTTTTTTCAGCAACAAGCGTGTTTATTGGAAGCCACTTTTTGCCATAAGCGAGTTACATCCATAGCAAGAAGGCAGAAATTACTGCGAGTTGTTAGCTAGCATTAAACAGTGACTGCTTTTGATAATGATTTAATTGAAATTTACATCAAATTGGATGAACATGAAATGAGAAACTCTCGGAAAAAAAAGATATTTCTTCTCGAACTCGAAAATATTGAATAACAAGCCTTATAAACATTCAACGAGATTGATTTTCTAAATTAGCAACATTTTGGTTTGCTGATTTCTGTGTCTGGCTGAAGAGTAGACCTCAAAAGGACGCTTTCAAAGTTGGTGCAATAGTTCTTCACGTCCTTCGCCATTGTGCTGAACAACTCTTTCACGTTTAAATCTTCTTTGGCGCTAGTTTCAAAAAACTTGATACCATAGGAATCAGCAAGCTGCTGTCCCTCTTCAAGAGTCACCACTCTGTCCTTTGTATCGCATTTGCTTGCGACTAGAATTTTGCAAATCTTATCTCCAGAGCGAGCAGTGATTTGCTTTACCCAGCTTCCTACGTTCTCAAAGGATTTTCTGTCGTTACATGCGTATGTAAGGATAACCCCGGCTGACCCTTTGTAGTATGATTCCGTTATATTTCTGAATTTTTCTTGGCCTGCAGTGTCCCAGATCTTGAGCTTGAGCCTCTTGCCGTCAATCTCGAACGTTTTTATCTTATAGTCTACTCCAATGGTCGACACTGTGGTGCCAGTAAACTTGCCATCGCAGTAACGGAGGAGAAGTGAGGTTTTCCCTACTGCGGAGTCTCCAATAATGAGAACTTTGGCGATGTAATCAATTGAAGTTGAGCTGCCGCTGCCAAGCATTTTAGAGTTTTTTGGTTTTTTTTATATGTATTCTAATTGCTAGAGGCGAGGTTGCTTATAAGTTTCGTATTTTCAAAGTATTTTAGAAAACTCTTTACGGTATGCTTTGGACTTATACCGTAAAAAATTGTTCTGATTGACAGAAAACTGGTCAGTTAGTCAGTTAACTTTATTCGATTGTTGATTGCAATAACAGCAATTAAGTCAGCTCTAGCTCAACGATAACCAGGCTAGCCTTGACTTGAATGTTGGATAGAATGTAGTATATAACCTTTTCTAAAATAAGGATTAACTAAGTAGACTGGTTTTCAAATTAACTCCCGAGGGCTAGTCCCTTTTGATTCCTCTCAATGATGCTAATCCATTAGGGTCGCTATTTTGATGCTTTTCTCACGAAAAGAAAGAAGAGACTAAGGAAGCTGAAATAAGGCATTTGGTTACTTCTCTAATCACTTTCTGATGTAATAAATAAATTAATTGTGAGTAAGTGCTAGCATTTCGCCGGTAAAAATGAATAACTGTCTCAATATCGATAAGGATCGAATAAAGCATGGTGAAGATTCGGTTCTTTCTGAAGAAAAATCCAACATAATCATCTCCTCCTCGCCATCATTGCTTTCCCCTTATTATTTTTCCAACAATATTGGTTCATAAAAGAAGACCTTGAAGACCTCCAGCGAAACTTCAGAAATCTTCTTATGCTCAAAGTGCTCTATATGGTCCTCTTGATAGTAGGCCTCTTCGTTAACAAATGCCTCCGTAACTTCAGAAAAAATCCAGCTCGTATTAAACTAGCTTTCGACCTTATCAACACCCTGCTTTGTGCTTGAGAAAACCGTCTGCTCAGGGTAGAATTGGGCATATAATAAGCTCTAAAACATTTTTTTTTATATAATTGGCATGCAGCTCATTAATAGTATCAGTCAGTAACTGAGCTGGTCTGACATTGAAGCGTATACATTTTATGGTAGTTCTTTAATCGGCAGGAATTAATTGCATATTTCATGTTATGTGGTGAATTAGATTCTATTTGTCAGTTCAAGATATTGGTAAAAGATTTAAGATACAAATTTATGAAAAATATTAAAAGTATGAGCCAAAATTCCAATGATAAATACAGTAATTCTAAAAGTCTCTTCTCGTTGATCCTTCAAGCGAGCTGTACGTTAGAGTCGGACTGCCTCTCAGGTTCCTAAGATCTGGACTCCTTGTCTGACTCAAACTGAAGTCAGGAGAACCCAAATTCGACTGGTTTCTCAGCCCAAAAGTCCTTTCATTGTTTCCGCTCTATCAATAGGATTTAATAACTCAATAAAATAGGGATAATAAAACTACCTGAAGCCCTTCATCTTCTCTCAGCCCATCAGCTCTACCAGTTCTCTGAGACGACTTTAGTCCTTGGCGACCTTCCGATTGCGTATAATCGGAAAGCGGAGCTGAAATGGTCCTTTGACCAGAGGGTTGATACCCTCCTGGCGATCTATCCGATCTGTTTTGGCTCATAGCCATACCTAATAAAAAACGTCAATAACTCTTCAAAGACCCATAAAATCTACTTCTTTCGTCTCCTCCGGCTCTCGAGTAGCTGTGATCCTTTTTCATGCTGCTTCCCCCAGCGTAAGTTCCACCCTTGATCATCGTTTCATTCCTTCTGAGCTCAGAATCAATATAACTAATCATATTTTCCGTCTGGATTTTATTCCTCATTTCTTCCAGCTTCTTTTCCAAGAGCTCTTCTCTCTGGTACGTTAGCTCATTCACTCTCTTCTCAACCTCCTTTTGCTGGTTCTCCTCCGTTTGTTTGAGCTCGGCGTCCAACTCGGCCTTGAACTCGAAGAACTTTCTCCTCTCTTCATCAATGACTCTATCATGTTCCACCTTGATAGACCTATGAAAATCGACCTTCTCCTTAAACGATCTTTGCTTATTATAAAGCTCATCCTCAAGCGTTTGCTGCTCCATCCTGGCTTTCTGGGTCTCTAGCATCATCGCTTGGATTTTCTTCTCTTCCTCAAGCAGTTTCATCTCGTATTCGTACTTCAAATCCCTCACTTGCATCTGGAACTCTAGTTTCCTTTGCTCTTCAGTCATTCCTCTTATCCTCTCTTTATACTCCTCAAGCTCTCTCATTTGCACCTTCTGCTCTTCCTCAACCGCCTCCAGCTCTTTCTGCGTTCTTCTCAACGCATTAGCCTTCTCTGCTTCCACGTAGGTCTTTCGCAGCTCCTGCTCTTGAGCCTTAAGCTTTTCAAATTCTTCCTTCATCTTTCTGGTCTCTTCCTCCGTATCTATCATATGCCCTTCAACGAGTCTACGCTTTCTTCGTTCTCTCTCAACGTCTCTGAACTTCATCTCACGCTCGAAGTCCTCTACTGCCAGTCTATTCTCGAACTCCTTGCGGTCGTTCTCTTCCTTTCGCTGCGCGTAATCAAACAATTTTTGTTGTCTTATCAGATCCTGTTTCAGTCTAAATTCCGAATCTTCAGCCCTAATCGCATCGTCAAAGGCTCTGTCCTGAGCGTGTTGCTCTCTAGCTCTTCGATCTAACTCCATTCGGATCCGTCTAGCCTGCTCTTCTCTGTTTCTTAGCGCGATAATCTCGTTCAGTTGGTTCGCTGTGGTCACCTCAAGATGCGCAAGCGCGGCCTCTTCCATCCTCGATCTGAACGCAAAGTCCTCGATTCTCTTCCTGGTTTCGTACTCTCTTTCCATCTCTCTAAATTCGGTGTCTCTGACCTTGTGTTGAGTGACCAGCGAGTCTTTCAGGCTCTCCTGGAGAAGCCGAAGTTGCAGCAAACGAGTCTCTCTGGACTGGTTCTCAGAATTGATTTTTTTACGCAGCTTACGATCTTCTTCCTGTCTCTCGAACTCCCTTCGCTCGTTCTCAGCGGCCAAGAGCGCATCTTGCTTTTCCTTGAACAATCTCTCTTGTTTGAGGAGCTCTGTGGTCAAAACTTGGAGTTCTCCAGTCTGTTTCTCTCTCTCTTCGAAGCGTAAGCGTTCAGTGTACATCTGCTCTCTCACGCGTCTATGCTGCTCGGCGGCGTACTTCGGGTACATTTTAAAGACTTGATACTGTCCTTTTTCAAGCGGAAGCAGCGTTGTGTACATGATATTATGTGCAGTGCCAGGAGTAATCTTCTTCAAACTTGCGGCGAGCTTAATCACGTTTTGGATGTTCACCGGGTTCTGCGTCGAGACAAATGTTTTCATGGCCTCCTTCGTTTCGATTCGGAGCAACGCGGTGCGGAAGTACTTGAGATACGCGACAGAGAAAAACACTATGAGGTGAGGCTCGTCGCGGTGAGTCACGAGGAAATCGAATAACTCGACCCAGGCGTCTCGGCTGAGGATTTCGGTAAAAATCGTGCGATAGAAAGGCCAGAGGTAGTTAATCATAGAGATATCTTTGTTTTTCAGGTGGTTATAGAGGTCGAGGTCGTGGAATCTGAGGAGCTCTTCGCAGTCTTGGAGGAGGGCGACGGGTGGGTTCGGGAAGTACTCGAAGAAGTGCTGGCCCCAATGGAAGAAGAAAGAGAGCACAACTTCAAAGCAGAAGAGGTCATCCGAAGCGAAGAGCTTCACGAAAGGGAAGACG
>ENA-UOTZ01001868-UOTZ01001868.1-compost-metagenome-genome-assembly--contig:-NODE-1868-length-12651-cov-8.784078_pt1 | contig 12651 bp, 7 predicted proteins | sample MGYA00238144_ERZ746983 | MGnify/ENA primary metagenome ERZ746983 (study PRJEB28759, sample SAMN06268863) | compost metagenome | isolation source: single cell | place: USA: California, Emeryville, Joint...
AAACGAAAAAGATATAATTGACTCATTTTTGACTCCTAAGAATTAAATTTTTATTACGTTGACTCATTCGGACATCAACTTTCATCATAAGTTGTTCTCCAACTCTTTCGATGATAATTCCAACACATCAGTAATGTAAGACAAGGAATTCGAAGTAAAGGATTCTTTTAATACCCATATATTGTTCCCTTATACAAAAAAATTGTATTATTTTTCAAGCGATAACAAATGTTTCTATTTGTCGAGTACCATCATATATCTTTTTTAAACATGTTATGCCTCGTAACACTCATGAGAACATATTATATTTATGCATAATGAATATTTCATATAGCAGCCAGCAATTCAAAGATCAAATTGACATAATCTTAGAAAGTAATTCGTCAACTTTACTCTCGAATTCTTCCTTTCATAGTGAACAACAGCTTATTAGTGATGCCCACCAACGTGCCCGAAATTGCCTCCATGCGTGAAACTTCCTCCATGTCCGTATCCATGTGTGAAGCTTCCTCCATGACTAAATTCTGTTCCATGAACTGGTTGATGCATAACTCCATGGACAGGAACCCCATGAACAGGGACTCCATGGACAGGGACGCCATGAACAGGATGTCCACCATAACCCCATGGAGTCATTTCGTGCCCAGTTGTTACTACGACTCCACTATGGTAGACTCCCACATCTTTATGGTGGTCATGGTGGCCATGAGTGCGCAAGATCCTTAGATGATGCATTCTTCTGTTTGCAGCGATAATGATCACGAAAACGAAGATGATAAATGCTACAACACCGAAGAAAATCCAAAATCCATAGCCCACTCCGCTTAAATCCGAATAACACCAAGAGTACGTAATAGACGACGATGACGAAGAGCAGTAGGTGCTCATTTTGCTAGTGCAAGAACTCGATCCTGCAACATTGTAAAGAGTGAAAGAATATCCATCACTACATTTACAATCGCAAGTAAGCTAGATATAAAGTAAATGAGTGAGAATCAGGTATCATTGAGAAAAAGAAGTCACCGCAGTGCCAAGCTGGATGAGCGATAGTGCAATAAGTAGGGTGATAAATCCTATTTTCATTTGAGATCTTCCTGTTTTTTAAATAAATTAATTTAAAAACCGAATAGTCGAATGAGTACGATGAACTGCCGCTCTTAAGATAGCGATTATCTTGAATCGAACAAAGCCTATGATACCAACATGATATGAATCGCACTCTTGAAATTTCGTTTAGTATACACGATATCTTGTTTTAGCGACTCCAGTTTGTATTTTTGTAATTTTCTTAAATATGAACCAGTAGATTTGCGGTTAAATGAATTGCAAGAAGCGAATTCTTCCTATGATAACGACATTTAATGAAGTAAGTGGTGAAATTGAACCCTTTGAATTAGCGGTAGAAGACGCAGCAGCTGCATGTCGGCGTTTAAAGTTTCCATTCATTATTGAATAACAATGTTTGTAAAGGCTTTAATGCTGGTATGACAGGCCAATGAACCCTTCAGCTTTCAGATTTAATGAGCATCGACAGCCTGAGAAGACGGCTTTCAACTAATGATTTTTTTTTTTTCCTCTATATATCATGACAGCAAGTAGCTTAATTTCGAGCCGAGAAGGAGAAATAAGTAATAAATATCATCTAGGCAGTGAGGTTTTCTTGAAATACGTATGTCAGTAGGTTATTTCCAAAGCACAAATATATCTCCCATGGATTTTGTCATAAACGACAAAGAATTAAAACAGCTTCGCCGTTTATTCCTAATATTTAAATTAGCACACTCGGACACCAGAAACCAAATAAAATCAATTTCCATTACCTCTCAGTAAAGACTATCAGATGGTCCAAACATACGTATTAAGAGTCAACCGAGCTGAGTTTTTAAATTCCTACAAATATTCAGGCAAACGTGACACTTTTTGCACACTTAAATTGGGAGACCAATCAATAAACACAAAGACTGCTGTTAATGGCGGAAAATACCCACATTGGGAACAAAAATATCACATTTACTTATATGGGACCCAAGCCAAAATAACTCTAGAAGTTTATGAATCTAAAGAGGGAGGAGAAAGCGTCTTTTTGGGTTCAGGAGTTGCAGATCTCGAGCAACTCAAGGGAAAAACAGAGCAACCATTTTGGGTTGAGTTAACGCATGAAGGAAAAGAAATAGGCACAGTAATCCTAGCATGCCAACAGGTTGAACTTGAACCATCTCCGCAGCTATCGAACGAGCCGAAAGATCATATAATCTCTGTACCCAATCCAAATCCATATTTGAAGAAGTTGGCTGCTCTTCCTAAAACTCAGCGTAAACAACACGCTGCAAATGTTATAACAGAAACAACGATACCTACTCAGAAGAATATATTTCTAGCAATCAAAGGATTGAGAGAAAAGATCGCTGAATTTTGTTCGCACACAGCGCGACCATTTTTATCCCCGAGAGCGAAGGAGACCCCAAGACACAGCATTGAGACAGACATGGAGCTTGAGGAAACCAAAGGCGGCAAGATGAGAAATACAGAAGTTAAATCTGAAGAGGAAAAAACAATACCAATCGATTTGAAAAGCCCGAGTGCTAATCTTAACCTCGATGACCTGCCCGACGCCAGTCACTCGGGGCAAGTTCTGGTTCGACAAGATAATAACATCACCGATGTCGTTGATACGTGCTATCCTATCAAAAGGGATTCACTGAATGCTCGATTCAAAACTAAGAGAATTTTTTGATAGGTTTCCGTTTTTAACATTTGAATGCAAGAAAATTAAGCACAACAATAGAATTATAGAGTTGTGGCATGCAGCTTATCCTACACAATACAATTACATTTTGACTTTTTGCGAACTGATGCCAAGTTCCAATTCTCCAATTAGAAATAGTTTACCTAAATCCCGAATACATTCTTCATTCGATTTTTATAAATTCCTATGTGGAGCACTGTAGTACTGCAACTCTTACATCCAACTCTCGACACTGCAGCTGTTTTTTCATTTTCATTAATTTCTAGGGTTTGTCAAGGCGGCCAACCAATATACGATTTATTAGTCTTAGAACTTCAATTTTATTTTTTCTGAAAGTGAATAATCTATCTTAAAAAGATTCAATAGTCATGATCAACGAGGATTCAGAACGCTCTGGTGTTGGAAGTTGTCTCCCGGACAAAATCAAGTGTATGTATTCGGATTTCAATCTAATTTCCCAAACGGCAACTCATTTCACGCTTGAAGCAAAATCAATCTCCAATAAAGAGCTCCATACCATTAGAGTCTTAAACATAACGACTCCAGTAGTCAAAAACGATTATTACAACACTGCAACCTTATTTATTCAAGAACTTTTGCGGCTCTGCTGTACCAACCCTCAGGCCGTTCTCACAAACACCTTCGAATTCAATGATGAGAAAATGGTTTACGCGACTATGCCTTTTGCGCCCTTGAATTACGAGCTTGGAGAGCTCACCAGCACAAGACTAAGTAAATTAGACATAGACATGGATAGACTTGTTAGGGATGTAATGTCTGATGTTGAATATCTTGTAAAGGACCTAAAACTGGGAAACTGTGCGAAACATCTCACGCCGGATCATATCTATCGGTTTAGGGACTCAGGCGCGTTTTTCCTTGGAGATTGGAGCTCAATGTTAAGTCTCGATACTTCGATGATGCAGGAATCGCTGCAGCTGGATGCGCTGCTGAACGTTGAAAAGGAAATTTTTGAATTAGGGCTAACTTTGGTGGAGGTAAATGGAACAAACAGGGCTGAAGCCGAAAAATTGTTGAAAACGGACAATCCTAAGTTTTATGAAATAAGTTTGAATGAACTGCTCGACGAGCAGCCGGAGCCTCAAAGAGAATTGATAAAGAAAATGCTAACGATAGATCCCAAGCAAAAACTTGACTTAAGCGAGCTTTCTCGATCTACAATATCGCAGGTGGTCAAGCCTAACCAAAGTAAAGTCTTTCTTAATTTCAAGGTTGATAATGTAAATTAGGGTTACTTGCGTGGTGTTCATCGATAAACAATCAAATAAACATCTACAATCTGCAAACACAGGCAGAGTATCCGGCTTTCGATGGAGTTAACCTGAGCAAATTGGATGATGGAGGTATTAATACTGTCCTGTGTTCGGTATATAATTCTGCTAAATTAGATCATTATTGGAACCATGTAAGAGAGATTCCAGATAAAGGGCTATTAGTCTCACTGCATCATTCGCTGGAGAAGAGTGCGGAGTTCGAGATTTATGATGTGTCGACCAAAGACATTAAAAGAGTGTATTCATCTGACCAATACCAAGGAGGTTACTTTTTTTGCATAGACTAGTTGAGTTTTAATTTTCTGGCCGGTTGTGTTTTAGTTGTGGGATTAGGTGCGATTACGTACAGCGCAAGAAGGAACATAATGGCAGTTATTCCACTGTGCAAGAGTGTGGGTTACCATTTGTTCGAGTTTGGGAAAGACAAAAACTTTCAAATATCTTTATTGCGAAGAGCGAAATGGCAATCGAAGCACACAGGTAATGATCCTGCGTCTTGAAGGCTCTTATGATGGAAAGAGGTGATTTCCGATATGGATTTGAACCCTGAAGGATCGCTGATGGTCTCGTTAGATTGGGCAGGAATGTGTCTGTTTTCAAATGTTGAAGACGACCGGCTACTTAAAGACGTTGCTTTGGGAGTAGGAGGAGGTAATTATCACTCATCGATTGGAAAAGATAAAACTTTTCTTCCTTTAAAAAGACCGAACATCACGGTGCAAGTGGAGTCCTATCGGAGAACCAATAACGTTCATCAAATATCACTGGAATAAATTAAATATTTATGATGTTGAGAGAAAGAATTTCTTTTTCAAAGATTCTATCGAGCTCGATGTGGATGGCGGTAACTTTTGTTTGACCTCGTAGGGTAATTGAATCGGTTTATTATTGTGTAGAGACTGTTTGGATTGATGTTTGCAAGGAAAACCAGAGTCTGCTTGCAGCGGCTGGAACTGATAGAAATATTAAGATTTTTGATAAGAGGGAAAGGAGAGTTGTGAAAGTCTTTGAAGACAAACTGCATTCAAGTAAATCTGATCTTAATAGCAACGGCAACCTCGATAACATCATTAAATACATTCAGGCTGGATAAATTGTGTGTGTTGGAGTCCTTCAGGAGATCAATTAGCAAATGCTTCATCAGATAAGACAGTCAAAGTGCTTGATTTCAAGTCTGGGAAAGTTGTCTACTCGGGAACCACAGCTGATTTGAGTAATTCATTCGATACAACTAATTACTAATTTTCTTTTATAGAAGGAGCCATGTCTGTTTGTTTCGTTTGATCTAATGATGCTAACGCGCTGTAAGTAATTTTTTGTATCAGACCTCGTGGCAGATATCAATTTCTCATTGATTACATATATCAAAAAAACACCGATATTCGACATTCACTGAGAAACAATCTTTCTCTGATAAGCATCACAATTACCTAAAACATCGTTATTACTTTGACTCAGTATTGTCGATTGTAATACCTTGGAATATTCCATCCGAGCCGAATTCCTCTATATGCTAAAAGTTATTAATTAACTCCTTTATTATTTGTCACTGTTCAGTTGACTCTGAAAAAAAAAAAATTAGCTCCTTTAACTAACTAACCGAACAGGATATGTTAGCTATTTCCTTAGAAAAAATGCAAAATTCATTTAATCCGCATTTTAATCTGTCCACCTCAAGAGAATCCCGCTGTAACCATCGATAATTCCCATTATCTTCCATTGTTAAAGTCCTTCCTCACAGTTTTCTGAACTTACTTCTTCTCGAAATATAAAATTAAAATTTTCTCTAGCGCATACTTTTTCATCAGAACGTATCCACTCAATTATAATCCCAATAAATTTACGATGATTCCTGACTCTTCCTCCCAAACTTACTTGATCCCTCCCCGGCTCAAAGCCAAATACTCTAATTTCAAATTAGTCTCTGAAGACACTTACTACAAATGCTTTGAAGCTACAGCCACTCGCAGCAATCAAAAATGCATGATACGGACTCTTGACACAGATTCCAAGTTCTTCCACCAGGACCCAAGCCGCGCAGCCACTCTCTTCGTCCGAGAGCTTCTTTACCTCAGTGCGAAGTTCGGAGGCAAAAATCTCATCTCGATAGAGGAATTAGAAATAGATAAAGAAAAAATTGCAATTGCCATGCAACCCAATCACCCGGTCATCGCATTGAAAAAGGAAACAGCATTACAACCTACGGTAAATTGGAGAGAGCTATTGAACAGCATGATATTAGAGATAAACTTTCTTCGTGAGAACATGAAAGTCGATAAAATAGCCCTAAACAGCCAGAACATCATCCGCTTTGAGAAATCGCAGGACTTTTTTATGAAGGACTGGGCGCTTCATGTCCAAAACAGCGAGAGCTCTCCTTCACAGACTGACCGCCACTCTGAAGAAGACGCTTCAAAGGACATTCAGCAATTAGGACTGCTGATGTTAACGTTGAAAGCAGATGATCCAACAGAAATTCAAGATTTGATCGGAAAGCATGGTTTTACCATCTCTGCGACCACGGCGGACAGCATTGAGATGCTAATTGAAAAAACTGAAGATGATTTTGATCTGAAAGAGCTTATGATGAAAATGATTACGAGTTCTCCGAGTAAAAAGGTTATGTTCGAGGATATTCGAAAAGAAATCGAGGTTTTAAAGACGAACCCGAGTTCTCACAACTTTCCTTATAGAATATGTCTTCTCGAACCTAAATATCCTGAAGAAAGTAAAAAACATCATCGTAATGGTGAAATAATTGGCTAATTCTCTTGTGTTAAAGGAAAGGCGATATGGTGCTCGTATAAATCGAATTGGATAAGTGTCTACGATCTAAATACGTTGACTTACAGTGATCCGTTTCAAGGAGTGCAAATGAGTGAAGAGGGTAAATTGTCTATCATTAAGTAATAAAATTAATGATTACAAGACCAAAGAAACACCTTCGTCGAGCATCTGTATGGGACTGACCTCATATTGTCGTTGCATCACCATGAACATCAAAATAAAGCAAAATTTGAAATTTATGATGTAAAGAACCAGAAGATGGTGTATCACGCAACTGAAATCTCTGGCAGTAATTCGACAAACATCTCCAAGCATGTTTGTAACATATTTTCCATATGAAGGGACGGGTGCAGGTGATTTTGCAGTCAATGGAAACAGAAAATTTCTTGCTTTGCTGACCATTGAAGGGAAAACCGCCTATCATCTTTTCGATTACGAAAATTTGAGAATGTTGAAGGCGGCACGTTGGAAAGAAGAGCAGCAAGGTAATAGGGTGGATTGAAGATACCTAATTTTACTTAGAATTTGTGGAGAGTTTTGATTTCGACAAAACGGGCTCAAGAATTGCTACGGTCAATTATAATTCGGTGTTTCTGCTTTCTGAAGTCGATTCAGATAAGACACTTTTTCATACAACGCTTGGAAGCGAAAATTGTAAAACCTTTCATGATTTGTTGATAAATCAGAACGATTGTAGGGTGGTATAACCGATGTCGTTGGTCTCCCATCGCCTCGAGTCCCGTGGTAGCTTTGAAATACGATAGGACAAAATTAAACATGATGGATGTAATTAAACAAACGCAAATACTTAAAGAATCGAAAACAATGGATAACGAAGGTGAGGCGTGATTGTGATGTATAAATATCATAAATATTATTTTAGACTGCTATTGGATTGACTGGCGGTGCGATGGGAACCTGATCGCATGCGTTGGAGATGATAGAGACATCAAACTGTATGATTGCCGAGCAGGAACAGTGATTCAGACATTTGATAATCTTCACACAAGTAAATGATATTAATGAATGGAGATACTTGAAAACATTCCTTTCAAAAAGATCTCATCAATACAGTGAGATGGAGTAGAGACGGAAGGCTCCTTATCACGGCATCGAATGATTATTCGATCAACGTTTTAGAATTTACGACGAAAGCGACTATTTATAACGCTCAGACACCGGATGAACGTAATTTTCTGAAGGTATTCAACGAAATTCATGACCTTTTTATTCGATTATAGAGATAGCAAACTCCGGGTGCTTTTTTGAATCGTATTAATTGCATTTTATTATTATTGTAAGTAAAAAAAGATTAGCGTAAATGTACATTGCAAATGACTATGAGTAACAGCTGCAATGGCCTTATTGAGAAATAGTTGTTCAAGTAATATTTGTTTCATAGAATGAATAAAGCAATTTATTAAACATCAAATGAGAACATTAACAATTGCTTTTTGAGGAGAGTTCTAGGCACTTGCACGAAAATCCATGGAAATATGAATATCTTTTGCAAATGAAATCAGAAGAAACTCGATTCTTGTTCCAGACGGTCAAGTTCAGGGAAAAAACTATGAAACTTCAATGCACAGATCAACATAATATTGGGTGGGTTTTATTGATTATGTAGGATACTAACTATAGCAGAGAGCACCTTGTGGAATACCAACGGACTTCAAAATTTATCAAAAAATTTCTTATCGGAAATTTCATTTTAAGAAACTTTGTAAATTTCCGTGAAGCAGATTTTTCGATTTGTTTGTCCTTAACATTTCTGTCTATCCTTGAGTTCCAAATTCTTTATTCATTCCAGAGGTTTCCAGAATCTAAAAGAAGCTCAAACCAAAGGCGGGACCTAGTGCAAAATAAAAATTAGCAATTCTCCGGAGTTTTTTCAATAGTAAATTTTACCATCATCGCTTGTTGTTCCCGTGTATAGCACTTTTTCTATCCTAACATCGAGCAATTTGGCCGTACGATCATCAGACGCAGTTCCTAGCAGCTGACCTTTGGAACCCCATCTCACCGAGTAAATTGAACCTAATTGATAATTCCAGGCATCAATGAGGCTGCATAATCTTACTTGCTTAGATTTCTTCAAGGCTTTTCAGAACCTTGTTTACTCGGTAATCGTAAATGTTTATATATCCGCCTTGGCCAACAATAGCCGCAAGATTGGTGTCACTCGGTGAAACATCAATGCTGCATATGTCTACTCAAAAAAAGTTTAGTGGGAGGAGCATAAAGAAATGCTTTGCAAAAAATCACGTGAAAGGAACAATTAGATCGGATAATGATAGAGAGATGAGCATGATGATTCTCACCTTTTGTATAGTTGCCAATCCCAAAGGGTTCTTTGAGCATAAATTTCTGTTTCTCCACATCCAGCAACTGCAATGTGTCAAGATCGTAAGTAAAATATAGCGTGGGAATCCCTTCAAGTGTACTCCACCTGCAAACGCATTCACAATCTATCATCCAACAATATATATCACTATTTGTAGCTGCTAATCCGAAACAGCATTACTTTTTGATGCTTTTGGTTTCCAGTAAAAAGAGTTCTTTATCACTGTCAACATCAGAGATCAATAGTACCCCGGACTGGTCCATAGTCGCGATGTTTTTGCCTTCTGGATTAAAGTCGAAACTGCACAAAGCTCATCTATCATGTGTAAGTGTGCAACCTCAGAGCTTGAATCATGAAACAATTACAATTATATCTTAGAGACCATGTTGTTTTGCGGAGGAGTTTAACCTCTTGATATCGGTTACTATCACAGTTGATTCTAAACAAGTGATAAGATATCGACTCATTTAGCGGAAGCAAAGCCAGCAAGTTCCTCTTATGAGATCTCAGGGGATGAACAACCTATCAAGTCAATTGTGAGAAAACAGTAGTTGATTGTTAATTGGATCGAATTATGAGGAAGAAGAACTCTTGAACGCTGAATGAGAAAAATGAGCAGGTTACCTCCAAAGATCTTCTCGAAGCTATAAATTCGCTTTGGGATTTGACTTGAAACATCAAAAATTGAAAATGTCGCCCCTGAATCGCAGTCAACTGCGATTGAAATCAGACACTCAGTTTCTCGGTGCTGCAGATTAATGAGGACGAATACTCGAGATTCTTTGGCCCTAGATATAACTTTGTGTATGGTGACTCCTACCCTTCTTCTATTGATCGGAAATCTAGCTGTGGATACAACTATTACCCTCCTATAGGATGGCATTCGTTTGCTCTCAAAGTAAATCACTATGAGAGTGACCTTGGCTGGTTGAAGAATGACAAATGGGCAACAGCTTTTCACTGTGTTAGATCTCCAGGTAAAATTCACTCAGATGGAAAAACGACAGTAAGGAAAATACTGCTAGAGGGACTTAAACCCGGACCTCGCCAGGCACACCAAGATGATGATGATAATGCAGTACAAGGAGGCAAGGTCGAAACAGGAGTCTATTTCAGTCCCAAAATAACTTCTTATGATGGATTTGCTGGGGGATTCACTTATGAAGGAAAACAGTATAAACTGGGTTTTCTCTGTAGGATCAACCCAAAGGAAATCAGAATTCCTGAAAGTGAGCTCGATTATTGGGTTGTTCCTAACACACGTGATATCAGACCTTATAAAATCATTGTAAAGGAGTTTTAATAAGTGATTCAAGGTCTGTTTTTGATGGTGATGATAATCACTGTACAGAGAAGATGTATGAGAAAAATGTAATATAAGATGAATATATACCTATCCTGGTCATTAGACTAAATTGATTCTGTCACTTGTTCATTCAAGAAAATTCGAAAAATCTCCCTGAAACAGACCTGATGTAATCACCAAATTAATGCTAATGGTTTTAAATAACGACGAGCTAAACTAGTGAAATTGTTTTCCATTGAATGAATGAATTGGTGATTTTGCACCACAGCAAAGCTGAAAATGAACTGTTATCTTTTCTCGCAATGGTGTTTTTTTATTTTTTCGCTTCCTATAAGCGCTGTCACATTTCGCTTTAGGGATGAAGGCAAGATCCTTAGGATAAGTATTCTCTTGTTCAAAATGAGACGGTTACACTCATCTTAAACAAGGATGCTTGAACTATGTTTACCTTACTCTTGTTCTCTTTCCCGCCAAAAAAATTCATTAAATCAAGGACATTTCGAATTTACGTTGATAAATTCGAATTATTCCTCTTCTCCAATTTCCAAATTTCTTTAAGACTTTCGAATATATCGATAAATTATTCAAACGCATGCACGATATAAAATGAATCTAGATTCTATCGAAAGCAGCCTCTCTCCCTTCCAAAACGACAGAAAGCGCTCGAGCTTCATTCGCAGGAACAGACACTGCAATTTACATTCTCAGGACTCTTTCCATAAATCCAGATTCACCCATGATCATATGATTCCCGCTGCCAGCACCGCAATCAACTTCGAGTTCTACGAGAAAACCTTCCTTAACTTTCTCGACGATTGGACCAGAGCTCAACGGACTCAAACTATAGAGATAAAGCTCTATAACTACAGAAATATCAAGAAAATGTGCGGGTTTCTAGCTAAAATAAAGAGAAACAAACGCCAATTGACCTTACACGCACAAGACATTTTTACAAAAACAACTGGATTTGAAATACGTAAGATTTGCAAAAGTCTTTCACGGGGAAAAGGCGTTGCTGTTGAGCACATTGAAATTTTCGAATGTCAGAAAGATTTGTTGACAGTCATTATGAAATACCTCCGAAAAGATAAAATCAGTGAGCTTTTGATCGGAGGAAATATGATCGAGAACACCGAGGCTGTCCAGCTGCTACACTGGGCGAAATGGAGCTCATTACAGAGGCTTGAATTAACTCGCAATAATATCGGGGCCGATGCTATAGAAAACATTGTATCTAAACCCTATTGGCCGAACCTAGAGGCTTTGAGTCTCCGTGAAAATGAAATTGGGGACCATGGCGCTAGGAAACTTGCAGAAAACAACCATTGGATAGATTTACGGAGATTGGATCTATCGGAAAACTCTATTGAACTGAATGGCTCGATAAGACTAGCGGGAAATTCAGCCTGGGTGAATCTACAGCAGTTGAACCTGTCGAATAACAACTTAGGCAGTATTGCAGTGGGGAGATTGGCTATTAATGATACTTGGAAGAAGCTTAAAGTACTGGAGCTATATAATTGTAAGATAGGTCCGCAGGGCGCGAGGTGGTTGTCTGGAAATACAAGTTGGAAAATGCTGGAGGTGCTGGATGTGTCGCAGAACCAAATAAAGGCTAAAGGAGTGGGGTGGCTTGCTTCGAACCAGAGCTGGAAGAAACTCAGGGTGCTTAATTTGTCGAGTAATAGAATCAGATCTGAAGGAGTGAGGAGACTGGCAGCAAATCAGTCTTGGAGTTTGCTGGAGGAGCTTGATTTATCTCATAATAGGATTAACTATGCTGGTGCTGAGTGGCTTAGCATGAATACGAGTTGGTTAAAATTAAAGGAATTGCATTTAGAGTTGAATCATATAGGAGAGCCAGGAAAAGAAGCCCTGGAGAGCATGAAGGTTTTGAGACCACATCTGAGGATAATGTACAGAGTCAAACTTAATATTGATTTTTGTATGCCTTACTAGTACTATTTTTCTCAGAAATTTGTATAGTTCTACTTTAGGTATTACTTTGGATTGTTGATAAGTAATATACGTTCCGAAATTAAGTCGTACTTTGAAGAATTGAAATTATCGTTGTGAATTGTATAGTTAAGATATATGATCGTTTTTTGTGAATAACTAAAATGCTTCCACATTTGCGGCATAAATAACTCTGCCCCCCCCCCCCCAAGGAAAA
>ENA-UOTZ01001871-UOTZ01001871.1-compost-metagenome-genome-assembly--contig:-NODE-1871-length-12629-cov-5.002151_pt1 | contig 12629 bp, 12 predicted proteins | sample MGYA00238144_ERZ746983 | MGnify/ENA primary metagenome ERZ746983 (study PRJEB28759, sample SAMN06268863) | compost metagenome | isolation source: single cell | place: USA: California, Emeryville, Joint...
GCTTCAAGTGGCCATTGAGAATTTTCAGAGGTCCTTCAAAACTTCGCACTCTCAAATCAAACCTCATAAAATACATAGACCATGGTAAATATGCCCTCATGATCACCTTCATAGACAAATTGATGCTAGATCTTACATTTTACCGATGATAATGTGCGATATACCTTCACATTCTGCATTCTTTTCATCGCGTAATGAGCTCAATGACTATTCTAGGCCGGTAAACGAGTCCAAGAAATGTCTTGTTCGAAGATAATGATATCAGAATTTCTTAAATATTGAAATGGAATTAAATTTATTAAAGCCTGTCGTACAAATAAGATAATAGACCATGAATGTGCATTTTCTGAAGATTCAGTTCGGCAACTGCGTCAAAAAGATCCAGCTGCATCAAGAAAAACTCCACTGGCTTAAACTCTGTCAATTACTTCAACAGTCATTTCATCTCGCAGATATCAGCGAAATCAAGCTGAATTATAAAGTTCAACCTCTTATCTTCTACAGATTCTCATCTCAACATTTTCAGGATGCAGATGGAGATAATATAACCGTCAAAAACGACGACGATCTTCAAGAATTTATAACACTATCTCAGAAAAATCAGGGCGTCAGACTGAATTTAACATACACAGGTAGCTTTCGATCATGAATCTTTGCCCACCCACCTTTCATTCGCATCAGGCAAAACTCTTTCACAGTCACAAGCAAATCTAACGATGCGAAAATCATCATTATTGGATGAATCAGCAATAGAAAATAAGCAGATATCTGATGATAAGGAAGTACCAATCACATTTGAAGGTATGCCTCAGATACGTTCATCTGAAATATAATATATTTAGACTTAGAACCGTTCTTTAAAGAGCTATTTTCTTCTCATGAGGCAAAAACAAAACTACTAAGTGTTCTTTCAAAAAAGCCAGAATTTTCAAAAGGCGATGGTTCTGCAAACCTGAAGTTCAATGTTGATAAGGCAGCGTTGGCAGACTATGTTCTCGGCAAAGTTTCAGAAATTATAAAGCGTGAGACGAAAACTCATAACAACCCAACCAGCTGTCCTGAGTTGCCATTGGAGAAATTAGACAGCAATAAAAGCGGTGAGAAAACACCGAATCAGGCCGTAGGAGATGTGGCTTCATTTCGGTCGATTAGGGAGACGAAATTAGCTGAGTCAGTCTACGAGCCAATTTCTCGGCTGAGCGTAATGGAGGAAGCAAAGAAGGAAGTAAAAAACGAAAGCCTTTCCTCTTCGAAAAGCCTGACAGATTCTTGCGGCTTTCATTTTGTAATGAAATATGATAACGGCAGGCCAAGATTTGTTCCCGTGCCAATAAATCCGCAAGACTTGGAGAAAAAATATCAAGAATCCAGCGGCGACGGCGGTTCAAACCCCGGAGGCAAAGAGAAAGAGGTTAATACAATGAAAGTATCAACCGAAATAAGAAATTCTTCAGTACGAAAAGTAATACTCTCTCATTTTTCAGGAATAATGCAAAATAAATCATTAGGGCACGATATAAGACGGATAACTTCAATTTCTATTTGAAGAGGAGAAAAAAAATCTCATGTCCATTTATCTACTAAGGAACTGATCCAATTAAAGTTGTGTAAGTGTGCTTACTTTCATTTCATACTGTTGTTTACTGCGATGTACTACTTGCTATTTGGGTGAATATCAATTCAAAAAAAAACTATCATTCTTTTTTTCAAAATCTTGCAATTAACGAATTTCACGATTTATTAACAAGCTTCAAATCTTTTGAGAGCTTAATTGAATAAATCTCGGCGCCTAGAATGCAATATCACTAGGCTAAACTTCTGTAATTTTTTCCTCTCACCCGACTTGATGCCTTAGGGTTATGGATAATTTATTATTTTAATTCGACCGGAAGAAAACTTGCTTTCGAACAGCTAATTTTTATATTCCGCAACCATTAATGATAAGTTTATCACTATTTCGTCCTAGTTTGGGACTTAACTCGGTCATATCCCAGAGAGATCCGGCAAGTGCACGGTTATTTTCAGGATTCTTCAGCGCTTTAATTTTATTTAATCAAAGACGGGACTTATTAATCTTGAGTCAAGGAGCGAAAAAGAAAGATTGCGCTAAGAACGATATCTTGGTCTATAGAAACAGATGAATTCACTCGAGAGTAAAAACGATAGTTTTTTGTCATCACAGTCTGATTCCGATGACAACAATCTCCCTCTCTACAGCAGTAGAAAGCGTAACAGAGCCATTTTTGTATTCTTAAGATTGTAACGAAATTTGCCGCATCATGCATTAGTGACCAAAAATGAGAATGCGACGAAGAGTGGATTTGGTGCTTATGGTACTGACAAAGAGCAATCGTTGACTTCTAAATCCAGTGCGTTTCAAAGCGACTTCGAAGATGTAATTCCAAATACTCATCTTTTCTTTGCTAATTGGAATTGTTCAGGATATGATTTTTGCAAAATACCATTTCTTTTGGTTCTGCAAGTCAGAGAACAACAAAATGTACTCGGTGCTCGTTGAATTGCAGCATCAATGCATTGTCAAAGAGGCGATACAACAAGTGCTGCCATACTTTAACCAAGAACTTGACAAAAAGACGAAATACAAACTCGCTCAAGATCCTAACCTATATGAGTTGTATTTAGCTAAAAGATCAGGACAACCCAAGACGGATTATCCAGGTATTTTTAATTTTTCATGAGCTTGTTTTCGTCGATTGTTATCTCACTGTTGCCACTATCATTATCTGTTGAGAGATCTAATTCCTATGACTTGTAGTGTTGGATGAAAAACAGAATCTAAACCAGACGGGAGCACAGAACTTTTGTATTGTAGAGAAAAGCTCAAGTGCGATAATACGCTCTGAAACAGGGGATTCTATCCAGTTGGTTACGACCATTGAGAATGACAAAACATTTGAGAATGATAAAACATTTGATGATCACATTCAGCAGAAACCAACTAGTGAGCATATGGTATCACTTCAACCGATGCCAGGACCGCGGGAGAGTCACAAAAAGCCAAGAGAGAGTAAAACAGAGGAAGTTGAAACTTACTGCTGCTGCTTAACTAAGCCAAAGAAACAGACAAAAGTGAATCCCAATGAAACGTCAATTAGCGACCCATTGCTTTCCTCGAAAAATTGAAAAACAGACTCCTATTGCCGCTAATAAGTTGTACTTTCGCTGGTGCTAATATATTAAAGCTCATATGGTCCCTTTAGACTAGGCAGTCTAATCTAGCTTCATTTGTTTTTTTTTTTTAATTTTTTGTTGTTCAGGTCGATCCTATGCGCATTATTTTCTTATAAAAGTACAAAGGAGTTATTCATCGATTGATCGTATTGTGGTTCCCAGATTCCTTCTCCGATTGCATAAACTTATCTATTAAATAATATTCCAGCTCACATCCTTTTGGAATTTCTAAGTAGAAAGGCCTCGACTGTTAGTCAATGTTTTTGTTACAAAGAAGAGCTAATATATTTGCAATTCCTTTATCTCGAGAAGACAGAAGGTTCCATCTCATAGCAAAGGCTTGCTACAGAGATTTAACGCATTAGGGATTTATTCTGAGGCTAAGCCTTCAGCTCTAGTTAATAGCAATGCTTGTCTGTGCTGGATAAATTCACAATGAGCCGTATTTCGGATCTTTCGAAAAAACAGAAGCCATTCGACATGGTGTATTTTTGTGAGATTACCTAATGACGAATGTGACCGTTTAGTTAAAAAATCTGAGGCGTTCGATGATTTACTTGTCAGATCAGTAGCTATAATAAAAAATCGCGAACAAGTTCGTGTATATTTCAGAGTTCTTTTTGATCCGACAAACCTTACAGCTTTTTTTCTGCTTGAACTGAGCTAGCGATGGTGAAAAATGCAACTTCTAGGCAACTCCCGCCAGACTTTTTCAAAGAAATGCTGTCAATCGAGTTAAATTTACAAGCTCACCAATTCAAATTTCAAGATATTGATAAACTAATACAATTATACGCGGTACTTACCTATAATTAGAGGTCCGCAATCGCTAACCACACTAACTTTCACCTAGCAAGCGATTGAGTATTATGATTTCAAAGGCGACCAGATAAAAGAATATTTTATGGAGAAGATGCAAATTTTACTCATAAACAAAGAAGCTCTACGCATTTTAATCCAAGAACGAGAACGGGCTAAGGCTCAGCAAGGAGGCGGTGATTCCTTGTCGGCGTCATTTGATGAGAAGCAAAATGTCGTCACTCCTTCGAATAGGCGAAAAAGACGTAGCTCGAGGAGATTGAGCTTTGGGATACAGGAGGTAGGTTTTAGCGATGAGTCAGATTCTGATGATGATCATCGCATGGACAGTAGCAGAGAATGGCTGAATACGAGCACTGTCAAGAGAATAGGGGTAAAATTAATACATATTCAAAGATTGACTGGTGTTAAATGTGTTTGTCTTAGTTCAACACTATGGTAGTAGGGAAAACGGGCAGTGAGAGGTCTCGAGATTTTAACTTTATGATGCAGATGGAGAAGGGGAGAAAGGATGAGCATCAAATTTTAGAGGGTCTTGTGAGTAATTACGTGAGGACTAATGAAAACAACAATGAGGTCATCAAAGAGAGCTTGGAAGTCCAATACAAACAACTCCAAGAGAAAATTACTCAGCGCAGTAATCATTCATTTACTGAATTCAGAATTTTGCTAAAATGAATCGTTGCTTAGAAATCCAGAGCTTCCAGTCTCAGTTAATGAGTAATAAAGACCGAAGTGTTGAAAAAGGATGGGGTTCACTCTTGGATGAGTTGGGAGAGGAAGAAAGGATTGATTCGAAGACTAGCACTGAGCAGTCTACGAGTATTTCAAGAGTTGAGTTATGCAGTTCAACTAACATGTTGTTACTTAGAAGAAGCGTCGGTCCAGAATAAAGCAGATTCAATGCCAGCAACAGAGAGTCAAAAGGAATTGGAGATGACACGAAACACCGACGATACTGAAAATCTGGATTTCCTTGTGAGTCCAATAAATCAGGAGGAACAACAGAAATTTGAAGAGAAAGAGAGATTGTGTTTCTTCGGCAGCAAGAATAATCCAAAATATCAAGATCCTAATCAACCAACCTCTGATGGAGCCCGATACTAAAGCACATAGCGTCAGAAGATTTTATCTTTTGCCTAAGCTCTTTTGAAACTGAAAAAACAAACGATTTTTATCTCCAGTCGCGGCATATATTTCGGTTTGGAAACAGTGATTTCGTTAGGGCAAGAAGGCTAGATGGTTGCTACATTCAATGTGATATTGGCCATAGTACTGTTGTTATTCAATCGATGTCAATATGTAATAGAGAGAGAGATGTATATATGTTAAATTACTTCTTCAAAGTTGACTTTTGGGAACTTATCTGACTCATCACGGAGTCTGAATCAAAGAATTTTCTTTTTTTAGTGTTGCTCAGTGGAGACTCTTTGTCAGCTGTCTTGGCTGAACCATGGTCCACTATAAACTTCCATCAATTGTGCAGCAACACAACAATAAACTGAGAATAGCTCGAAGTTGTTGAATATTTCACCAATGAATATGAGAGGAATTATTGGCTGCTACTATAACCATGGAGACTTGAAATCACTCCACCTAAAGACCTTTAAACCAGGCTAGCCAAGATAATCACAAAAATATAACTCTCATAATATAACCTAGATTCTGCGGTCACTTTATGTATTGTGATTGGATTAAAATACCAATTAATTGTTGAAGTCTGCTCGATTTTTTCGTCAAAAAAAACCCCAAACGAAATAGAAAAAGCTCAGTCGCTTCTCTCGCCCTCTTCCTCCTTAGCTCGTCACTCATTTACTACCAACGTCTCTTTCGAATTAAACAAGACTTGATTTGCTATATCTCTTCAGAAACCCTCTGAATTCTTCGAGCGATCAAACCTACATCAATAAGCGCTGCTGATGAAGCTGCAATCTGAACAACCATAAACATCCAATATCAATGTGAATTCGCGAATTCTTTTGCTCTTATAAATTTTTTATGGATTGCGTTAGGTTCGCGATTTGAATAAAGTTACAAAATTTAAAATATCCTCTATTAAATTTGTCAGAACAATTCTCTTACTCATGAGCCATCAATTCAAGTCTCACTAACCTCTCTAGCCGAAACTATCCCATTTGCTTCCAGTCAGTTGACAACATCTCAATAGTACTGTGAGTAAACACCAATATTCTCAATTATTAATAGGGTTCGATCACTGATCGAATTAACTCCAAAAAGTTCAGTTTGATTTATTCAAAACGAACCGAATTAATTATCAATATAAACGAATTGAAATATTTCCTCACTAATGAAGAATTACCAATCATTGTAACTAGTCTAAACTTCCATTCACCTCTTTAACCTTTTCATTACCATCTCAGCGTGGAGATCAAGACGGTGACTTGGGCGAAGGATTCTCATGGCCTATTTGACTACGAAAGCAAAAATGTGGTCTTCAGCAAGAGTAAAGTCGAATCGAGTTCTAAAGTCTACAAAGAAGGTAACCTTCTGGTTCATAGCCTCAGGTTCAACCTCTCTAATTCGCCTCAGGAAGTGAAATTGTCATAAAATCGTCGAAAGACTTTCTTTTGGACGCTTTAAAAGAAAAAAACAGCAAAGAACCCGCTCCACTCTTTAACATAGTCGCTGAAAATGAAAAAAATGGTACTAAGTCCAGCATGGCGCCTGAATTAACGGTTAACGTTGGTTTTCTAGAGAACTTTTTCCTGAAAATCGATGACAATCCGAACTATGAGTACAACAAGAACAATTCCTTATTTTTAATCGTGAGAAGCCTGAAAAACGACGACGGCACTCAAAGGGTAACCAAAGCGCTTTCATTGCTCGTCTAAGCTGATTCTACAGGGTTACAACCTCGAACTCGGAGACATAATCCGGTTGGGAAGAATCGAGTACCGAGTGATAGAGTTCCAAGATCATAATTTTAAGTTAAGCTCAATGTTTACAAACGATGGCACCAGAACAGTATTTCATCCCTTCTCTATTAACCTTACTTAGCGTATAGAAGCCAACACCGTTCAGTCTGATCAAAAAGAAGGTTGGATTCGAAAAGAGTGAGGTGAAAAAGCAGTGCAGGATTTGCTTGCTAGAAGAAGGGGAAATCGATGAGTTCTTGGTCAACCCTTGCAACTGCAAGGGAACAAGCGAGTACGTCCACATCAGATGTCTCCAAGACTGGATTAGCAGCAAAGTTAAGAAGAAAGTGAACCCAGGCGTCGCTTGTACCTATTGGAAAAAACTCAATTGCGAAGTTTGCAAGACCTCTCTACCTGATGTCGTCGAAACTGGTGAGAAAACCGAAGCAATGCAAGTGATCCCAATCCAGCGCCCAGAGACACCATATATCCTTTTGGAGAGAGTATTCTATGATAAATCCAAGGAAAGTTCAGCTGATAACTCGAAAATGCTTGTGCTTTTAAGTCTGTCGGACCAAGATCATGCCATTAAACTGGTAGCTATTCGATAATCGTAGCAATTCGTAATAATTTATAATAGGGTCGTGGCCATGAGTGTGATCTGAGGGAAAATGACATTTCCGTCTCTAGACTTCATGCGTTCATTAAATACATCAACGGAAACTTCGTGATGATCGATAACAATTCCAAATTCGGAACACTGATCCTCTTAAGGAAATCTTATAAAATTGAGCGCAAGAAGATCGCTTTACAGATCGGCAGAACTGTGATCACGTTTTCGTTGAAGCAGTCTGCTATTAACAATATCCCAGTGTTCAAGAATCAAAATTTGATGGAGAAGATGATTTACAAGCCTTCTCCGTCTGTCATTCCTGGCAAGCCATCAGTGACAACCTCTAATAAATCTAAAAGCCAAACCGGTTCCCTACCTGACACCGATAGCAATACGCAAAAGCAGGACCAAAACGGCAGCTTCATCGATGATTGAGTGCCACAAGACTTTATGTGTTGATAGATCCAATCTGTAAAACGAGGATCAATCTATTAGAATAATATCAAATATAGAAGGAAAGATAACTGGATTGTTTTGATAGAGAAACAATTTTTTTTTACTTTGTTACTATATGTTGAATTTCCTTCATACATTGCTCATATTCTGGTTATTACTTGCAATTGTGAAACAAAGGTCTAAATTTCATGACTAATATTAGCTCGTTGTGATCCTTAATCTGTTAAGGTGTATTAGGTTTTCACGTTCTTTATGACTCGAACTTGGTTATTGAAAAAAAAAAGAGAAGCAATAACACTATTTATATGAATAATGCGTTTATATTCAATGGGAGTTTAGATCTTTGTGAATTATATAGTTCTTATCAAATTATTATTTCGGGTAGCAACGTGAGAAGCAGGGCTTAGGCGTCTTCAACTTCCTCTTCTTCATATTCGACCTCTTCTTCTTCAGCAGCCTCTTCTTCTTCGGCTGCTTCCTCCTCTTCGGCAGCCTCTTCTTCCTCAGCGGCCTCCTCCTCTTCAGCGGCTTCTTCCTCCTCCTCAGCAGCTTCTTCTTCCTCAGCGGCTTCCTCTTCCTCGGCAGCCTCTTCTTCTGCAGCTTCTTCTTCCTCAGCAGCCTCTTCTTCTTCGGCTTGCTCTTCTTCAGCCGCTTCTTCTTCTTCGGCGGCTTCTTCTTCCTCAGCAGCTTCTTCCTCTTCTGCCGCTTCTTCTTTTTCTTCAGCGGCTTCCTCCTCCTCTTCAGCTTCCTCTTCTTCTTTAACCTCTTTCTCCTTCTTCTTGATTGCTTTTTTGCTTTTGTCTTTTGATACCTTCGTGGATTCGTTCTTTTCCTCTTCTAAATATTTGTCCAGAAGCGATTGCAACTTCGTCACCAATGAATCCTTCATTTTTGAACTCAAAGTATATGTCTTAGCGAAACTTTCTGCTAGCGCTTTGGGATCGTCCCCTCTGTGAAGACCGATTTTTCCAGTCCTACATTGAATCATCAGTTCATTGTTCCAAACAGCAGCAAAAACTTACTTTCCAGGAGCTACGTTCACATCCACAGTCACCAATAGATCCTTTTTCTTGTTCGGTTTCTCTCTTGACAGGAAAGTAGGTGGCTTGGATTCTAATTTCCTCATTTTTTCATAGTTATCGCCAGCAACTTTGAATCGCTTCTTTTCCTCGCGTTCTTCTCTGGCTCTTTCATACCTCTCGACCAAACTCTTTTTCACGATAACGATTAGTTTACGCCACTAAAAGCATATAATACCTTGAAACCTTTGGGTACTCCCTCGTAAAACGATTCGTCCTTCAATTTCTCAAGGTCCTCCTCGGTGGTATAAATTTTCGGATGGAAAGTGCATTCAGCCATTTCTTTTTCTTCCCTCTCCTCTTTTGCGATCTCCGCTTGTTCTTCCTTCCTTTCCTTTTCTTTCTTCGCCATCTTATATAATGCAAAATGCTATTTTTCAATGTGTTTTTAGACAAGCCTCCTCAAAAGTTTAGTTACGCGACCCTTTTTCTTCGTATCTTCCTCTTCGGCTTCTTCTTCCTCATCTGATTTGCTCTTCTTGCGAGGTCCTCTGCTGATCTTAGGGTGGAAAGTACAGTTTTCAAGTTCCTTCAATTCTGTTAGTCAAACCAAAAAAAATCCAGAGAGATTTACCTTTTGAATGATTATCTGGTCACTAGCCTCTTTTTTCTTTTTCATAAACTTATAATACTCATACATCAACTCATGTCTGTTCTTTGTATTGATCTGCATTTCATCTTGAATCTCATTGAATGCCTTCATTATTCGTTTCAAGTATTGGTCTTTCTATAGATAAATCAGATGTAAATTTCGCTTTACAAAGCACTAAATTTACGTCCATTTTTTTGGCTTTTTCTGAGATAGTAGGCTTAAACGTAAATTCTTTGTTAGTCGCATTGTCTTGAATGATTTTTGAGCCGCTCAACACCTTCGTGTTCGCGTATATGTTCATAAAATTCGTCTTATCAGTGAAGAGCTTCCTAAATTCTGAGACCACTTTTTCAGTGCTCCATAACTCGCGCTCTTTTTTCATCTCTTCAAAAGTCTTCTTCGCGGTGCCTGCTTTTTCTGCTTCCATCTGCATGCTCGCGTCCATTACATCAGCTAAGAACTTGCCGGCCTTTGCAAGAGCGGATTTGGTTTCCAGAAGCACCATCATCACGTCGTAAACTAAATCTTTTGAGGCTGCCTCTCTGTTGAATGGGATCGTGAGGAAATCCCAAAAGTGCTCATGGAATGCGATCTAATAGAGCAAATTATTTAGCGGGATAGAAAATAGTCATATAGTACCTCAGCACTAAGACGTTCTGGTTTAATTTTACTATGGTTCAGAGTTAATGTTGACTGGTTGAGCTGGTCTCCTTTGTGAAATTGGAGATTCTGGAATATTCCCAGCCTTTGTAGAATTGACCCGAGGTTTTCGAATGTGATACTGTCGCTTGTGTTCGATTCATCTGCCTCTTGGATTAAGTTTCTAATCAGCTTATCGAGCCTCTGCATCACTAGCTTATGTGAGCTATTAGTGATCTTCGACGAATTCGCCGCTTTTTGTATATACTCATCGGTCTGGTTATCGTAGAACGTAAGAACATACTGATAACTGTGCTAATCATTACGTCTTTTTGCTTTTTCGTTAATTTTTCTTTGCGATCGGTAGCATCCCTGTAAAGAGAATCAATGACAGATCTCTCCGTGTTTGATTTCGAAGCTAATTGGTGAGATCTCTGACTAATCTTGGGCTTGAAAGTGCTGTATGTTCATATTATTGCTAAAAAAAAACTTGATGCGGATATTATTACTAATCATCTCTGGCGATTTCGCTCAGTTTAGGTAGAGCCAGCTGTGATTTTGGGATCGCATTCAATGAAGCAGATGACTTGAGCCCTGCGTGATGGCTTTTATCTTGATTTTGATGACCCTAAAGCATGAGATTGAGTTCTCGAAACCTGCGAATGCGAGAAATACCTTTGAAAAATCGAGATGAGCATTTTCGTTAGTCTTCAAAAGGTCTAAAGAAGGCATGAAGGCATGAAGACCATGAAGGCGAATTTTAGTACCTTGTGATTTGAGTAATTCAGTCATCAAGACGCGTTTTACTTCTTGATCAAAGATATTCGAAATATTAAATATAATGCAGACTACTGATAGTGATAAAGAATTAAATATTCTGTTCGAAATTTTTTCGGAACTCAAAAAACAGAATTTTTAGAGTTCTCGTTTATGATTTTCTACTGGACGGTTAAAAAAATACACGTTAATTTCCAAGGCATATTGTAAGACCAACACCATTCAAAATGCTCTGAAACCAGATGGATGCCGACCTATCTGAGCAGATATGAAGTAAAGTTCAAAATGCGAACTAGAGAATGAAAATTTCTTGTCCAGAGGTTTGGAGAATCAGCTTCCGTTGGGAGTATGTATGCTGTGCCTGTAACAATGTCAATTCTTGAGTATAATTCCAACTTATTTTGTTTGATTAAGCACCATTTTTTCTTAACTGTTGCTTGCTTTTTCAAATCAGTAGGAAAAATGAGAAAGATCTTCGTAATTTAGAAGTTGTAAGTCATACATTGAAATAACGAATTTCTTCAAGTTTTTTTTCAAAGGGAATCGGATGAGAAAAAGAAAGCTCCAAGTGATAGAGCACTTTTGAGGGTCTGCGTTCATCAATCACTAAGTAACCAAATGTTCCATGAAAGCTCTAAGAAGAACTATTTTATTTTTAAACTCATTCACTCTTGGAAAAGGAGAATTTTTTCAATTAGTATTCGCACACATTTTACAGTAGCTCTGGGGGAAGCGCATAATAGGAGCATGGCACTTATTTCTGAAAAAACCAAAAGTTGTTCTGTTTTTCCGCAAAAAAAAAACTAACTCAGTGACGAAAGAGAACCTTTTCACAAAAACCCAATATGAGCATCAATATGACTTGTCCACTCGAGATCATAGTCGATTGATCCGCAAGAAACAAGATGAAATAGCCATTACGAGACAAATTTGAATAGCCACGGAGTAACTGTTATTTCGACCATAGGCTCCAGGACAGATATGGGGTAACTCGTTAAAATTGAAATATAAAGTTACTATAACCCTTCCCAGGAATCCGACCTTTTCTCAATGAACCCTCAATATTTGGGATAATAGCAACCTTTCCCTTGAAACAGTTAGGAGTAGTCCGTGAAACCTCTCTTCAACATATTTAGAAAATCTAAGGATAAATATTAATGAAATATCGTATCTGGTTTGTATAATCCAAAATATCAGATTCTATCAGAAAACTACACAAAATGATATCAAATTTTTACTACACTTCCTTACGATCATAAAATTAAATATTTCCATACCGTTTTTGTTTGTCCTTTTGGCTATTTAAGTCAAAGTATCACTTACATAACTAAACATTAACTATCATCTTTCATTTCATTATCACAAGCAGTCTCAATTATGATCGCATCCAACGAGTCATACTTCAAAATCTGCCTTATTGGAGATACTCAAGTCGGAAAAACAAGTCTTCTCTCAACCGCCAGTGGCAAAGATTTCAAGGAATTATCAGAACCAACAATCGGGGTCGCTTTCGATTTCTTCAATTTAAATGTAGACGACACTTCAGTGGAAGTTCAAGTTTGGGACCTGGCTGGACGAGATGAATT
>ENA-UOTZ01001872-UOTZ01001872.1-compost-metagenome-genome-assembly--contig:-NODE-1872-length-12619-cov-7.619279_pt1 | contig 12619 bp, 4 predicted proteins | sample MGYA00238144_ERZ746983 | MGnify/ENA primary metagenome ERZ746983 (study PRJEB28759, sample SAMN06268863) | compost metagenome | isolation source: single cell | place: USA: California, Emeryville, Joint...
AAATCTGCGAGGAATGGACTCTTGGAGATTTACAAGATTTGATTGCTAAAACGCTCGGCCGAGAGTATAAAGGGCTTACATTTAAGCGTCTGCAGTCTAAAGAAGATGGAACTTCGAGGAGTGAGGTGTTTGCCATGAAGAGCATGAATAACAATAGAGGAAAGGAGATCAACCTTATCATTAAGGATCTGACTGGAAAATCGCATGAGGTCAAAGTCTTCGATAATGATTTTATTGCGAAAGTGCTCGAGTCGTATTCAAGAGCTGTCCAAATCTCAAAAGAAAGCATTAGACTCATTTGGAGGGGGAAAAGCTTAGAAGATGTCGATATCATCTCAAGGTTGGGCTTAAGCGATGGAGACACCATACAAGCAATCAGAAGACTCGATCAGTTGAAACCAGAACGCATTTCACCCAAAAAAACCCTTCTTATTAAGCAATTATTCAGAAACGGGGAAAAGATTCTTTTGAAAGATCACCTCGCTAAGGTCTCCACAACAGAAGTGTTCGAAGTGTGGGTTAAAACGGTGATTGGCAAGCAAATTTCTATTTTCGTTTCCCCGCTTGAGACTATCGAGCGAGTTAAGTATAAGATCTATGAAAAGGAAGGTATACCTCCAGACAAACTAAGGATCTGCTATGATGGGATTGGACTTGATGAAGAGAGTTTAGTCTATGAGTATGATATTGTGAAAGGCTGTTTGTTACATACTGTATTGAAATTGAGAGGAGGCGGAAGTGTAGGTAGAGCCTTTGTTGATATTACCAACGAAAAAAGCGCAATCAATCTCCGATGGTCAACCTCAGCTCCTGATTGGAGAATCGCAGAACCAGGATTATGCCTCGAAGGTATTTGCACAAACCCGGACTGCGTGGCTTCCCTGAGGCAAGTCATTATGAATATGAGGATGGGAACCTTTGACCTGATGTTGGACACTGAAAAATGTAACTGTCCCATGTGTAAGGAGTTTGTTGAACCTAAAAGTTGTGGGTTTAATAAATGCTGCTATACTTATAGTGGGATCAAAGCGGTAGAGATTAAGAAGCCTCAAAGAATTGTGAAACAAGAGTGGATTGATGTAGGGAACCTTTATAACTGTTTCGATCCAAGGAGTTCTGGAGTCGCTCAATGGGTGAACCTAAAGATTTATACGAAGCGAAAACCAATTAAGCCTGAGCAGCAAGGAATCTGCTGTTTGCTCTGTAGAACATCGGTGAAAGAGACGAAATCCAAGCCTGAGTGTGGACATGTCTTCCATGACGAGTGCTATGATCGGTTGATGGATGGCTTAGGAAAAGAATGCCCTCTTTGTCATCTGCATTAATTTGTCACTCAACTAAAATGAAACTCACTTTTATATTAAGAAATCAAGTATTAGTAGTCCAATTAACAAAATATTACAAGGATTATCGAAATTCGAAAGAAATATAACATAAAAATCCGACTTTATATTAGAAACTGAGTTTTTTAGTTGTGGCTTTTGGATTTATCATTTTCTTTGTGTAAATGAAAAACTTGATAATATCTTTCTCAAAATCTCTTAATAAATCTCAATTATGTACTCAATATCATAAACGCATCTTCTGTTACCCAACCTTGTTCTTTTCAAATCTGAAAAAAAAAAAACCCTTCAGAATTCGTGCAGCACTCTGTCGTCTCTTCAGTGTGCCCATAGTCTGCTGTGCCTAATTGCAGGTAAATTTCGTTTGCGTCATATTAAAAACTCTTAGCTCTTAGAGGCTATTGCAATAAATGACTACTTTCAAATGTGGTAGTAGAATCTTTGTCATTAAAAAGGAAGCTAACTATTTATATCAAATAGAAATAACAACAGATAGTAATGAAAAACTCATTGTTTTTTCATTAAAGCTTAGAGCCAGTCGAGATTACAGTGAGAAAAATATTGGTCAATTTTACTCCAGAATCAATTCCTTCTGCTTCTGGCTTTCTCTACTAAATTGCTCTGCACCATCGCCAGAGCCCTTGTCGTCATTTTACATAACAACAATTTCATTATTTTCACTGTTCTACGACTATGACCTTTCTTAATCATCTTCAGGACTACGACCGTTAGGAGGACCCTAACAACCGGGCTTATTCCCATTGCTTGAGCCAAAGAAATCAAATAGTTCTGTGCCCATTTTTTGGATTCTTCATCAGTGCTATTCGCCGCCACCACAAGCACAATATAGTGACAAGACACTACCGCGCCCAAAATAAGGATATACCCAATAATCGATTTGATTTTGGCTATTTTTCGAGATCTATGAAGCTTTTTCAGTTCCTGTTCGCGTTTCAAGGGATCATTCCTTGTGGATCTAAGAATACTATCAGTACTTCTCCTAAATTAATAAATGTTTAAATTATCGAGAAGACAATGATTATGGAATTACATCTTTGAAATAAGTAGGAAATTGAGGATCACGTTGAGTGGAGTCGCAGTCACCAATGGTATCCCGAGTAAAATTAATGTGTCTGTCATAGAACTCTAAGCCAAACGTCCAGGAGTTATTTCTCCAAAAATAACAAATAATAGATCTGTTACCCTTTCAGATTTATTGAATATTGACGATAAAGCCATCAAAATGAGAATTCTGGCATATAGGAGTATTACTCGAGGGGCTCTTGGGAACATACCGTCTTCGTAAAAGTAGAGAGATGTGAAAACGTGCCCGTACTAGTGTATTACAAATTAGTCGAGTTAGGAGTAAGATATAATTATTTACTTTGAGAGCATGTATGAAAGTTTTGAATGGATTCATGTCTAGTTTGAAGTTTCGGATGTTTTCTGGTAGAGTTCTTCGGGCTCTTACTATCTGAGATCCGGAAGGGTTATTCTTGTTATGGTGAGTTTTATTTTTTAATTGTAAGGGTAATGCTGAGGTATAGCGCAGAGGCTTGACAATTCTTCCCTTTATACAAGTCAACGTTATCAACAGCCAGAAAATAAGGCCCCAAAGTATCCAAAACACCCATGATGAAAGATATTGGTAGGTCAGAAGAGCCGCTGCCTCAGCCAATTTAGATAGGTTTGACTTCTGAAAGATATTAAGTGTTTTAGTAGAACTGAGGCTGTCGAGTTTTGGACATGAACATTCATAATATCCACCGTTTAGTTTAGGTGCACAAGCAGAATTGGAGCAGTTTGAGTAAGTCTGACCAGCTGTTACTGGATAAGAGATCGTTGCGGCTACATTGCTTGAATATGAAGAAGATTCTGTTGAGTCTTTGGTATTAACAGCCACGGAGACCACTGGAGGTGTATTATCTGCTTTTTGTGTTTGAGGGCAGGCTAATAGATTATTCACCCAGAAGACGGCTTGAATGTCAACAGGTTCAGAGCCTAAAGAGCCACTACTTGAACCGCTCAACACTATTTTAGGTAGGTTTGGTTCCTGGATAGTGAATCCAGCAAGATTATTGGGAGGTACTCTGGCAGAAAATAAAATGAAATCTGTAGTATTGAGAGTATATGACTTAGAATCTGCTGCTTTTCCCCATAATTGCAACACCCCAAGTTGATTCAAACATTTAATAGAAGAATCGTAAAGAGCTCTTGAAGTCTCCAATTCATTATTGCAATCAACTCTAAAAATATATTGCATGCAAATATCGATGATCTGAGCAGCCACCTGCATTTTCTGAGGATCAAATACATGAGCAGGAGCCTTTGCGTTGAAATCCTGCGCGATCAGTTTTGAAATCAGACTCATTGTACTGCTAACGACAGAATATGTGATGGAAACAGTGCTCATAATAGAGAGAATAGAATTCAGATAAGGGAGTGATTCGGATGTGGTTGTGAGACTCATTGATACTTGACTCATTTCATTCAACACACTTAACTGAAGGGATTCTAATTGGGCAGAATCAGTTTGCTGAACATCACAACAAATTCCTAGCCATCCATTATCACACACGCATAAATTTGTCAAATACACTTCACTGTATTGATAATTCCCATTACCACTGCAACTCGGACAAGCTGATAATGAATTTTGATAATTGCTTTGCTTATACTGATTGATTGTCTGAGTCATTCCATTGAGTATACTTGAAACATCTGAAGAGCTATTAGCTGTTGCAAGCTGGGAGGTGAGCAATTCTTGGAGATTCTGATTTAGTGTGGTGGGATCTGCTTGGGTTAGTTCACATGTTTTTGTTGCCTGTACTGGACTGTAAGGTGATGGGCAAGAGCTTGCACAGACTCTTTGAGCTGTCACATAGTAATAGGAAGGTAGGCATGCAGTGCAGCTTGTATTGAGGGGACCTGTGCAGGTATTACAAGAAGTGTCACATTCTATTAATTAGATTATTTCAGGTTAAAAGTTAGGCCTCCTGCGGCACATTGAAGAATTATCATACTATTGCAGGTCATGTTTTGAGACTCTGGATATGTACCATTGGGACACGTTGAAAAGCAACCAGACTGATAGAAATAAAGTGTGCTATTGCAAGTTCGACAGTTCGAATCTAATGGGCCAAAGCAAGTCTTGCAGGAGAGAGCGCAACCTATAAGAAAGATTTATAAGTTTATCTTTGTTCTGCAATGTGGTTACTTACCTAAGCACATATTGGTAGAAGACTCGGGAAAAGTTCCTACGGGACAGACACCCAGACATGTAGAATTATATAAATAAAGACCCATTGCACAGCTTGTGCAATTATAATTGGTTTCATCATTGCAGGTAGAGCAGATCGAAGAGCAATCTAGTTTACAATATTATTTAAGTTATTTAAGACAAGAGTTTTGCTTACTAAAACATGCCATCGATGAATTCGTGAAAGTATTTGCTGGACACGAGTCTAAACATTGATTCAAATAGAGGTATCCAGGAGAGGTGTTGCAAGTCAGACAACTCGTACTGGTGCTCGCAAAGCAAGTTTTACATGTTGAATGGCATTCTTTCAAAAACGATTAGTTTATTACATCAAAGAAAACAAATACCTTGACAAGTTTGAGCTGAGGAATTCGAAAATGTTCCATCAGGACAATCAGTCAAACAACTGTTGCTATAGAAAAATCTCGGAGATAGACAGGTTATGCAACTTGTATTTGTGCTTGAAGAACATGTTTCACAAGTCAAATCGCAACCTTTGAAATCAAAATTTAATTCATTATCTTGCTGAAAATAATACCTTGACAGGTTTGACTCGAGGGATTGGGAAAACTTCCATTAGGACACTCGGTCAAGCAGCTGTTGCTATAGAGATATCTTGGAGATGCACAAGTCATGCAACTTGTATTTGTGCTCGAAGAGCAAGTTTCACACGTCGAATCGCATTCTTTCAAATTTAATTTATTTATTATCTTTCAGAAAAATATACCTTGGCAGATTTGATTTGTTGAGTTGGGAAAAGTACCATTGGGACAATCAATTAAACAACTGTTGCTAAAGAAGTACCTTGGAGATACGCAAGTTAGACAACTTGTATTTGTACTCGAAGAGCAAGTTTCACAAGTTGAATCGCATACTTTGGAATTTAATAAATTCATTATATCTTAAAGAAAATAATACCTTGACAAATTTGGTTTGAGGTATCGGGAAACGTTTCAGCAGGACACTCTGTCAAGCAACTATTGCTATAGAGGAAACTTGGAGATGTACAAGTCACACAACTCGTATTTGTGCTCGAAGAACAAGTTTTACAGGTCGAATCGCATGCTTTCATTTCATTTCAATTAATTTATTAACTTTACAAAAAAAACTATACCTTGACAGATTTGATTTGTAGAGTTGGGAAAAGTCCCATCTGGACATTCAATCAAGCAACTGTTATTAAAGAGGTATCTTGGAGATGCACAAGTTATACAACTTGTGTTTGTGTTCGAAGAACAGGAATGGCAGGTAGTATCACAAGCTAATGATGATCGATTGATTGGTGAGATGTTAAAAAAGTCAAAATATATTTACGCTGACAAACATTATTAAGGGTGTCTTCATAATACCCAATCGTAGGACACCCAGCATTGCAAATCCCATTAAGGAGAAAAGTCCCTGGGGAGCAAGTTGTGCAGGCTGTTGCATTTGTGCAGACATTGCACCCGGCTGAACAATCTGTAATCAAATTAAAAAGAATAAAATCAAAAATTAAGAATCCGAATTTTTACTCAAGCATTCTGTCGCCGTTGCATATGTGGTGAGAGGACACGTATCTACGCAAGTGTTTACGTACAAAAAGTAACCAGCTGAGCAGCTTGTGCATTGGTTTGATGCACCGCCAGTGCAGACACTACATCCTGCCGAACAATCTGATGTTTAACAAAAATTCAAATCTAAAATCAAGAATCAATATATTTACTGAAGCATTCTGTCGCAGTTGAATATGTGGCAAGAGGACATGTGTTTACACAAGTGTTTTCATACAAAAAGTAACCCGCTGAGCAGCTTGTGCATTGGTTTGATGCAGAACCAGTACAGGTATCGCAATTATTTGCGCAAACTAAATTTAACAAAAATGAGTCAGTATAATTTCTAAACAGCAAAAAGGCAAGCTTACGTGAGCAATTAGTCTCAGAAGCAAAGTATCTCAACGGACAAGGTGAGTAGCATGTAGCTCCCAGAAAATAGTAGTCCGGCTTGCAAGTGACGCATTTCGTATCATCGGCAGGATCACAAATAGAACAATTGGCATTATTGCAAGGAAGTGAAATTTGAACGTTTCTCAAAGCAAACCAACAGAAATAAGAACAAGTCAGGCTAGTAGTCCAATCCAACGTAATACTGCTAGCTGAATGAGATATAGAAACTGAATAGTTGACGACGCTCTCAGTAATAAAGTAATAACCAGGATATGTTGTAATTAAATATAGTCCACAATCTGTTGTATAATTATACTCGTATTTATAACCCATATTCTCCCAAATTAGGACTCCATCGGCATAAAGGTAGGCATAGTTTTCTGGGTACCAATAATCGCCATATACATAAGTGAAGCTTATCATAACACTCGTGTGAGCAGGAAGTCCTGTAAATGTTCTTGTGATTTTGCTTCCTTGTCCTGTGATCCAGGCTCCTCCGAAGTACATCACTCCTGCACAGTTATAGTACCAAGGTGTTGAATAACTTCCAGTGATGGTGTACCCGTCTCCTTCCTGGATAGCTGTATCGTTCATAAGTGTGTCAATCTGATATCCTAAAGCTTGATAGTGAGTCTTCATGAAATCAGTTTAGATGTGTACCTCTCACAAGAAGAAACATGCAAACGAACAAGATAACAACACATTTTGTGTGTTTTATGGAAAAGAAGCATAAATTACTCATGCAGATTATTCTATTTTATTAAAAGAATTTATATAAAATCCAGAACGTTTTGTATCCAACTCAGCGTTTAATAAGTTTAAATGGGATTTAATGTTCTTTAAACCAGGATACAGCTGACCTCTTATTCATTAAAATGTCAAAATCCTGCTGTTCTGCTTTCTAAGTCTCAAATCACTCTCCTCGGTAGAAAATTCACTGGAAATTTGATTTTCAGAATGAAACTATGCATCTCTTAGAATTTGCGCTCTCGATCCATTTTTCTTTTTTGTTTTTTTTGAATCTTAATTAAAAGTTAACTTTCTACTCGCGATTTCCTGTTTTTATGAAACTTCTATTTCTTAAGGTAAGCACTCCAAAAAATGCGAGATCTCTTCCAAACCACTTTGGCAAGTCGCGCTTTCTCTTAGCCCGCCCTCTTTTTCGCTGAATGGAAAAGTTATTATCATTTTCAAAAGCAGTGTAGATTTTGCTTGCAATGCGAAGGTTAAGCATTAATTAGAGGTTGAAGTTGTATTGAAGAGAAGAATAAAAATTGCTCCTTGGAAAGAAAACTAATCAGCTTAATGGTTACTGATAAAACGGAAATTTTGCTGTTCTACGGCATTAAAAAGGAAAGAGCGCTTTATACAGCTGGCTAGTCATGCATAATATTTGAGGGTCAGTGAAGTTTTGGTGAGAATTAAAGAGAAAACGATGAAAGAGGCTTTTGAGCTGGAAAGATGCAACATTTAAATAGATTTGCACTCGAAGTTTCTCGCTATTGCGAAAAATAATTCCTTTGCAAGCAAACAAAGTAGATTTTAGTTCGAATGAGTTCTATTGGAGAGTTTCCAAATAGGTGTTTCCATTTTAAGATTGATGTTGGTGATCTGCAAAGTATAGCACAAGTATAGGGAGATATGCCTCCGTAGATACAATTTGATCGTATACAACCAAATTTCAGAAATCGTAAATCAAATGGGTTTTGATTCTGGATATCTGTTGGGATTTGATAATTCCTTTAAAGCAAAGACAAGAAATGAGTTTGGTCTTCAATTTTCCAGTGTTTTCAAAGAGAAAATTTAAGAAAATCGTACCTGCAGCGTTCAAGTGATAGTTTTCCGCATATCTAATTTGGTCCTCAGTGTTTTGACTGCTCCTATTTACTGCCAAACTTATATAAGCTACTATGAATGGCCTTTCCAATGTCAACTTAACAAACATTAAAGAATATTTTCATTAGATAGGGAGTTAAGCATAAATGACAATTTTAAAGAAAAAATCTGATTTGAAAAATTAATCAATTTGAATTCGTGATCGCATTGGATTTTTTTTTTTATTGTAGTACAGTTAAATTTTTTTAAACAAAGTAAGCTGCTGCAATCTAAGCCAATAAATCAGGGCCTGCGCAATAACCCACTTCAGTAGCCATATTAACGTTGACAGCGATTGCGCCATTAATCACCGCTTCTTTAACGTCGCTTTGCCGCAGCTATCCATTACAATGATTGAGTACAGGAGATATTAAAGTAATTTTTATTCAGAAGCAACATTTAGCAGAGCAAAGAGGCAGAGAAGAGTAAAGCTGATCCCATCTTGCGGTGGACATACAATTAATTGATACTTGTTTATGTAAAATGTGAATCTTGGCGCCCAAATGAATCGAAAAATATGAAATATTCAATGTTAAAAAGAGCATTCCTGCTTGACTTATGATGTGAATCGAAAATAAATATAGATTAGTGAAATTACCAGGAGGTTCGACTATTTCTCTACATATTTCTTGAAGACATCCAGATTGGTTTTGATCGATAGTGAGAGCGGGTTAATGATGATGCTTAAAATGGTATTGTTATGAGGGTTGTGGAGTTTTCAATCTGTATTGTAATGCGTTGCCGAATCTTTCATCTTTTTTCCAATTCAATTAGACTGAAAAAAGAAAGGAAATCAAGCTTGTCATTTGAAATATGGGAGGACAATATATTATGAGGTCAGAGTATTCGAAGAAGATCTCCTGGCTAGAATCACGACAAATTAAACTATTTTGGAAATGAAAAGCATTCGAAGAGGGAGATGTTGTCTCGAAACGTGGTCTAAAAAATGGAGACATCCTCTACACATTAAAGAAATAAATCAATATACTTCACGTGTCTGAAAACCAACCGACTCAATGATGCCTTCATTGATAAAGAAAAGATAAATCTGAAAGATAAACCGGCCAAATTCGCCTCCAGCACAGAAGAGTTTGAAATTTAGGTTGTGACTCCTCCTGGAAAATATATCTCCATCATCGTCTCTCCTTTTAATTCTGTTGAACAAGTTAAGTATAAGATTCAAGAGTAGACAGAGATACCTCGAGCCCAGTAAAGGGTCATATTTAGCAGAATTCAGCTAGAAGATGAGGAATTAATCTACGAATGTGATATAAAACAAGAGTCCACGGTACCGCTTTAGTTTGGAAAAGGGGGTGGTGGAGAGGTTCAATCCTTCTTCAATACCACCGATAAAAAGAGCGTGATCGATTTCCAAATACCAACGACAGCTTCTAATTGGAAACTCGCGCTTCCAGGGCTGTATCTCAAAGGTATATGCAGAAAATCCAATTGCATAACCTACAATAAACAAGTCATCACGAGAGATTCAGGGACCGAACAAAGGCAGAATCGAAAAATTTATACAATGCGTCATCCGTTTCCGTCGGAGATGCGAGGAATCTGCTGTACGCTGTGCAGATGGACTGTACAGAAGCTCAACCTAATTCAGAGTGCGGACATGCTTGTCATGACAAATGCTCTGCAAATTTACTGGATAATTTAGGAAGGTTATGTCCTTTGTGCACCTCTATTAATTCATTAATTGATTGGGTTGAATTTGAGTGATAAAGCATCACCCAATAAAAACTTTGCATTGAATCTTTGCTGAAAACAAATGAGCTTGCAGTATTAACCATATTAATGAAGTATCTACACCTATATATAATTTTCTGTTGAAAATGGAATCTTTCCGAGTAATTTCACTGCTACTGGTTCAATTTAGCAATTTCAGTCTCTGAGCAGTTAGTGTATTAGCTGATAGTTGTTGGTTTATTACAGCGAAAGACCCCTTTTCTATTCAATAATCAAATGATATCTAGATTAAACAAAGCTTCAAGATTTTTGCTTAATTTCTGATCTATTATATTAATTTTACTTTATCGTAAATAATGGAAAGAACGGATACTCTCAAAGCTTTTTTCTGCAAACTTCATCCAGAAGAGTCTATTTGCAAAATTTCTTACGACTCTACCAATATCTCACTATACTGCAGCAAATGCGTTCTCAATCTCGACACTAATTTACCAAAAAACCTCATTTGTTTGGAAGATTTCATAAAGCAGGCTGCAAAAGACCAAACTCAAGTCAAAGGCCCTTCAGGAATGAGTCCGAGGCCTCTAGAAATCATTGATGAAGTACTTGCTCGAGAAGAAAAGACCAAAGCCCAGATCACCGCTCATATCGAGAAAGAAAAGGTGAAAACTAACCTCGCTTTCGATCTTCTCAAGGAAAGGATGTTTGAGCGCTTCGAGAGAAAAAGAACTGAAGCTCTCAAACTTCTTGATGATCAACTCGTCACTTTAGAATTCAATCACAATCTTTTCAATGTGAAAGTCGAGCAATACAGAGAAGGAGCGAAAAGATACATGACAGTCGAGTCGATTAACGCTGAAATTAATAGAATGGAGGAAACAAATGAATTCGAGAAGTTTCTATCCCTTCTACATAGCGAGATAATTCAAGGAGCAGGCTTAAGTGACACGGAAGATGAAGAGTTAATGAACAGACTCTTGATAGGCGTCAAAGATATGGGTTGTGCTCTTTCAGGATTAGCTAGCAAGAGGCCAGCAAGTATGCTGGGAAAGCAGATTGAGTCCGAAGACTTTGTTTCAAAGCGGATTCAGTCTTTCGTTAACTGCCTCAATGAGATACACATCAATTTAATTGATCCGATTCCGAAATTGACAAGCGACTCTTTGATATTTCAGGACTCGAAATACTTGAAGTTGATTAAGCAATGGCTTACTGAGGCTGGGGCAAATACACCTGTATTAGAGCCTATATATCGAGGGTCGAGGGATGGTTTCACCGCAAAAGATTTCCATAAAAAATGCGATAATAAAGGACCTACTGTGGTTCTTATACAAGGAGGGTCCGGAGAAGTGTTTGGAGGGTACTCTCCAGTAAGCTGGACAAGCAATGGAGCAAGTCCTTATTTACCTACTGATAAAAGTTTTCTCTTTTCGTTGGATACGGAGGAGAAGCTCCCTGTTAAAGATGAGGAATATGCGGTGTATTCGCATAGCTCGTGTGGACCTTGCTGGGGAAGCGAGTGTGATTTGGTAATTGGTGATCATTGTAATGAAGGTGGAAACTACTCGGAACCAGGATACTCTTACGAGGGATTGATCGGACGCGCTCATTTTGCATTCGATAAAGAATTCATTGTCAAGGAGATTGAGGTTTTTGCTCTCCAACCGCAATGGCAACCTTAAACCAAAAAGCGGCAAAGGGTTCAAAATGATCAATGATCACTATATACTCAAGTCTCTCTTAATTAGTTACATAATCACAAAATATGATACTGATAATTAAAATGAATCGTGTAGTAGAAGAAGATTATCTTGAGTAATAGAATCTGTAAGTTGAGAATTAGCAAAGTATTGCATCAGTCAAGAACTTCAAACTAATCAATTTTGTTGTAAGGAGGTGCCCATCTGATAGTAGTTATTTCCGAATATTAGCTATTTTTCAAACCAATTTTAAGTCTTAGCAATTGTGTTATTATTAATTCTATGAGAAAAATCTATTAATTTTGCGAAAATTGCGAAGCCTCAAAAAACCGAGGCGCCGTGATTAACTTAAAGAAAACTCATCTCGAATACTCTCAACTATATATAATACGCCATCAGAAGGATTCAGCCCACTTAAGGCTCTTGGGACAAGCTGTGGAGCTACAATTTCCAGTTACTTCAAGATAAAGCGGCGAAGACTAGTCCTCTTATGGGAAATCGTCAGAAACCCTAAAAATTCCGTTCCACGATAAGGTTCTGTCAATTAAGGCCACGTATCTTATATATATTGTTCAACCAGAGAGCGAGCCCGTAGAGCTTTCGAAAATCATATGAAGAAGTAGGGATATTTGAGTCTGTCAGTCTTATTTTACGTAATAAATTTAAATAAGGTATTAATTTGATACAGAAGCTTGATAAATTAACACCAGTCAGAGGGCTGACACAAGACGTCGTAAAGAGCTTAAGATCTAAGTCACTTAGCTCATTAACATCTCATAAGTTTGTAGGTTGGAAACTGATTTCATTATTGTGTCGCTGAGATTTGTA
>ENA-UOTZ01001873-UOTZ01001873.1-compost-metagenome-genome-assembly--contig:-NODE-1873-length-12611-cov-25.974789_pt1 | contig 12611 bp, 14 predicted proteins | sample MGYA00238144_ERZ746983 | MGnify/ENA primary metagenome ERZ746983 (study PRJEB28759, sample SAMN06268863) | compost metagenome | isolation source: single cell | place: USA: California, Emeryville, Joint...
AAAGATTTTCTCCTTGGAAATTTAAATAAAAGAGAACAAATTTGGACGTTAAATGAAAAGATACATCGAAAGTTTCTAAATCTTTAGAAACCGAACGAAGCTATTAGAGCAGTAGACGGATAAATTCTACTGGCAGCTACTGGCGATATCTTTTCGAATTCACGTAATCACAATAAATAATCATAGAAGGCTAAAAATGTGCTTTCCTCTTAAAAAATAAATTTGGAATTGGGCCGCAACTGACCACCGTCTTCTCCTTTTCAACGTCTTCGCTAGAGTACATCGAGTTGAAATCCTTAACGCTAACCTTCGACGAGTTTACATTATGAAAGCTGTTCTTCTTGAGGTTAAGATTCTGGAAATATTATTCGAGGAATTTTAGGACTATTCCGGTTTTGGTTAAAAGTTACCTTGTATTTTTGGTAGCGACCCGATTGCTTATCAACAAAAGTCTCAAGCAAATTTGAGAAGATCTGATTGATTTTGGTCTTACTCTGCGTTACTATCATTTCCCCTGTGTTTTGTTTCCATTGGCTCATCGATTGTTTCAATAACATCGATTTTAACTGCTCTTTTTTACGTTTCTGAAAAAAATGATTAAAGGTAATGCTAGGTCAACACATCATTACGTATGAAGATTTCAAAAGCAGCATTTTTTGGTACTTTTGCTGCTGCTTCGCCCTGAACGCCCTCTGGATTTTCAACGCAGCTTGCTCTCTGAGTTTCATCACATTCATCTCCTGAGAAGCTACCGCGAATTCTCTTCGTTCAAATTCGTGGGTACGGATCGTCGAAACCAGTCTCTTTAACATTAGTTTCTTCTCTCTCTGCAAAAATACGTGCTTTTAGCAAAACAGAGGGCGATCAAAGTAGACATACCTCTGAGATCTTCAGTTCTATTTCTTTGTTAGCCATGCATCCTACGAAGATCTCCACCATGCACGCCATATCTTTAATAATCCTATCCTTCAAACAACTAAAAATTCTCAGAAAACGACAAAGTAAGGTGCATCTCTACCTTTGATTCGTAAGGAAAGCAGCGTAGTTATAGCTATTTACAACCAACTCGCTTAACTCGACGATCAATTGCTTTTCGTTCCCTTCGATTCCCTCCTCTTTATCAAATAGACGCTCGAGAGCTTTTGATCCGCAGTAAATGTAGCTCTGGACGTTATTATAAAAGGTGCTCTGAGCGAGTCGCTGCAGCTTCGAATTATAATTGATGGCGAAGATCTCCGTGGAGGGCACTTCTGCTAGCCGGGTCATTTTCCTTGGGGTTGCGATGTTTCGATAGGACTGAGTTGAACAGTATTTTGAAGGCGAATTGTATTTAGAGACCTTCTTGTTGAGCTTCCCTTCTAAGTGGTGGTCGATATTCACGAAGGAGAGGTCTAGAGCCACCTTGCTCTCGATCTCGTATTCCACTTCCACGATAAATAGAAGATTGTCCAAGACATTCTTGACTTCTTCAAATTCTTCAGGAGGAAGTGAATAATTGTTCTGGGTAACTGGAGGACGTTTCAGCTGTGTCGTACTTCGGTTATGGAACTCATTGAAGGTTTTTGTTGCTTGGATGTAGTCGGTATGTGTTCTCAGCGCCATGTCGACGAATCCGTTGAACTTTTGAGTGTCAAGCGCTTGATTTTGAACATGCAAAACTGACTTAAGCCATTTTCGCGACAGTCGACCAGGCTCGAGGGGTCTTCCTTTCCGAACGACGTTAGTAGAGATGTTTAAAAAGTCTTTGAGTTCAGAGCAAGCAGAGCGATCAGTTAGTGATGGAGCTGGCCCCGTTGCGAGTTCTTTTTGAAGGGTTTGGTTTTCTTTGTGAAGAGTCTCTATTTCATTATGAAGAGCATCAACTTCGTTATGAAGTGTCTCAACCTCGTTATGAAGAGTGTCAACTTCATTATGAAGAGTCTGGTTTTCCACAGCGTTTAGCGTGTTATCGAGTGTCAGCTTGCATATTTCTTGTGAAAGCGTCTCAATGTGAGCGTTTTTCTCATTTTCAAGCTCTTGCTTAGCATCAGCTATCATCTTCAAGTCGCTTTCAAGGATTCGCAGCTTCTCGCGCAGATGACTGATGATATTTTTCTAATATTTGCTTAAACGATGAAACTATCGTTGAAATATTACATAGTGCTCGTTGTCTTTTCTCGCCTTCTCGAGCTCAAAAGCCACTTCATTCAGAGCATCTTGCTCTTCGAAATGCTGTGATTCTTCTTGGTTCTGTAATGCCGACCTTAATTCCGCGAGATTCTTGTTCAGAGTGTCAATTTCTTGAAGATAATTGTACTCTCGCCTCTCAGCTTCTTGCACTCTTTCTGTCAGCAACACCAGCTAATGAATACAATTTTTAAGGCAGGTTCCAGAGCTCTCGATTCTTACTTCTTTGGTTTTGTTATTTTCCTCGTTTTTGCAGCGGCAAGTGCTTGAATGGTCCTCCGATCGCGAGCTTCTCACTACCGGATTCGAGTTCATAGCATAAATTTGCTGCATATTTTGAATCTCTCTCTGACTATTCATCAAGGATTCGTTTTCCTTCTCAATCGCTGCTTTTAATTTCCTTTGAGTTTCAGCAAGCGCCTCCTGTAGTTCTTTAATCTGATTGTTCGTTTGGGCTCTCTCTTCTTGTAATTTCGTTCGCTCTTGGTCGTAGTCCGCTTTCATGTCCTTTACGAACTTCTGAGCTTTACGCTTCTCGTCATCCAGTTCCTTTTGTTTCTGCGAAAGCACTTTGTCGAACTCGATTTCAGCAACCGACATCTGCTCTAACATGCGATTGATCTCGCCCTCGAGCGCTGCGTATTTTTCGACCTGCGTTAAGTTAATAATCTTTTTCTTTCGCAAATGCTTACCAGAGACTCATTTTCACCACGTAATTGGAGGGACTCAATCCTCTGCCTGTTCAATTCTTTCTTCGTCGCGGTTAATTCATCCTGAATTTCCGTAACCTTCTTGCACGTGCTCGTGCTTGATTCACGCAACTTGGAGCAAACTTCGATTTCTTCATTGAGCTTCGCGTTTGACCATTCAATTTGCTCTTTCAAGTCTGTAATTTGATTCTCTAGGCGCTGGTTTGCCGACTGCAATGCTTCGATTATTATCTTAAACTCGCTGATCGTGCGGTCCTTCTCTTTGACTGAATTCCTCAATCGTGCGATATGGTCATTTTCTTGCTTAATCGTTTTTTCGAGGTCTTCTGTTTTGGCTTTTAATTCGTTCTTTTCGAATTGGACTGCTTCGTTCTTTCTCAGAGTTTCTTTTAGCGACTCTAACGACTTTGTAATCTCTCCAATGTGACCTTCCTAAAAGGGAAACACAGATATCAGTTAACTCTCCTGGAACAGCAGTTTTTTTTTTTACTTTTCCTTCCAAATCTTGCTTCAAGCTCTTGTTTTCTTTGTCTAGCTGCTCATTATCTTTTTCAAGCCTCGCCTTCGCTTCTTCCAAAATTTTCTGTGTTTTGAGCTACCCAGCATAAGCCAACACACCAAAGCGAAATAAAATACCAGATTTGCGCTTTCTTGATCAGTCTTCGCTATTATCGCTTTCAATTCTTTCACTGTCTTGCTCAGTTCAGTAGTCTCGGCTTCCTATAATCAAAAGTTCGCATTAGCCACTATTTTTCTCATAGATCAATGCGGACTTTTTGGCTTAATTGTTGCTTGAGATCTTGAATCTGCGCTGTTTTCGAGATTTCAACCTCACTTAATTTCCGCTCTAAGACCTTGCTGGTGTTTTCTTTATTTCTAGACCCCTCTTCATCAAATAACGCCTCTAATGACATGAAATACTTTTCTGCAGCTGCGATTCTTTGAGCCAAATCGCGTTTTTCTTCCTTATATTCTTTTTGAACCCGATTGAGTTCTCTTTCTTTCAGCACCAGTTTATCTTCAAACAATTTTTTTTCTTTTTCATAATCACTTTCCCTCAATTTCTCTCTTTCATTCAGCTCGCTGAGATTTTTCTGTAGCTCTTTGATTATGATCTCTTTCTCACCAACTTTCGAATTGAGCACGGCGCATTCTAACTCTTTATTAACCCTAAAACCCCACTAAAGTCATTTACCTTTCTTATGTTCACGTTCAGCGTTCACCAGCCTCTCTTCTAACTCTTTTATCCGAGCTTTCAACGATTCGTTGTCTTGGTTCTAAGAATTGATGAGGTGCTGAAAAGAAGAGTGTATAAGTACCAAATGAACAGACTTCGAAGCGATATTTTCATTCAAACTGTTCATTTTTGAAATGATTAGGTTCTTCTCGTCTCTTTCGTTTGCGAGTTCCGCTTTCAGCGACTGGACTTGCGCAGCCAATTCGTCTTTTTTCAATTTGGTCTCACGAATTTCGTTTTCTTGTTCGATCATCATTTTATCGATTTCTTCAAGCAGGTTTTTGTGCTCTTCCTCCTGTTTTTGAATTCGCTCTTGATAAATTGCCTCTAGCTTTTCAATTTCGACTTTTTTGCTTTTCTCCCAGGCTTCATAGGCTTCTTTTCCAAAAGCTGAGTTTAAACTGTTTCTCATATTTTCATTCGAAAGTTCGATCCGGTAGTTATGCATTTTGAGCTCTTCGTACTCCCGTCTGAGCTCATTTAACTCAGAAACAATTTCACTCACCTTTTCATGCATCATTTCGACTTCTTCTTGTTTGTTTTCGAGCTCATTCTGGATTTCTTGTGTGTAAGCCTTGAGATGACAGAAAATTTCGCAATTGAACAATAAAAGAAATGTTACGCTGAGGTCTTGCTGCTTGCTGATATATGGCTTATTTTGCACTTTCATCGCTCTTGAACCGAAAAGCAGTGAAGACATCGTCTCGTCGATGTGGTGGATTGAAGGCCCAATGGTGATTATCAGCGAAGTCTTAGAGTTTCCTCCCAGAGAATCTTGGAGGATCCGGGTCAGCTTAGAGTCTCTGAACGGAACGAAGTTTCGTTTTGAATCTCCAAGTGCATGAATGCATTTTCCTGTGGTATTCTTATTATTACATGCGAAAATATATCATTTACCCAGCACACTTAACGAAGAGTTGATCGATATCGCTTCATCCAATCTCTCGCCAGACACCTTGGATTTTTTAATGCGCTCAGATCCTGCTAAATCCACGAGATAAAGGACACTGGTGATCATGGTATTCCCTCCTCGGAAGGCTTCTCTCTCAGAGGGAGTGAGCGAGCTAAGCTTTGACGAGTGAACGGATGTCGGAGGATTTCTCTTGCAGATTTTCACAAGCAGAACGGTATGACTGCGGCTGCTCACCTCGTTCAAACTGTTTTAAGCTATTAATACCTCATTAATGCAAATAATTACTTTGTAAAGCTGGTTATTCTGTTTTTTTCAGCAGAAGCGACCACTTGCAAGGAATCAGCTGCTGAATGGACCGCCACCCAACTCAATCCATCTAAGAAAACGCCGTTCTCTTGACTTTCTCGCACTTTTATTCCTGAATTTGACGGCTCAATCAAATCTTGGATCTGAGTTTTTGCAAAAATGTTAAAAATTTTGCATGGCTTTATTGATTTTTTGTTACCATATCCATATAAATCTGCAAATAAGCTATCTGAATTTCGTATTTCGACCCACGATTGATAAGAGTATGCAAAAATATGTCTTCTAATGCCCGCGGAATTATCCCTTTAGCTTTTTCGTCCTCATAATCTCCCAAAATTGTATATGTTTTGCCTGTGCCGGTCTTATTTCCTTAGATATTTTTGTAATTCAAGCTCAAGTTACTTGGCCATAAGCGAATATTGTGCCATTATAACCATTTAAAACGCTTTGGACGACTGGCTGCGCAAGAGTTTTGTAAACTTCCTCTTGATCTGATTTCGGGTCTACCAAATCATCGAACGTAAATGTCTTCCCACCAAGCTCCTTTTTGACTGATATAGGTGTCATTTTTTCAGGAAAACTGCAAGGGAAACATACTAACAACAGATTTTGATTCAGGATCAAAAGATTCAATGCAGGTCTGGCGATCTTTGGCATATTCTTCTTCGGTAAAAGGTCTCAACCGAACATAAACTTTTACACGCTCTGAGCCATTTCTTTCAATTGATTGCTTCTCTCGGGACCGATCAGAGTCCCCAAGATTTGGCTTCATGGATAGCTGTTTGAAATTTCTAACAATTAATTTAAATTTTATTCGGCAAGTTTTGTGTGCCGGGAGCTACTTTTCTATAACCCAGCTGCGTTCAATATTGAGAATTCCAATGCTAATCGGTCGAGCGGTTGCATAAGCACATCGCCTTCTAATAGTTTATCAAACCATATTCAATGATTTGTCGAAACTATTATTGAATGAACATCATGTCCATCAGATTTGTGAGTATTATTGACGAGAGTTGTGAAAATATGCGCTTGTCCTTAGGAAAAATCGACAAGCAGCGATCAATGCCAATCTTTTCAGTATGTTTTGCATATTATCAATTTGTTCACTTAATCTACTTCGTTAGTTCAATGATTTCTAAGGAGATTGGTTTCTTTCATTCATTCTCATATTTATATTGTACCAGTAAAATGTATCAGTTTTCATATAGTTGCATGCAATATGACTGGAAGTATAGAATAAATGTAAATAGATTCAATCTCAGATCTGGAAATATCTATATTGATTTAAATCAGTTGCAGCAAATGACCGATCATTCAATCCTGAATATCGGGGATATTAGCATTTTCGTGTTAGAAATGCTTGCTTTGACATTGCCTACTAAGCCAAATTAATGATTAGAGCTTTCATTAAGAAAATAAATGATAATAAAGGGATGCAAAGTTCAGTTCTCCAAGGTTGTGAAATCATATGACTTCATGTTGTCAGATGTTTGGTCATCACTTTAGAGGAAACACAGAAGATAAAAGGAAAATTTTCATTACCTTTCAGCCGAAAATCTGCTACGGTTCGTTACATTCAGCCTCGCCAAAGAATCAGAATTTTTCATACTGAATCTCTCAGTTACTTTTACTGATAGCTCTGTTTCTTGGCAGCAGTACCAGGCTCTTTGCAGGTACTAAGTTTTTTGCTTCATTTGAAAAAAATAAATTATAGAGATGGCTTACATGTAACTCATTAAAGAAACAATTTTCCAGATAACATTTCTCGAATTCTATTCCTAATGAAAATTCTCTTTTTCTAACCCTCTTCCGATAAATATGGCTAGTATCAATTCGGCCAGCTTAGAATACATCTTTATCTAAATTATTCCAAGGAAGATTAGCTTTAGAAGACAATTTTCTTTCGTTCAATTTGATAGTTCTATTGTACGAGTAAAGTGTATGAGATTCAATATATAGTTTCATGTAATATAACAGAAAGTATAGATGAGAAGGAAGACTATCTATCTATATTGATGTTAATTAGATGTAGCAAACGATCAATCATCCAATTCTGAAGTTCGGGGCTATTAGCTTCTTCGTGTTAGAAATGCTTGCTTTGACATTGCCTACTAAGCCAAATTAGTAATGAGAAACTTCATTAAGAAAATGATAATAAAGGGATGCAATAGTCAGTTCTCCAAGGTTGTGAAATCATGAGATTTCATGTGGTCAAAAATTTTTTCATCATTGCAAAGCATCTCCAGAAGAAAAAGAAAATTTTGCATTACCTTTCAGTAGAAAACATTCTTCAGTTCGTTTAATCCAGCCTTTCCAATAGAATCAGAGTTCTTCATACAGAATCTCTCACGGACAGCTCCATCCCTTGGCAGAGACACCTGGCTCTTTGCAGGTACGGAGCTTTTTGCCAGATTTGGTTTCTTTCTTTTGAAAAATAAAATAAATTATAGATTTGGCTTACCCGAATCTTATTCAAGATACGATTTACCAGATAACAATTCTGGAATTCTATTCCTAATGAAAATCCTCTTTTTCTAACCTTTCCTCCTTAAATGTGACTAATAACACTCTCATCATATAGATAGATGAGTAGAAAGAATCGCTACAGGAATTATTGATTGGTCAGATAATTTGATTTCTTAATGCTATGAAGCTAAAATCTCCGTTTTCTATTAATTTCAAACCCTTATGAACTGTTTTATCGTAAAACACGCACTTGCTATACCACTCTATGCCGCTTTCCAAAAGAACAGATTGCCGTGAATATCATTCGTGGAGAACATTTCGACATTACCAGCTTTTCCTTTATAAACTCTTGCGCAACTATTAAAATAGATAATTATCAATCAATTGCTCAAATCTCCATTCTTACATAATAGCGTTGGAGTGCATCTCGTTTTCTTCCTTTGCAAGTCCCTGTCCAAGCTTTCCAGCCTCAAAGATTTTCAAATTGCTCTGGACCATAGACACTCTCTTTCCATCGTCTCTCTTCTTATCTCGAGTGAACGATTTATCAAGGGCCCTACGCCACAAATTTACTTTCATTTAGTTGCAAAAAAAGGAGCAATACCATTCTTTTCCACTAGGTTTAAACGTGTATGGGATGCGGTCATATCCTCCAGCCATCACTGTATTATCAGCTAACCACAGGAGACTTCTGAAGGGAGCTTTATTCCAGTCAACGATCTCTTCGGTTTCCTTAAGAGTTTCATCTTTTTCGACACGGAGAAAAACGATTCTCGAGTTGTGTACTATTCTCAATTGACATCAATTTCCAGCAATAACAGTCTACCTGCAGCTGCGAGAAGGTCTCCAGCGTCATTCCATCTCAAGTTCTCAACCCAAGACCCTGCGTTCTTTATTTTGTACAGCTCCTCACCATAGGTTTTGATACCACCGAATGGACCCTTGTAGTTGAGTGACTTATCGTCTGCTTCTTCCAGATAAGTCGTGAAAACTCTAATAGAGAAATCAGCGCTTCCGACAGCTGCAACGAGTCCGCTAGGGTGGAATGCGACTGCAGTGACTGAGGCAGTAAATTCTATTAAATTTGCCATTATTTCTTGGATCAACGGATAGGGTTACTCTTTGTATTTAGGAGGAAAGTGTCCCACCAGTTCGTTTTATGGTTGTAGTAGCCAAGGAAAGCTTTGTAGCTTCCGGTGCCGACCAAAAACTTTGATCCGGTGTTATTCCAGCAGCCGTCAAGGATTGCTCGGTTCTGTTTGTCAATAATGACTAGTGATGGCACCCATTGCTTGCGGGTCTCTTCATAGGACCAAACAAACACGCTTCGATCGTGTGAGCCTGTGAGAATCTGATTCTTTGAGGACCAGTCGACGACGGAAACTAATTGCGAGTGCTAAAAATTGATCAATCAGGGACTAAATAGCGAGGAATACCTCGCTCAAGGTGTGCAATAGAGTCCAGTTTTGAGGGGCGTTCAGATCCTCAACTTTGTAAATGTTAACAACGTTCTCTTCTTTGATAGATGCAGCGACCACTATGGCTGGTTAGTCTTTGTGGGAAAGAAAAGGAAATACTTGAGAGATCGGGAGAGAAGGCATGGCAAACGATGCCGAGTGGGTGAAGTTTTGTATTTTCAACGACTTTTTTTGGTTCCACCATGAAGAAAGATTCGCTTGTGAAGATATATCTCTTATTTCGATCCTTATCTGAATATATTTTAATAAATTTAAAGAAGCAAAAAGCCAACACTCGTCATCTGCGAACATATTATCTTCAGAGTCCTGAGCAGGGAAGGTAATTAAAAAGCGATTGATTGTGTCACGCACTACACTTTAGGGTTATATTTGCACTTGAACAATTAATCAGAACAGCTCTACAATAATTGTAAATTTTTCATAGATCGATAAATGAAAAGGAATGAAATAAAAATGAATGAGTCAAATCAAAACCTTCATTTTATATCATATTTGTCTTTAACGATTTTATTGAATATTTCTTTAGAGCGTGCATCGAAAGCAATCAATCATCAAGCATCAATTTTTGTTTATCACACATTGAAATATTTCATGTTGAACATCGGAAATGAATTCACTTAAATTTTTAGATAATAAGGTCTGATACTTAACAATAGAGGATTAGTTGCTGAGTTGTTTGATAAAAATGAATACAGTAAGGCGACCCCCTCTTCTTAAACGATTTTTATCCCAATAAGTTCTTTTTTTATATATCTCACCACTCAGTTCAAAAAAAGCAAAAGAGGGAACCCAACACCTGACTTGTACGCGCTGTCTGATTCAGCAACTTACCCTGAAATTTCGGCTGATTCATAATTTTTCTCATCAATTTTCCTCGATCAAAACCACAAATTGAGTGAAATGAGTAAATCTTATTTTTACCATAATAAAATTAAAACACTCAGAAAGTATCAAACTCGCTTCATCGTAACATGGAAGGCAAATCTCATATGAAAATCGTCATGCTCGGAGAAGGTTTACTTCAATTGCAAATACAAACAAAGCAAAAACACATTACTTATTAGGTCGTGTGGGCAAGACTTCTCTCACTTTGAAATACGTCGATAACAAATTCGATGAAAACCAAGAATCTACAATCAACGCCAGCTACCTCGAGAAGGAAGTCAGAGTTGGTGGCGAGAAAAAACAATTCGCTATTTGGGTACTTATCAATCTCCCTCTATTCCAACCCTCTTGCTCTCCTTCCTTCCATACAAATAACTGAAAATAAACTTTCAACACCATAATTCCATAGGACACTGCTGGACAAGAAAAATTCCATGCGCTTGCTCCAATTTACTATCGAGACGCCGAAGGTATATTGACTACGCGTTATTGCAGCTAGCTAATTGATAATGAAAGGTGCTGTGCTTGTTTACGATATCACTTTTCGTGAGAGCTTTGATAAAGTAAAAATCATAAAAATTTCAGGTTTTTTTCTCAACCTCGATAAGGTAACCAAATGGGTGGCTGAACTCAGAAACCATGCTGACGAAGGAATCGTGATCGCAATTGCTGGGAATAAGAGCGACAAGGAATTCGGAAGGCAAATTGAAAATTCTGAGGCTGAGAAGTACGCAAAAGAGAACGGTATGCGCCATTTCCAAACGTCAGCGAAAACTGGGAAAGGAATGAACGAAATGTTCCAATACCTGGCTGAAGGTAGACTCTATCGATGATTTCCTGTATAATCCAACGTCCTTTATGTTAGAAATCTATAAAAAGAATGTTGCAGCTGGGAAAGGCGCGAAGAAAAAACTGTTGCTTGTAGATGACGATAGTGGCAAAAAGAAGAGAAGTAAAGACAATGGGGGTGGCTGCTGCTAGTTTTTATTTCGGAGAAAAACACCATTCTCTCTCTTGATGAATATAGTTTGCAAGAAGAGAGGTTTCTATTAAATGCTATAGGCTTCAACTCAGAGGCGCGATTGATTTAGTTCTATTCACACTGAATTTTACTCACACAGAGAAAGTAATGTTGCTTTTTTCAAAAAAAAAAAGTGTTCTTGTATGTAGTGCATTGGTATTGGTGTTATTACTATGATAGTAGGTCATCATGAACCCTGCGTGAGCATGGAAATTGGATATTGTTTAATTTTTTTTTATTAATAGAACGAATCTTTGTGGCATTTTATATGAATATGCGTGTTTCTCCTAAAAACCTATCACAAAAATAAAATCAGCTTGCTTTATTCTTATTATTATGTATATGCTCGAGAAAATAAACGAAATGAAAGGTCTGATTTCTTTTTTATAACAATTATTTTTTTAGACGATTTCCCAAATGAATGCAAGTGAGCGAGCTCTGGCATATACAATTAGCAAGACCACGCGTTTACGAAAATAAGCAATGGCTTAGAATTTGTCGAGTTCACCGACTAAAAATAGTAATGACAGTTAACTGAGGCGGTAATTAAATTGATTACTGTGGGTGTTGAAGAAATCGATTTGTTGTGGCACAGCACGAGCTGAAATAATTGGCAATACGTAGGTGATCAGGAGGTAAACAGTTTGGCCGCTCTTTGTTTTGCCCTGGGAAAAAATTATCATGAGTACGTGCAAATGTTTAGTATAGCTACTCTGGCTAAAGAAATTCCTTCACCGTTGTCGGCATCTCCTCTTCTTCCGTAGATAAGAGGTGGATGGAATCTATTCAAAACGTATCAATCAACGGGTGCTTTTATCATGGGAAAGTACCTGTGCACATCGAAATGATCACCATCGAGAGTGAATCCTTCGAGATAAAAGATTGTCAGACTCAACGCATCTAGATATGAGTACCTGCACCAACGGTGTTGTCACGAGAGTCATAAGCAGTCAGATAGGCACTAGGATTGGCTAAGGAAAGGGGATACAGACGATCAGATGGTACCTCAATTCTGTTTGAGTGGTCTTGGTCTTCTTCGAAGCAATGATCTTGCCTTTGTCATCGAAAATGACAGCTCTAGCCCACTAGCAATTCACCGTTAGAATAGCTATGATATATAGATCACCTCATCTTGCTTCTCAAGAAGACTAGTAAGGGTGGTAGCGTCTAATGTACTTTCCATTTTAAATCTACTGCTCCTCTGAAATTTTTAATAACCTTTATTAATCAAAGATTTTGTCTACCCAGCATTACCATTTATTTTTCAGCTCGTTGGCACAGGGATCGAATAATACGATATCCATGATTTCGTTTGTTGACTCAAAACAGCTGAACTCACAAAATCCATCAAAATTCAACATTTCTTTGAAGCACCTTTTCGGGCTAATATATAAAAAAAAGTACCGATTATTAATCATTGGAATCAGCT
>ENA-UOTZ01001874-UOTZ01001874.1-compost-metagenome-genome-assembly--contig:-NODE-1874-length-12607-cov-3.272466_pt1 | contig 12607 bp, 5 predicted proteins | sample MGYA00238144_ERZ746983 | MGnify/ENA primary metagenome ERZ746983 (study PRJEB28759, sample SAMN06268863) | compost metagenome | isolation source: single cell | place: USA: California, Emeryville, Joint...
CGGCTAAAAGTTCAATTGCGCTGATAAAATAGTCGTAAACTTCATAATTAAAGTCCTGTTCGAGCACGTAAGCAGATAAATCCTTCAGTTTCACCCACGCGTTATATGGAGGTACCTTGACGTAGATTCCTCCATCTGGTTGCTGCTCGATTCGGTAGCATAGACAGTCAAAAATCGTTTGATTGGATGTGATTAAATTAGAAATAATCTCTTGATTCGCAGTTAATGGCTCTCCATCACAAACGACTAATGCGCGGACTAAATTCACGAATTTTTTGTTTGGGACTGGATTTTTTAGGCTTTCAACGAATTTTTTGATAGTGTCGATGTTAATGCGGGTCTCTAGGATCTTTCGATTGTTGTCGATCAATTCAGTGAGCGTCGGACCAGCTAAGATGTTGGTGTTTTGATTCGTTGAAAGAGTCTGGTAAATAAAAAGTTCCAGCCATTGCGACGCATAGACTTCGTTGGTTCTGAACTCGTGAATCGCCATTCGAATCAACTTGTGACAATGCTGGAAAATCTGGACCATTAGCTCGTCAGAGAGGTCGTCTAATTGATAAAGCTTGAGGTGGAAGGGATAAAAGAGCATATCCGTAAGAATTTCGATGAAATACATGTCTCTGATCAGTTTTTGATGAGATACAATGGGATGTCCCTCGTAGGTTAACGCATTGATAGACTCATGCTTATTGGTTTCCATTAGAAATATTATCAGTTGTGCGAGCGAGTGAATGAGTTTTTTGAGATATTCTGGTGTGAAAACGTCGATTTGCTTGGTTTTAATGCAGGATAAAAAGTGCTGTAATCGGTGAGCAGTAGAGGCAATGTATAACATTTCACGTTTCTCTTTCTCAGAAAGTTTCTCAACGTAGAAAGTGTACTGAGCAGATTTTTGCTCGTCTAGGTAAATAACTTTTCTTTTGAGCCAGGTATCTCTATCTTTTTGCGGGGTAAAGAAATCTGGAATACTGGTTTGTTTGATTCGCTCAAGATCGCTTATTGAATCTCTTGAGGTCAATATATTGTCAAGTGTCTTATTTACCTTGATTCCACCGGTGACCGAATATGTGATATCGTCAGCAGTGGTTAGAAAGAGCGACTCTCCATGAAAACCAATCCCATACGAGCTTCCATCTTGGACGCCCTGATGATTTTGGAAGACAGTAGGAACAAAAAATACTGAGTTCGACGAACTTAGCGCTGCTTTTTCATCATCCAATGGCGCTAATATCGGGATAAACTTCTTCCGATCATTCAAGTTAACTTCGACAAGCGACATCAGCCTGCCAGTCAAAAAATGCCTCAACTTGATCTCAACTTGTTCTGTCAAATCATCCTCAGAATGAAAATCCTGACCTCTGGACTTAATGCATGCTCCACGCTCTCTTACGCGAATTTTTTCAACTTCCCAAATCTCATTTGCGGAATTCTTCTCCTCATTCTCCGGTCCAAAATATTCTCTGAGATACACTTCATTGTGCTGTCCTTGGTAGCTCACATCAGCTGCAATACAGCCGTGGGACTCAGGTTGACGTAGCCTAATAAGATCCCCTCCACTAATCATTTTGGAACACATCTTATTGATACTGATACCATGTCTTTGAGGACAACGCCTGTGCAATCGCAATCTCCAAGTGGTGTCTTGATATTGAGATAAATGCGCTAAGTACCTCAGAGAATTGGGATCCGGTTTGCGTAATTCAAGGGATTGATAAGGCGATCTGGGAAGCTTTTCAGTGCTCTTCAGTGGAAGGTCAATATCTATCGGCGACCCAGACGCAAAGTTAACGTAGCAATCAAGTTTCACATTATACAGATGTACTTCGTCTTCCACTTGCACTGGTGACCCATCATTGTAAACTTTATACTTTGGCAATATCTTAAAAACCATCTTTGAATCGTATTTGTCACTCAGCTCAAATCTATATGCTGACATATCGGATTCGGATGTATCGAGTTTTCCTGTGATAAATAGCTTCGAATCCGCGTGCATGAGTTGGATTTCAGAACCATATTGCACAGTCATCCCGATCTGAGATTCTATCAAAGCATGATTTGCCTTGCGTTCTGCCTCCGCGCGTTCCCTGTGCTTGAGCAGAGTTATGTTATAGTCTGCTACGGCTTTCTGATCGTCAGGATGATTAGAATCTTTCAATTTCTCAAATTTTGGTTTATCCTTGGTGACCCTTCGCAGCTCTTTATGGCCTTCGGAGTTGAGTCTCGGCCAAATTTGGAAAACGAAGTCTCGATAGTTTCGAATAAGAGCCATTTGCTGTGGTTCCTCTGCGAGTTTGGGATTGGTAAGATCGAATGGCAATGTCTGGAAAAAAATTTGTTTTTCTGTGAATCCTAAACCTGAGAGTACTCCATGCATTTCGGTGTTTTTAAACGCTTGACTTTTTCCACAAAGTATAATGAAATCGCCAATGCGAAGGTAAGGCTCTTTGTCTTCGTTCATCAGATAAAACAAGTGTGGAAATAATTATCAAACTTAGAACACCAGAATGATTAAGGTACGTTTAATTGTGAAACAGAACAAATTTAATTTAATTAGTGTTTTTGTGCTGCTAATTAGTTTTATGAGCTATGGCGTGGAATTTGAAACTTATATAGTTCGGCTGTTTTGAATTAACACGGCCTGGAGGACTAATTTGGGATATGGACTTTGTATAGTTGGTATTTATCGTCCGGAATTCTCATTACTGTGGGCCTCTATGAAGAAAAGAATTGTATTAAGCGAAATTAAGCATAAGAAGTTGAGAGGAGGAGCGAAACTGTAAAGGTTGCATATATTGCTAGAAAGAATTAGAGTTTTTTCATGATCAGTTCATTAGACTTTTAAGTCACGTATTTTATAGATCTGGTTTATGGTTCAATGATTTTCAGTTTAGGGTGGTCCAAAGTGATGACGAATAAATTTAGAGGCAGCTGCTGGTTTCAATAGATCATTAGTGAATTTACGACTACCAAGAATTTTTGCACAATTCAGAAATTTCCCTCTTAATATTGTGGCTTCTTACTAAAACTGAAGTCTAGAGCAAGATACTTCAAAGAAGAGTCAAAATTCGGGCCAAAAGATAATGATGAAGCTGCCATTTGAAATTTTTTTTTCCAAAGAACACATCACAGTCCAAATTTTGGAAACTAATCTGCAATTCGTGATTAATCGAAATTAAGCGGGTTTATTAAGAATAAACGGTCATTGACTCCAAGAACATAGTTCTCCTGCCAATACAAGCGCAAACGAGCGGGTTTTCCTTGGATACTACTTGCATGCTACCTTGGAATGTTTAGGACTTACTGAAAGAGACTTATTATTCTACTTTTAACATTTTTTATCTGGGTCCAAGAATTGAATCTAATCGAGTACTGTGCTGCCAACCTCCCTACTTTTGCATTACGTAGGAGCCACTTCAGAGATTTCATAAGGTGGATGTTCAATAATTTGATAAGAGCCGCGAATTGTTTATGATCACCGAATCTTCGAGAATTGAATTAATTTAGCAATTTGTTATCATTTTCTAAGCGATTCTTTGTGCAAATGTTTTCTTCAAAATGTTTCGAACCAAATGCATTTTGAAAGATCTTGATCCCTACGGAAATTGTCATCTGCAAAATCATTAAAACAAATTGGGAGCTTTGAAACACTATTAATAACTCAGCACCAGTCTAAGCAAATTTAGCCCACAAAACATCTGTGGTCTGTTCTTGGTTGCTTCCTATTAAGACCAAATAAAGGCTTTCTGTCAATGCCAAATGGAATGGAATGATAATGTATTCTATTCTTGGTTTTGTTTAGGTTTCGACTTCCATTAGTCTAGACATAATGAATAAGAATCTATATCGAATTTCTGAAAACGACTTTCCATACAGTAGATTGTAAAAAAGAAATTCTGTCATCGATGAATGTCGATTTCTCACTGCAAACCAAATCGATAACTGGATTGAAACAGTAAGTGGGTCAGGCAGGCTGAAAAAACAGAGAGAAATGTACCGCAGTCTTCAAACAAAAGTATGCTAGAAACAACGTAGTCCCACTTGGTATTTCGTCCTGAAGGGTGATCATACATAATTTTGCAGGCAGAATCCGAAAACCACCACTAAAGAACTAACTAAAGCACTGACCCAGTGACAGATTAAATGATTTAAATGAGAGAGAGAGAATTGTAATCAATAAACTGATGGTTTAGGAAAACATTAATTTCTTCTATTATTCATCGTTTTAGATTAGAGTCATGAATAAGTTGAAAGTCAGAGCCAGTTACAAAAGCAATTTATCGAAGAAATGAATACTGTTCCCATAATATCTATTGAACTGGATTTACTTTCCCAACAACAAATTCTTTCATGGTTTGCCAGTATCCAACTGGACAAAATGCGGCTATAAATACTCACTAAACCTCCCAATAATCATTCAAAAATCAAAACAACTAATTCAAAACTATCACTCACTACTTTCCTTCAAAAGTACACAAATGAAGTCTTGGAAATCATTCGGTTTAATCCTAATCGTGACGATCATTCTAACCCTTTCACTCACAACAACTGCTTTACGCGCCTCTCAAAATCGTAGAGGCGGGTCTCGCGATAATGATGGCAACTCTGGTATTGATAGAAGAGGAACTCGCGATAACACAGGAGACTCTGGTCGTTGGAATGATAACAGAAGAGGAGATCGCAATGATGACAGAAGAGGCGATCGCAATGATGACAGAAGAGGCGATCGCAATGATAGAGACCGCGACGGCAATCGCAGAGGTCGCAATGGTAGAGGTCGCGACAACTTCCATAACCACAGATATCCTTACTATAGTGGGCACCCAAGTGTTCTTCCAGTTACTTATGGATTGGCTTGGAATCAAGATGGTGCCGAATTCTGCAATCAGTACCCTGCTGGAGTTTTCTGCCCACAAGTGGCAATCGAAAACTCATGCGTCTGCTATCAAGATGGAACTTGCAGCAATCAGGCTTGGACCAACGCCTGCGTTCAATGCCAGCAACCAGGTGTGATAAGTGTCAAAGAAAACTATATATGCCAACCATACTAGACTGTTCTTATTTGACTATCAATGAAAGTTCAAAAATTGTGATTTGTCTAAATACGGGTTGAGAAAAATTAAGATTAATATTGAAAAAATATATATGAATATGTGACTATTTGTAATCGTGAACGTCATAAAACGATATACACAAATATTTCATGGTAAGCAACTTAGAATTAATCACTGAAAAGTTTCTCGCAGGCTACTTGAGTATTCAAGCTTAACTGGGTGAGCTATGGCGGTAGATCAGTTTTGTAAGAGGATTCTTGCTCTAGCAAATTGATAAATTCGTTACCATATAGCAGCTGAATTTTTCTCTATATCTTCATGCACGACTTGTTTTCAATGATCACAAAATTAATTTAGATTCTTAGGCAATTTTTCAATACAGCCGGAAGAAATTGATAAAGAGAACATATGAGAAAAAAGAAAGTTATTGTATTTGACTGAGAAAATGAACTTGAAACTCTCTCAATGATTAAATTCATAATGGTCAACATGAACTGAAATTTTTTTCTACTTTTTGCCCAACATGAAAATATTGGATGATTACATCTTGAGATGATATTCAGACAGATACTTAGCATTGTCAATGATCATTATAGCCATGATCTTAAAATATTTTCTAGATATTCTGCTCTGCCAGCAGCAACTCTAAATCTCTCTTTTTTTCAGTGATAATTTTTTTGACCTTTATCAATCTCTCTACTAACGATTTAATATGGAGCTCGTTAGGTAAATGTTTCTGATTGCTGAGACTATTTGTTGCATCGATATTCGATAGAGCCCATGTATTATCATGAAATGATTTAGAAATCTTGGAACCTGTTTCTTCAGTATCCATCCTACTGCCTTCGTGTGTCGGTGCTGGTCTGCTAAATTCGTGCCCTTCACGGATGAATGAGTTTTCTCTCAATAGCGGTGGAGTGCTGAAATCAATAAATTCTAATTCATTAGTCTCATGCTGACCATTCATTTGTAAAGGACTAAATTTCGAAGAACTCGAAATGATAATGTCCATATCAGCAGCAACTCTTTCAAGCTTATCAAGCGAGCTCACTATCGTAGAGCCACTGGCTTTCTGGTTTCTTTGAAACGGAGCTGAGCAAGACTCCGTATCTTGGTTTTGCTTAGTGATTTTGGTTTTTATCGGCGAATCTTTAGGCAGCGAAAGAGTTTTGAATATACATGCAAATCTATTCTTGATCATATTTTCAGTCCTTCCTGGCATCAACTTTGAGATCTCCATCCATTTTCTCCCGAGAGTTTTAAAAAGAGTCAAGAGTTGCTTATCTTCACGTTTCGTCCACTTTGAATTGTTAATAGCAGGATCGAGTTTATTTAAGTAGCGGTCTCTGATCTGCTTTCCTGTACGGATTCCTTCCATTTCTTTTGATAATGTGTTCCATTGTAAACCATGAACCTGTATCAGATCAAGCAGCCTATTGTCTTCTTCTGGAGTCCAATTCTTACGAGCCTTCCACTGATCTTGTTTCAAGGAAGAAGACGCTCGTTTTGAAATTTTTTTGGAGAAGCTCACGAGATTTTTCTGACTGATTCCACTTTTATTTGTCTCAATTTCCCTATCAAATGTATTTACCTTTGAGAAATTGTCTGCCAACTCGAAGGAAAACTCTTCTACAGGCAATTTCGAAGGAAAATATGCAACTTTCTCGCTTGGGCTCTCTTGAGATTTGCTCATTTGGAAGAAATAATCATGGTTGGGAGGAAGCCAGCTCTGATGTTGAAACATCAGGTTGGTGGTGATTTCAATAGGTGCTTCTATTCCAGAGTTTTGCATGTTCTGCTTCAGATTAGAGTCAATTCTTTTTTCGTTTGATTTTAGAAAATTAATAATTGTCGATAGCATTAACCCATACAAAAAAATTTATATTTTTCAACGCAAGTCCTCAGCGCTGAGTTAGATAATAGATAATTACGAAATTAAGAAGCTTTTCAGTAGAACGCCTATTATACAAATGCTGGTAGATTTTGATGTTGTTTTGCCATCGGCTCTGGCATGACTAAAAACATGCGTTTCAGCTGGAAGTGGTGCTCATTGACTCCAACCTAAAATCCAAGCATCTGCGGTAAATAAAGGCATCTCATCAACATACAGAAAAATTATACCGCATCGAAATTAAAAAAATATAAAATAATACCTCAAGGTTATCAATGGTTGAAAAATATTCTCAATTAATTTGGAATTCGCGAGTTAACCAATCGCTCACGAATTCAAAATTCTAAATCAGAACATAATGGGATGCAGGTGGTTGACATAATGGAATGCAGGTGAATGATCACTTAAGATACAAGCAATTCTGATATAATAGCAAGAGACAAAATGAGTCTCAAGCTAAATTTTTTGTTTTGCTATTTAGTGAATAAGAGACTTGAGTCTCCTTAAAAAGAGATCAGACAAAGCCTGTTTGGTTAAAATTTTCAATTTTTCAATTCGATAAATACGAAATAAATATTGATGCTCTTTGACATTCCACTTTCAAAAGTAAAAAGTCGAAATCCTCTTAGAAATCACTCAGAAGGACACTCAGTAATTTGATTAGCAACAGTGATCTTCGCCAGAAAGGGGGAGAGCTCCCGAGTTCTAGGTCCTCGTTGCAGATTAACTTCTAAAGAAAATCTAATCGAAGCAGTAGTTTGCCAATTACATCTTTTTTCAATGAATCAATATTCAACATTATCTGCATGCGTCACAGTTTGATTGACCTCTGAGTTAAGCGAATGAGATGTAATTGCAAACATAACTAAGTATAACAGGGACGCAATTTCATAACGAAGAAATTCTGTTAGGAAGGGTCCAGTCTTCAACTCATTGAAAATCGCTGTCTTCATATATTTCAATTCTTTCTTTATAAAATTCAGGTGGACTTCTTTTGGGTTGGTTCATGGATATTTTATATACTGAATTAAACGTGCCTGATTTATTCTTTCTTTACAATATGTGATGGCAGGGAATGACTTACATTTAAAGGGGGATTTGAAATTTGGATCTTCATATTTAGCAAATTTAAAATGAAGAAAGAAGTTCCGATATCGATAATTTAAATCTCTCTATCAGTGAAAAATAATGTTGACTAAATGGATTTTCACTTGGTTTGTTGTTGATGGCAAACAGATATAAATAAGAAATCAGAAATTTTCACAATATTTTTTCTTAAGGGGGCTTAGAATCCCTCTGAAATCATAGTTCTTAACTTCATTTTATTCCCAGAATGAATTCACAGTGAAAGTTAACTGAGTAATCTGTTACTCTTTGCCCTTTTTTTTTGTTTCGCTCTCAGCTTGGTAATCGAGATAGCATCGTCATGAGCATGTTGAAGATCCTTCCTCAAGCTCACGAAATGCAATGCAGAGATATTTTTCTTTCTTTTCACATTTTCTTCAAGAAAAGCAATATCAGTGAAAAGAATAAGATAGCATTCTAAAATTTTGCACTCCTTTCTCGTTGCCTCTTGACGAAATCTCCATACAGGTGTTATCTTGCCTATCAAAGGGCAAATGCAGATATATTGATGAAACCATTGAATTTGTTCTACTGATGATGATTTACTATTAAATAGAACTTTCGCAAATAAGAAGCCAATTATTCTAAGCTAGTATCAGTCTTTCGATTCGAGCTTGCTGATATAAAACCGCAGCAAGCTAGCTTTTTGGACAATCTCGCTTTCGTACGGCTAAGCATTTACTGAAAGCTCTCTTTTCGTTCATGCTACTCCATTCCATATCATATATGGTATAAACATAATGAAAAAATTACGCTCATTTTTAATTGACTCTGGTGTGAAAATTCAAATTCATTTTTGTTAACTCACCCATCACCCAGAATGTTGGAGAATTTTGATGGTCCTCTTTCGATTTTCAAAATACCTCTCTTGCGTTTCTTTCATTGAATTTTTGGATTTTCGTTTTTAGCAAAATCAATTTGCAGTGTAAACTTGAGATAGTCTAAAAGCTGATAGATGTTTCACCAATGCATTGTTGCTACGATACTACCTTGACTTTATGAGGTGAAGATTTATGCGAAAAAATTTTCATCTCAACATATTATGAATCTATCCAAAACTCTTCTACTTAACACATTAAGCAAAATCAATGTGAAAGCAACATGTATTGTCTTCAATCTTTAGCAAACCTTGATTTTTCAACTCACACTCTCTCAGTTTGGATATGAGGCTCTTAGTGATGAACTTTTCAGCATTAGATCGTTAACAAAAAAGGTCTCTAGCCCTTCAAATATTGACTCAAGGAGCATTCATTAAAAGGCTTCAATAAAAGAAAATCTTGTTAGTTAACTCTCTAAATTATTAATAAATGTCCAAAATTCATGAAGAAGCATTGGATACGTTCCCAAAACAAACAGAAGGAACTTCAAAGCCGAACCACCAGGATGGCCAACCACAAACTTCTTCTTCATCATCGTCTTCAACTTCTTCGGAAGAAGAAAACAAAATTCAATCCCAACTCACCGCTGAAAACCTCAAGATTCTTACCTCTTCTCAAAAAAAGACCCAGCAAAAGGGCGGAGACTCCTCTGATGAAGAAGCCATTAAACGAGACTACACTAGGAAAGAGACATTTGCCTCCATACGCTTCGGTTCTCTGCAATCTCCATTATTAAACCCTCTAAACCCCGAAGAAGAAGATAATGAGAGGGCTGTGAAAAAATCTTTTACAATGGACGAGCTACGGAACTCGTTTACCTCAAAGGCAAACATGGAGGATTTCTCCGATACTCCGATTGAGCTGCCTAAAAGAGTCAAAACCTACTCTGTCAAACAATCCGTTCGAGATTTCAATCGATTGAAGTGTCTGCTTAGCGACGCATGGCCTACACTCCTATACAACCTACTACCAGTCCTAGAAGAGGCGATTGTACTGTTATTTATCGGAAACCAGAGAGAAAGCAACGCATCATGGTTCGCTGCAGTTGGTTAGTCATAAAATTTCTTCTATTTCTTAAATCTCTATAGTATTAGGTAGCTTCTGGATCAATATTATGGGTTATGTGTTCATCTACGGCTATGTGGCAGCGCAAAGGATGCTGACGACACCGACTCGCAGCGATAAGGAGTCCGCTACATCAGAAAAAATTTTCCATCAATCCATTATTTTCTCACTAATACTGAGCGCAATACTCATCTTGTTCCATTTCTTTTCAGGGGACATATTTTCAGGAGTGGGGCTGGGTCCTCAAGCCGTCAGTGACCTGCAAAGCTACCTATTACCCGCATCGCTTGGACTAGTTCCTTACTCGCTGATTCAATGTTTCGATAACTATTTCGATTATTTGGGAGTGACGATTTCCGGTTCATACTCTGCAGTAGCAACATTTCTGGCCTCGCCGCTAATATGTTGGGTGCTCATTGGAATGCTAGAGCTTGGACCAGCAGGGGCTGGGTGGTTTTATGTAGTGAAGCAAACGCTTGATCTGGTTATCATGCTGGGGATCGTGAGATACTCTGATAAGTACTATGGGTTTGTCAGAGGGCGGTTCAGATGGCCAAAATGGTCGAGTTTTACCGAGACAATGCGTGGGGGTTTGTCCTCTTTGATCACCACCATACTTGAATGGTGGTCTGCTGAGTATTTTACTCTTCTTGCTGCTTTCTGTGGCTTATCTGCGCTTGTCTCTCATGGGATATGCCTGGTTTTTGTGAATATAACGCTTATGGTTGCCAATGGTTTCACTGCCGTTACTCAAGTGCATCTGGGCCAGTTTATCTCAGGTTTCTCAAAGCGAGATTTTTTCACTATTTGCAAGCTCGCACCTTTCGTTTCATTTGTCGTGGTCTTTCCTTTATTACTCATCATGCTTGCCTTCCGGAGACTCATACCCCAAGTTTTTGGGGAAGACGCTCTTCCGCAGACTTCCGAATTGATGCTTTCTGCAGTAATTTATACGATTTTTGAAGTCAGTGCGATGATTTTTTCTGTCATTGTGAGAGGGCTAGGGAAGCATCGGGAGGCTTTTCGGGCAAGAGTAGCCACGGCTCTGTTCATTGGACTTCCTATTAGCCTTATTTTAGGGTTCGGTCAACCAAATGAAGGTATCTTTGGGATTTGGATAGGGAAAATGAGCGCTTCGGTAGCTTGCTCGGCGGTTTTTGGAATAATGATGGTTCGTGGCAACGTGAAAAGAAAGGCAGAAGGCTTCAGAAGGCAAGTTCAGTCGGAGTTTGAAGAAACGAAAAACATAGGGATTCTCGTTAGAGTGGACGAGCTTCTCGAAAGATATCTTGAGAAGAAAAGGCGAGACTTCTGTCTGTTTCCAGGAATTCTTCCTAGAATAAAGAAACGAGCGGACTTCAGAGGTCGCCGCATAGGACAATAGAAAACTATTGAAATTGCCTGCTTAATCACACACAATTATTTAAGTAATACATAGAAATTGAAGCCTTATCTAATAAATCACCTTTACCGAAGAATTGTTCCCTCTTGCTGTCCTAACGCGCTTTTTTTTTTTGGTTTTGGGATTTATTTTGAGCATTTGATGAGGTTTCGCTATAATTTTTAACCCGTTGTTATAGAATGTCACTGTTAAGTAGATAGACAATGAATTCAGAGTTTGCTTTCCCTTAATGTCTCAAGATTCTATAACCGAATCCTCTTGTGAGCAATGACTGTAAATATGAGAATAATAAGACTGAGAAATGAATTGTACAGAAGAAATTCAACAAAATTTGGCAACTACATCCTCAAGGGGCTCTGAGAGCGCATTTCTGAAGTGATTTAATTTCTTATATTGCATTTCAATATAATTCAGACAACGATAACAACAAAATATTTGTCAAAAAAAAAATTATTCAAGATTTATGACGTTAACAAAAACATTGGATTATTCCTCAAGCTTTATCGAACTACCCATAGCCTTATGCTGTCCGCTCTCCTCAACGTTTCCCGTCGACTTGACCAAGGGCATTTCCTCTTCATTTTGCGTTGTCCAACTTCCCTCTCGGCCCGATTGAGTAATCTCGTCTAATTCCACGTCTTCCTCTGTATGCTTGACATCTAAAAGTTTTTCGTGAATATTTGAATGATAGAGCTCATCCAATTGCAGCTGCTTTGTTTTCTCTCGGAGCATAATTTCCCTCAAAGCGTTTATTCCAATTACATCTTCCTCAGAAACTTCGATTTGTTTCTTAACTATCTTTTTCGGTCCATTGTCTTGCTCGGAATCCTCCCGGACCAGAAGACTTTCAATCATCTTTTTGCCTCTCCTTCCATTTAATATCGTGTCTAATTTCTCGTCTACTGTCAATTGATTGAGAGTCCTACTTCGATAAGTGTTGGCTACCTCAACTTTTTTGACTCTCTGGAATGTTTTTGATTTCGATTGGCTGGGAGGGTTTGGTGATTGCTTACTGTTTCTTTTAGCCTCAGCTAAGGCTAGGTTCTGAATGAGAATGTTAGTCTTGGTGGAATTTTCAAGCACCAGATTTCTCTGCTGATTAAGCGTTGAATTTGTGAAAGAACTTTCTATGGGCTCTAAAGTCTTTGATTGGTTTTGACGTTTGAGCAGCTCAGCTGTCAATGGCAGGCTT
>ENA-UOTZ01001875-UOTZ01001875.1-compost-metagenome-genome-assembly--contig:-NODE-1875-length-12606-cov-11.771889_pt1 | contig 12606 bp, 19 predicted proteins | sample MGYA00238144_ERZ746983 | MGnify/ENA primary metagenome ERZ746983 (study PRJEB28759, sample SAMN06268863) | compost metagenome | isolation source: single cell | place: USA: California, Emeryville, Joint...
CGAGTGCTGTTGATTGAGCAGCGGATGACTGGCATGTAAGGAGCGAGCTCAGATTCAAAAATGTTGTAGAAGGCGTCAGAGCCACCGGTTGATACTAAGCAGTAGTTAGTTGTGAGTTTGGCAAACACACCGATATCGTTAGATTTCTCAAATTGAACACGAGTCGCCATGATTGATGCTGGTCTATTGTGCTTGTTGTTGAGCGAGTTTTAGCTATTTTGTTTTTTGATAATTATGAAACTCTTTATATAGTAAGAGAAGTGAATGAGATTTGAGCCTCAGGTCAGAATCCGGTCAGTTCTGAGCAGGTTGACCCAACGAATTTCAATTGGTATAGCCAATCAAATCCTGAAAATGGATTCCTCATTCTCCTCATTGGGCGGCAAGTCCATTGCCTTCTATCGAGTTCCATGATAGATGACACCTTGTTCTATGTGAAGGGTGAACGATTCCAATGCAATGCGTTTGTAATAATCTGAGTGAATAAGCGGTCTAAGCTATAGTTCGTAGGATAGCAGATGGTTGATTGGGCCTGCTAGGAGCAAGTTCATGAAGACGGTATATTAATTACTAGCTCTTCTTGGAAGATTATTGCTTTATAAGGAATGCTGTATTAGAAAGAAAAGCTGTGACGTTACTATTGATGTGTGACACTTAAATGGGCAATTTCCAAGCGTAACAAAGAGAATCACGCAATGGCAATATCAATATTAAGCAATATGAAGATGGATGTGAGCCAATCGCCTAAATGATGAAAAATTCCACTTTTTACACATGGATAGGGCATTTCCTGCTAGACTCTGGGTATTTTTAATCTTCACACCACAGAAAAGAGCTTTCCACATAGAAGACTGCTAATGGCTCGCTTTCTAATAAATCGAAATCGAATATCATTAATTTTTTTTCCTTAGCAACATTCTAAGGAACAATTAAGTCAAATCATCCTCAGCTTGGATGGACCAATGCACTGGAAACTATTTCAGCATGAAGCCCATTAGTGTTTTAAAGCCTACTGGCTCATTATTGCCATGCTGCAACTCTTGGCAAGTCGTTTCGAATTGAAAACTACACGCAAATTACAATTCTGTTCGCTTCTCATCAGAATTTTATTGTACTATTAATATCTCAATTCAAATTGTACTAAAAATAACACAGAGTCATCTCCGCCAAACCCAAAATAGAACAGGCCTGCCAGTATAAATTCCCATGGACTTCGCAATGAAAAGATATAAAAACAAATAAAGTCCACTTAACTCTCAAATTTTCACACACAATCTCTCACAAACAAATGACTGACTTTAACCCAATCGATCTCCTTAAGGAAGAAATGGAAAACGATGATACTATAGTCAGAATCAACGCTATGCATCGGCTAAAAACAATTGTCACTTTAATCAACGACAATACCTTTAAGAGTCAGATCGTTCCTTATCTCCAAGGTATTATACCTCTTCAATTCAATTTTAAGAACACTAACTCATAGGATTGCTGAAAAAAGAAGAAGACGAAGTCTTACTCGCTATTGGCGAGGAATTAGGAAGTAATTCCTCTGGTTTTTTATTTATCATCACCCTTTTACAGAAGTGAGCAGCCTCTTACCTGCTAGTTGCATTAGCATGCTTCCAATCCTCGAGTCTCTGTGCTCGGTCCAAGAGCCTGTAGTGACAGATGCGGTATATTTCAATAACGGCATTATTTATATTTTTCAAATTCAATAGAGCGTTCATTCTCTCTTAACAATTGCCAACATGATGAAAGATAGTGAACTTCAAGACGTGTTTATTCCTATGGTATCTATTTTCACATTACAGCCCATTCTTTTCGCAATCGATAGGTCATGCGACTGTCTGAGGGTTTCGACTTCTGGCAGAAAGTCTCTGCGATCAATATGATGACTCCTGTCTATCTCAGAGCTGGCCTGAATAAAGATAAAATCAAACTGTAACTTTCCCATCGCGTTTCTGCCGATAACTGTCGACTTAGAAAATTCATTGAATTATCACGCGAAGAGACTCCGCAGATACGAAGAGCGATCGCAAGCAAGATCGGAGTATCCCATCTCTATTTTTTTCAGATGAAAATGACAATTAATTGAAGGAATTCGCTTCAGTCCTCAATAAAGAGACCGTTCTCGCAGATATTATTCCTGTTTTGAGAGAGCTTGCTCTAAATGATAGGGTAGACTACTGGCCTTAGCTTCATTATCTAACCTATGGTTATTTTATTATAGGATCCAGTAAGAGTGTTGTGCTTAGAGGGGCTTGCGACGGTCATTAAGCTTCTCACTAAAGACGAGAACAAGATACATATTCTGCCATTGATTTTTGCTGCTAGTGAAGACGACTCCTGGAAAATCCGTCACGCGCTTTCAAAGAATCTGCCCTTCATCGCTGAGGCTTTAGGAAAGGAGATTTGTGAGGGATTTTTGGCTCAAATTTTCACTACTTTGCTGAAGGATTCGGAAAACGAGGTCAAAGTTGAAGCTGTGTTTAGCCTTTCGAAATGCTTAACCAGACTTCCTGTTGACAAACTCAGTGCCTTCTTGCCTCAGATACAAGCGCTAGCTAGGGACAAAAACCCATCTGTCAAAAGTAAACATATTTGCGGGTTCAAATGCTGATTGTAATTTGTTCAAATAGTTGGAATTGTTGAAGTTTTGGCGAATTTCTCGAGAATCATTGGCAAAGAAATGACAATGCAGAAACTCTTTCCTACCCTCATCGAACTAACCGAGGACATAAATTATGATGTTAAAATCAGGTATTTGTTCTTTGAAGCCTCATGAAAATATCTAAAACCCAAATCTAAAGTGCGTTACAGGCTTTCGTTGATTTTTCCAAAGTGATAGACACTGATATTATCTCTCCTTTATTGGCGAATTCTCAAATGCTCTTGGCCGAAATCAATTGGAGAGTACGAGCTGCTGTTTACGAGACATTACTGGGAATCACCATCCATTTCAAACGAGCAGATTTGTTCACAACAACCATCCAGCCCATGTTTTTGGGATGTTTGAAAGATCGAGTGCAGACGATTAGAGAGTTCGGAATCAACAGTATAAGAGTAAGGATTTTTTTGGAGGCATGTGTTGTTATACTTTTCTTATTGATAGACACTGACTCAGATCTTCCCAAGCGAAGGGATGTTCAGCAGCTTGGCGCCAACGATACTTGAGCTGCTCAGCAAAGACAATAATTACCTTATCCGCATAACTGGTTTACATTGCTTGAAGGTTAGTGATAATCTCTAGTGCTCTACTAATATCACTACACTTATAGGCAGTAAGCGAGAAATTATCGGCAGAGGTTGTGATCTCGAGGGTTCTGCCTACGTTGATAAGCAGTGCGAAAGATCCTGTTCCGAATGTCAGAGTGGTTGTAGTTAAGATATTAAAGGGATTAGCAGCACAAAAGAACTTGACGATGAGCAGCCAAATTAAGCCGTAATTTTTACCCGCAGTGTTATGCTGTAACTGATAATGATGGTTATTTAGTGTTCTTGAAGAGTTGCGCAATGATGAAGACAAAGATGTGCAATATTTTGTTTTTGAAGCGTTACTGAGTTTCTAGAGTTGATTGGTGTCTATATTGAAAGCAATAGAGTAATTCTATATTTGTTCTTCTCAAGTTTCAATTGAATTTTTGTGTTGTTGCATGAGCGAAAAGTTTCTCTAAAAGCAATTCAAGCCCGCTTCTCAGTTGATGTTGTAGCGAATATGATCTATTGAATTATTGAACAGTTATAGTTGGAAATCAGCAATTATCAATTTGTTCTGCTTAACCCTTATCTTATTTTTGAGATATCTGAATATGAGAGAACACCGATCCAATTTGTTCTGAAAATTTTAAAATCCCACAAAAAATCTCATAGATGTCGGAAAATTAAGCGCCTTACCTTGGAAAGTCTGTGAATACCTTGCTTCAATCTTGACTAACAGCGCTAGATGACAAAAACCCGCTCCATTGGGGTCCCTATATATAAATATATATATTTTTTTTTATCGTCATCTAAAGAGAGACTCTCTGAAGCAAGTAGATATGCAATTTAGATCGTATCCAAGAGAGCAACAATAAGAAATAAGTAAATACTAAAATGTGTATCTATCTTTTACACTTCATTGTTAAACTCGAGTATCTCGGGTTTACCGAAATACACGCTTTTGTTGTTGTAGTTGTTACTCACCCCATATGTCCCGGATTCGCCGGAACACATGAGATCTTTTATCATATGCACCGAATAAGGGAGTATACAACTATATTTTATTACAAAAGCGGGTATTTTTTCCCTTTCTAAACCCAAGTAAATACCTATGAATAATTCGTATTTGATTTGCATAAAGAAAAGTGAGGCAACTTTTATTAGACGAGTGAACATTTTAGAGATAAATAACGAAAATTAGCAAGAGGAAATGTATCAAGAAGAGAGGGCCAAAAAAACACAAAAAACACAAAAAAAACAGAGAAAAATAGAGGAATCGATTTGAATCGTTAGATGCTTTATTTCATCTCAAAGATACAATAAATTACAATTAAGCAAAAAAAATATTTGCATCATCCCTCGAAGTACTTACTCTCTTTATTTAGATGGAGTATATTAACCCAGCTTCACTTATGAATTTATTCGGACAATCACTGTACCCAATGCATTCAAAATATTTCTTTGGTGAAGTCCTTTCTAGAAATTTCATGTCTTTAATGGCTTCACTCATGAATTTGTCAATATTTTTTATCATGCTGAGTGATGACTTCCTTTTTTCCTTCAAACGGCAACATTGAATTCGAACGAAGCTGCGCAGGCTGCTGCTTTTGCCGATCACAAAACTATTCATTATACTTCATTTCAAAATTTCCGTTTACTTTAATTCCTGATATAATTTACCGCATCTCCTCTTAATCCTGGCAGACGCCATTCTACATTAATCAGCATGGCAATATTGCCCTTAAGCAGAAGTTACCTACATCGCAAATACATCGATTAAATTCGCCAACTCTTTCAAATAACTTTCGCTCTCATTTATTTCAAATTTAGAATAAAAAATTCGAAGCGAGTATGGGATCTGTGCTTGCACTACTAAAGCCTAATGTCAACCAAAAAAGAAGTTGTCCGCTTTTAAATAGTAAAAACGCCTTTTTCTTCTCATCTCAGACTGTCTAGTCTCTCTCTCTAAGCTGCGAGAGTTCCATGGTTCATTTAAGAGCATATGCGACAATTTTTCAATCGGCCAAACCGAGTTTGAACAAATATTTGGCGCGAATCAGTCATCATTTGAAATCTGGGACACCAATAACAACGGCCTGGTGGATGCTCTAGAATTATTCAGCGGTTTAATCGTCCTCGCTGATGCCAAGTTCGAAGATAAAATAAGATGTAACTGCAAAATCATCATTTGTTTTTCTCAATCTCCCTTGCAAAAATCAAATCCCATTCAAAACGCTTCCTCTAATCCCATCATCCTTGAACCTAGTTCTTTTTGATCTCTTCGACTTCAACGAACTAAACAGTTTGTCCCCCATCGATATTGAGTTCATGCTTCACTGCAGTTTGGTTTCAATTCTCAAAATATACGCCGTGAAATCAGAGATCGATCAGGAAGACGTGAATAAATTCGTAATGACTTCGTTTTCTGAGGACCTTCGAGTGAATATCAGTCAATTGCTAAAGTAAGTGCGGAGATATGGCAAGTATTAATCTGTTTTGGCAGATGGTGCTCGAAGACACCGGAAGTACATGAATTCTTCACGCTGATTCAGAAGGATGGACCCGTCGCGAAGGCTGTAGCAGGGAATAATGAGATCAACAAGCTCAATTTCTTTGAAAAGGTGAATATTTTCAATCAGAACCGAATAGAAGCGTAATGGGTTTGATAGTACATTAAAGACCGATACAGGCAAAAGGGCCAGGGCGGTCCCAAAAAATTCTTGGAGAACCGAGCGATTGGCCAGATTATTAACAGCAAAAAGATACAGACGAGAATAGATTACCTTTCAAATCTAATCTCACGAGCACAGACGACCCGTGTCTATGAGAGTACCATTGCATGATTCAGCTGGATTCATTATAACGTTATTCTAGCGGGAATACAAGACGTGGTCGCAAAGCTCAACTGGGTTTATGGTTTTCGGTGCGATGACGTGAAACGGCCTTTGAACTATTTCCCACCGTAAGAGCTCTCGTGGTTTTATTGGATTGCTGAATCTTGTATATAGTCGAGGAATATCCGGGTCACCAGAGAAGATTGTTTATTTCACCGCTTGCATTATCGTCGTCTTCTACCCCAAATCCAACGAGCAGGCCCATTACGTCGAGCATGAGGTATTTTTATTATTCAATGAGGAATGGTGCTAATTATATACTCGATCATGGCTTTATTAGAGAGAAATTATAAGTTTAGCCACCTCGAAAACTTCCTCATTAGTTGTCTCAGGAGAGCTTGGAAACAACCCTTCAATCCACGTCTGGGATTCCGACACCCTCCAAAATATCACAGTTATTTGCGGGATCCATGAGCGAGGTGTGCATCTCCTATCCTTCGTCAAAAACGACGAGATGGTGGTCACCTGCGGCCTTAGAGAGGACTCGCCAATCATAGTCTACAGCGTGAAAGATTCCTCGCTGCTTTTGAGCACTTACGTAATTTTTCTTGAATTATACTGATACTCATTGAGTTATATAGGTCTCCGGCTTCGCTCTGGAGCTCTTCACCATTGATTCGTATATCGGAGAGGCAAATTTCAAAGGAGAGTCTTTATTGCGAGACTTCCTTCTAAAGGAACAACAAAAGCAGCTTACCCACGGCAGCCTTGCAGACGAATCGTTTTTCATCGCAACAGCTGACTCCTTCATTCATTACAGATTAAAAGACGGGAAGTTCGACCCATACGAGAACAAGCTTAAAGAAGTCGAAATCGATAGCTTGCTTAGCTGCTGCTACGCGTTAAGGATCAATTTGAACAATCCAAGTATGAAAGCTTTTGCAAACGAAGATGATAAAGGCGATGTTGTGCTCACTGGCCATGTCAACGGGTCAGTATACGCATGGGAAAACGACCAACTTAGAGGAGAGGTCTGCAAGTGCAAAGGCGAGATTCTCTGCATTACCAGCTTTGATCTTGGAGTCATTATTGTCACGGACTCTTCGTATCTAGTTCTGGTAGCAACAAAAACTATATGGCGTTTGATCTAACAAATTCTCATTCTAGTATGATTTTGAGCTCAAGAATAACATCATGGAGATCGACCTCTGCTCCTTGCAAATGAAACTCAGCAGTCTCAAAGTCGCCACAGTGGTCGCGTATCAAAATAAAGCGTTCGTTGCAACGATTGAAGGAGATGTAATTGAATTGACCTTCACTTGCAAGAAGGAACCCTTCAAAAATCAGTCAAAATACCGATTTACCGTAATAAGAGCCATTAACCATTGAAAAAGAATGTTAATTTTGGTTTTAATACTATAGGCGAGAAGAATTAACAACATTTGCAAGCTCAATGGAAACATGAAGGCCTTGACTATTATGGAGAGGCCAGAAGACACGATAATCTACGCATCGGGTGACGCTGCCATCGTTTACGCATTCTCCGTGGAAAATCATGACATCGTTGACGTTTGGGCTCACAGCGAAAACATCACGGCGATGGATTGCGTTTCTTTTGAGGACGGCGGTACCGCCTTCGCTTTCGGGTCGGCCTCAGGCAAAATACATTTAAGGTAAATTAATTTTCTTCAAACCTAGCGAATACCACTATTGACCAGGTTTGACTGGGAAGAATACCCTCGAGTGTTTGACTGTGGAAAGCAGATTCTTGATCTGAAGTTCTCTCACGACGCTGGATACTTGGTCAGTGTGAGCGAGAGCGGCATGCTGCACATCTTTACGCTGATCAACAACTCCTATTTCCAGAACGTCCCAAAGAAAATAGCATTCGATAATGAATGCCCAATTTCTGTCAATTTCACCGACGATAATAAAATACTTCTCATCGGAACGAGCCACCGAAACCATTATACAGGTAATCTTGCCATTATTCCAAAATTACTCATGAAGGAGTTCATTTCTAGTTGATTTGAGCGATCTCAAGCACAAAAACATCAACGCAGAGACCGAAAGGATAGATTTCTCTTATTTGAACGTCCGCTACCCAGTCCATCAGAAAAACTTCGCCTCAGGCATGCTTCCAGCCGCCTTTGGCAAGAGAATGAATGGGATAATCATGAGCGATGAGCAAGGAAATATTTTCCTTTGGAAGGACAAGGACAGCATGATTAATAACTGCGGAAGCTATCTCAAGGGCCACAGCTCATTGATTTCTCAATTCGTCGAAGCAAAAAATATGCCCTTCTTTTTCTCGCTCGGCAGCGCTGATCACACGCTGCTCGAATGGAAAAGTACCATCTCCAGCTATTCTACTGACGCTTATTGCATATTCTAGTCGAGCCTGTTATTGATGAAAACGAGTTAAATCAAATGGGAGAGGATCGAGATGGCAACAAGCTCAAAAAGGAGATGGAGTTAGACGATGTGATTCTCAGAGAATTCAATTTCTGCTTCTCTACGTCGGTTATTAATGAAAAATGCAAAGGTAACCTAAGACTTATGGGGGTTTTTCATTTAATGGTCTCTTCTCTGTTTTTTAAGATTCAATGATTGCGGTCCGAGGCACGACGAGTAAAAACCTAAATACGATGCTTTTCGATGCAGTGCCTGCATTCGACGAGAGCAACCTCCTCAAAAAGAGAGCGCCGTCAGTTTCCGTCTATCTACAACACGTGTTCGGCTTTCAAGTGAGTTTAAGTACATGGCTTCTTGCTTAACGGTGATCATTAGGCTTATGAACGAAGAAAGACACTTTGTTACGCGGTTCTTCCGAACTCTGGGGACGGCACCAGCAACATCAGGAAAAGGAGATTTTCGACCAAGAAGCCCATGGATACTGCTATCTCAGCGATTCAAGTGCAAAAGAAGGCCACTCGCATCGGAAACATGATGAATCCGATGGAATACACCACTCAAAAGCCACTGAATACTTCTAAGCAGATCGAACTGGTCCCTTATGATGAACCTTATGAGAACAGCGATAGATTCTTCGTGTATTTTATCAGCAGAATAGCGGTAGTATATGATCCCACAGTCAACGAGCAGCGGTTCTATGAGGGTCACAAAGCAAAAATCACGGCCATTGCTATGCATCCTTCGAGTAAGAAAGACATATTATCGACATGAGAAGTAATTTATTCAACCTTCTTTAGAGGGAATCGTGGCCACTGGTGACGCGAGCCCACAGCCGATTATTCACATATGGGGGCTTTCCAACCTGGAACCTCTTAAAGTGTTTAAGACCTACCACCGCAATGGTATTCTCAACATGGCTTTCTCAAGATGTGGCTCCTTCCTGGTATCGCTCGGTATGGACAAATATTTCAGGTATATGCGTCTAATTTGCTTGGAAATGACAACAAAATCTATATTTTCTTAGTATCCAAGTCATCAACTGGAAGAGTGAAGAGATGATCGCATTCAGGAACACAGACAACCACCCGTCAGCCGATATCGCCTTCAATATGTACAATAAATACGAATTTGCAACCTGTGGCTATCGAAATATCTCAATTTGGCAAATTAATGGCCGCTCATTGATCCGAAAGGAGTGGATTCTAACTCGCACTGACGAGGATCAGGATATACCGTTCTTCACTTGTCTCGCCTACATAAATTTCCAGGTAAATCCATTGAAAAGTCATAGATATAACAAATAATGATGCTTCTAGATGTCTGATAAAATAGAGTCGGATCTTGTCGTCGGTAACAGCTTAGGAGATTTGGGGCTGGTGACACGAGGGAAATATATCAATTTGAAACCTCAAGCGCATTCCAAGATGATAAATTGTATCCGCGTGACCGACTGCCTCGCGGAAAAGACGCTCATTATAACGGCAGGCGAAGATGAATACATTCGCTTCTGGGACACCTCGTTTAATATACTGCATGAGCAAAACATTAGAAAGACTGGACACTTTGGAGATGTGCAGCTGGTAATTCCATAATCCTACCCCAATGAATCTAATGGCAATATCCCTAGTCGAAAAGCCTGGCAGCCCAAAGTATTGATGTTTTCGTTCAAAAAGCACCAGGACGTGGCATGCGACAGAAAGAACCCAGCAATTTCGCAACTATGCTCGTGGGCACGCGCAACGGCGACATGTTTGAGGCCTCTCTTCAGTTCGTTTCCGAATCAAAACCCGGCGAAATCGCAGCCCGCAAAAAATCTACTCCTGCAGAAGGCGATGAAGAAGGCTCACTCTCCAGCGAAGAGTCGGAAAAAGACCAAACTGAAGAGCAGTATCCTTCTAAAAAGGGTCTTGAATACGAAAAGATCGCGAATGTAAAGAAAGAAAAAGAGATTCAAGGCAAAATCCTCGAGGTCAATTACAACTATTGGAAGCAGCCGTTGAGAAACCACAGCGGCCCTGTATCGCCGAACATTAATAGCAAAAAGAAGTTGATATTTGCGATGCATCCTGTGTATCCAATCATGATAACAGTCGGAGAGGACCAGCGGCTCTGCGTCTGGGATACTGAACGCTTCAAGCTCATGAAGAGCCAGGATTGGGGACTGGCGGTAACTGCGATCAGATTTATTCCTGATAATGGCGACATGCTTGCTTTGGGATTGGTTAATGGGCGTATTACTATCATTGAGTCGAAGTTCCTCCTTAACCAGTTCGGATCAATGGACGAACGTAAATCTCTTTTGACATCTTATGTTGTTGACCTCTGAATTAGCTTACGTCCTTCCAAGTTTCGAGGTAATCCAAACGATCAAGGACAAAGACAGCAAAACCTTGATTTTGAATATCGAGTTTTCAGCTCGAGGAGACTTAATGGCGGTGTCATATGGTAATTTCATTGTGGTTTATTAGCCCCTCTAACTCCCGTATTTTTTGCAAAGATAACCAAAACGTCCTTGCTGAGGGCGATGAAACTAAATACGAGAAAGAAGGCGCTCACGTGATGATCTACGTGAGCAGAAACTCTCTCAAATTCACAAATTTCAGGACCAAAGAGAAAGATTTGTATCATAAATACGATGATATAAAGAACCCATCGCTCTACGAAACGATTCAAAAGAAAGACGAATCTAAGTAATTTAATAGCCCCGTCTCTTCTACTATGATCCTCATTCTATGATAGCGTGTTTGGTAAAGCTGTCTACTTCATGTCCTTCAGCACAGACGACAACTACCTCCTGATTTACTACCAAAGCGTCGACAGCTACCAGATCAGGAGTACTACTATCCCCCTTACAATTTCGCTAATTTCCCCTTCCTATAGTGAACGATGACCCCCAGGGTACCTTTGTCATTTGGGATCTCAATTCCAGTTCCAACGTCGCCAATAACCCTGAGTCTTACAAACACATCCAATGGCGCAAACTTAACTTCCCAAACAATATCCACGCACAATACATCTACTACCAGACTTACGCAGAAATCATGCAAGCTGAAGAAAAGAAAGAATTAGAGTAACAACATTTAATGTGACCGCGGCTAAGCTCTTTTATTGCAAATCATTAGGAGCTTGAGTGCCAAAAACCCTTGCTTCTCGGCCATGTACGATATGAATCAAATAATCGTCGTTGGTAGCACTTTGGGTGAGCTGCATCTATTCAAAGTCAATGCGTTGCACTTCGACAAGGACTTCTTGCTTGAGAACCTCAACCTCGACAGAATGTGCTATTCGAAATCAATCTCAGGTCATACGACCTTCGTTAATCAACTAGAAGTCCACAAAGCCGGCTACTTCTACACTACGGGAATGCACGACGAATGCGTGTTCCAATGGAAATACATCGAAGAGTCTCCGTTCTGGGACCTCGATTTCCTTGAAATTGACATCAATAAACCCGACATCCTCCTGGAGGTCTTGCCCAAGGACAAGTTCGAAAACTTAATCGATAAGGTGAGAAAATCTTTGTTCAATTGTCTTACTCAGTGGAAAACAGGTTCTGCCGCTGAGAAATGAGATCAAGGAATACCAGCAAAACGTCGATGAGGTCGAAGAGGATGAAATTTCTCTTTCACTTGGTAAATCCTTGAGTGAAGAGATGAATTAATGAATAATTTATATAATAACAGAGGCTGTGATCGGAAGAAAGGCGCACACTCGCCGTAATAACTTGTTCTATGATGCTGATGGAAGGATCGTGATGTGTGCGGGCAGTCTGATAACCATGCTGAGTTCTCTTGCAGAAGATGAGGAGGACTACATGGACAACACGCAGCCCACGATTAAGCAAAAGTTTTTGCAACCAGACATGGAAACTCTGTTTTCGACCTCTCCTGAGATCAGCGTGTTTACTCTCAGCTCAGACCAAAAGTACATATGCGCAGGAACCATCGAACTCTATGCGAAGCTGATCGTATGGGAAATAAGCTCGAGGACGTGCATAAATTCGATTACTTTACCGACTTGTTCGCTTATCCAGCTGATTCGGTTCGCCAATGATTCAAAGCATGTTTGCTGTGTGGTAGGGAATTCCCGCAAATGACTTTAACTAAATAACCATGCTATCTTACTAGGGAACGACACCGAAATACACTCAAATGGTCTT
>ENA-UOTZ01001876-UOTZ01001876.1-compost-metagenome-genome-assembly--contig:-NODE-1876-length-12603-cov-11.710203_pt1 | contig 12603 bp, 15 predicted proteins | sample MGYA00238144_ERZ746983 | MGnify/ENA primary metagenome ERZ746983 (study PRJEB28759, sample SAMN06268863) | compost metagenome | isolation source: single cell | place: USA: California, Emeryville, Joint...
TACAGTGAGGATTGAACTCACGGCCTTTCGCTTACGAAGCGAATGCTCTACCACTAAGCTATGCAGGCTTATTGATATTCAGCAATTGCTACTTATTGATAAGAGACCGTGTGACCAAGTGCTAAAACGCCTTTATATCGAGTTAAGACTCTGCAATGTGCTGAGACAAAAATTTTGAAAATTATTGCTAAAATTCTTCGAAAGAGAACAAACTTCAATACTGGCATTAGAAGTGCTTAATCAAATTCAAGTGACTTACTAATCGTACACTGATACATTAAAAAAGGCCAGAGTCATAACATTACACACATAAAGTTTTGCTTAGTACTCAAACAAAGAAGAAAACAGTAACTAACATTTAATTACATACATATACAATCTAAGAATCTGTCACTAACTAAATAAATTTCCATGAGAGATAGAAGAAAACAACCACAATGGCAATCAGAAACACTAGATGTTTCCTCAACCAGAGATTCCATTCCAACTTCATCGATTTCTTCTTAAACTACAAAAACAATTCATAAGAAACTCGTTCCAAAAAATATGACATTACATCAGCTGAAGCATTTTTAAGGGCGCTAGCTCTCTGGACCATTTCTATCCATATTAGTTAGAGATGTATTGATTTCATTTAGTTGATATTACCTTCTAAATTTTGTCCTCTACTCAGAATCAGGTCTATATTATCTTTCATCACAGTGTGAATATTAAGCAATTCACTCTTTAGCCGCTCTATATTGCCTTCGGAGCTTGTATTTTGATACTCCATTCTGAGCTTATTAATAAACTTATCTATTCCAAATTGAGATAAGGGCGCTATAGACTACACAATTCACTACCGAATCTCAAGAAATAATAAGGCTCTTCAATCAGTTCGATCTTAGACCGGTAATCAACTCCTTGAGTGCCGAATTGACTCTTAAGTTCCTGAATTATTCGAAAATGGCTAAATTAATGAAGTCAAATTTTAAAACATTACCTCTTGGAAACCCATGTAAAGATCATTAAGGTACGAATTAGCGAGCTTAATGGGATAGCGTTTGTCGCACAAGCTCATGTATAACACACCATTGTAGCTCTTTAAACTATTTGATAGAGATGTTAACTGATTTGCTGAAGACCCATGGAATTACTAAAGGACAAAATTGTCGACGTCGATGCTTCTTATATCAGAGGTTTCGTATTTGAAATTTCCTGTTTTCAAGAACATTTTTATTTTTCGTTTTGCCATGAGGAGGTCCGAGGTATTTTTATCGTAATTTTCTGATAGGAGAAGGCCGTCGGTTGAGCGGGCGATGAATGTGGTTTGAATCATATGAGTTAATAGAAATTTGTCCCCTCTCGTTGTTATTTATTATGTTTTCTAAGATTATCTGTAATCAGCATGGGCTTATAAGGTGAAGACTTAGTACATTCACAATCGTGTTAATATAATTCTGGTCTTATGAATTTGATACGGTATTATTTTGACAATAAATCAAAACGTGTTTCTGACAACAAAAAGGGTCAACACAAAAAATTGGCCTTTTATACCATACCGGATGCTGACCAACCCAATTACTAAATCATATGCAGGCAATTTGTAATGTTCTTTTGGAAAATAATTAGTCAATGCATTAAATTTTTTTTCATGTTTCTTCAAATACTAATCTAAACTTTCGCCCTTCACATCGCGGAATCACATGGCTAGATATTTTCATGTTTTCGCAGCAAAGTGAAAGAAAATTTTTGAAAATATTCATTAAGTTCTTAAAGATTGGACCAATAGGGCGCTACATAAACTTCTTTGTCCTTCAACGCACTCTTAATGACCAAACTATTCCTTGCTAATTCAACCTTGACGTAATTCGTTTTATAGATTGTGCTGAATTCCCAAATAGCTTCATTATTCGGGATTCGATAAGCTTCTAATTGGATTTGAGGCACTCCAGAGTAAAACACAAGGGTTCCGCCTATTTACACCGACCAGAATGCAAATCCACTGCTTACATTTATTTTAGCCAGCGCGGACTGATATCAATTTCTGGAATGTCAAATTTTGACTTCTGTAAATTTAGTAGGGTTTTAACTCTCAGAAATAATTCACGGCGCTCAAATTTTTTGACAGTAGCAGCTCACTTTAAGTAGCAGAAAAATTAAAATAGCTTTAGAATTTAAATACTTTTTGGTTGGGAATATGGAAATGAAGCACTACTCTGAAAACTCTCACTACAGCAAGTAGATTCACATGATTCCACCTTATACTTAACCTCTTCTTTATAGTAGCCATTGGCGCAGAGACGATTCACGTGACAAGAAAGGCTATGACCGCGAAGACCGCCGCGATTCTAGTAAGTTTCTCATTATTCTTCATGTCCTTATGTTCAGAGTTCGACCGGAAGGACGATAGGAAAGACGGCCACAGGTCTACTGGTTTCAGCTTCAGCAGTGGAGCCAACTACCAATACAATGGCTTTTCGAAGAGTTTAGTCTCAGAATCCAATGATTCGCTTGTCAAGGTTGAGAAAAACTTCTACAAGGTAACAAACGCTACACAGCAGCCGCTTAACATCCATGCTTATAGGAAAGTGACAATGTCAAATCAAGACATCCAGAAGACGTGAAAGCCTTTAGAGACAGCGTCAGGATTACTGTGAAATCGGAGTATGCTCCAAACCCGATCACTACCTTCGAAGAGTCTTCCTTCCCTTCGTACATCCTTGATGTACTCAAAACAAAAGGTTTTGCGAAACCTACCGCCATTCAGTCTCAAGGATGGCCGATCGTGCTCAAAGGACACGATCTTATTGGAATCGCGCAGACCGGGTCTGGGAAAACGATAGGTTTCCTGCTTCCTGGTATAGTGCATATGAAAGCCCAAGAACCACTCAGAGTATGTCGACTGTTTATTGACCTTAGTTTTAATTTTTACCATTAGAGAGGAGATGGTCCAATTGGATTGGTATTGGCACCAACAAGAGAGTTAGCGATGCAAATCTACGAGGAATTCAAGCCTTTTGCAAGGACTGCGAATCTGAGAGCGACCTGCATCTACGGAGGCGCAGAAAAATACCCTCAGAAGAAAGATCTCCGCAGCGGATGCGAGTTAGTCATTGCGACGCCAGGTCGTCTGATTGACTTCCTCGAATCAGGCGATACGAATCTCAAGAGAGTGTCTTATCTCGTCATTGACGAGGCTGATAGAATGCTTGATATGGGTTTCGTGCCTCAGATTGAAAAAATCGTGCAGTACGTTCGAAAAGACAGACAAACCCTCCTGTGGTCAGCGACTTGGCCTCAAGAGATTAGAAGGCTCGCTGAAGACCTCTGCAAGGAGAAACCCGTTCACATTGTTGTTGGAAACGACGATCTTGCTGTCAACAAAGCAGTTAGTCAGCTCGTCAAGGTCGTTCCACCTAAGGAAAAATACGATAAGTTGCTCCGACTGATTCGGGGAATTTACGACGGAAGCAAGATATTGGTCTTCTGTCAAACGAAGAAAACATCGGATTGGGTCTCCCGCTCGCTTCAAAACGAAGGTTTCCGATCGGTTTCGATCCATGGAGACAAATCACAAAAGGATAGAGACAAAATCATGAGTTTGTTCAAAGACCAGCGAGTACCGATCCTTGTTGCGACGAACCTTGCCGCGAGAGGCCTCGACGTGAAAGATATTCGCTTTGTGATAAACTACGATTTTCCAACTCAAATGGAAGAGTATGTCCACAGAGTTGGTCGTACTGGACGTGGTGGCGCAACCGGAACCTCATTTACGTTTTTCACCGAAGAAGATGGTAGATTCGCCAAAGACCTTGTCAAAATGCTCATAGATAACCATCAGAAGGTCCCCGAAGACCTCTATGGTCTCGTGCGTGATAGACGGTTCAGAGATCAGATGAGAAGATACGATAAGAGCCATCTGAATGAGAATGTGAAAGACTTCCATGATTATGAAAAAGACGGTCCGTCACGCCGAGATGACTCCTCTAATAGGATTCCACATCATACTTCCAATGAATACCACAACAGAGGAACCTTCCAACGCAGCCAATACAACCCAAGAGCTCCATATCAACAAAGCTCCTATTCGACAAGCACTACTACCAGTAATCCAACCCAACAACCCATTCAGATACTACCCACAAACGCAAACACATTCACATCCATGTACATGAATACTCAGCCGCAATACACCCCACAGCAGCCTCCAATGATGACTCAAACGCAGATGATGCAAATGATGCAGTTGCCACTGTCTTTCGGTGGTGCTCCGATGATGTCATACAGCATGCCGCTAGCGGGAACATCGATTGATGTGACCAGCATACCGAAAAGAAGCAATGGGACGAGCAGATTCTCGGACCTTAAGACTTCCGAACAAGGAAGCGATTCTACCAAGTCGCTTAGCACTAAGGTAAATGAACTTTAGTTTTATAAGATCTTAATTAATTTTGCTAGGGTGTGGTCGACAATGAGTACTGATAATTCGTATTCGCAATGAATGAAACGTGCATGGGAATCCCAGAATGACAAAGGTTACTCATAAGAGAAAGGTAGAGAAAATAACTTTTCTATGTACACAATTTTAGGGTAGCTAGTCATAGTGTGAATTTTTGTTTGCGTTTTTAATAAAAATCCTATACGGAAATTTCATCATGAGTTAATAATTACTCTCAAAATATAGTCACAGCAGCTTAGCCTAAGAGACATTGTTATATTCTACTTTTAGGAAACGAACGAGGCACAAAGTCTTGTAAAATAACGTTTTAGCTATGAGGAAGATTACGATTGCCACCAGTCTACTCTTAAGTTGAAAATTCCGAGTAGTTTCCCGAGTTTATATGAGACTTGCTCCAGAAATGGCATCCCGAAATTTTTAAGAACAAGATATGAATTTTATGCAAAGCAAGAACCCGTGTTAATTATTATTGATAGTTTTTGGTGAGCAATAGTACACTATCACTTAAATTAATGTACCTCTTAAAGAACCCTGCTCAAAGCACTGTCCTGTCTAATTTTTTTTTGAGTACCCCATTCTGAATAAACCTTTAATACTCGATAAAGCAAGGAACCTCTGCAGCAATCACATAATAATATTTCTTATTTTTTGCATAAACTAATTTATCTTTATTATCATCAAATATTAACTCCCAATCAAAGTTAAAGAACGCAAAACTCATTTCAATGCTGGGAATTTTCTCTCATAGAAAAACCAAAGAAAAGGTTCCAGAAGACAATAAAGAGGAAAACGACCGAATGCTCTCTAAGAATCCTCATACTCCGACAAACTCAGGAGCGAAATTTTCTCCGAATCTCCAACATGTTGATCGAACGACCCCTCAATCTAAGGACAATCAAGTATATACCACAAATTTCACATCGCCAGCCTCCAAAACGATCAATACGAGGAATTTTCTATCTCCTCTCTCTTCAAGAGACCCAATCCAAAGAGAAACCCCATCAATTTCCAAGCAAAGTAATTATTTCCATCTCGTACCGAAGTTTTCTAAAAGCGTTCTCTTTGGATTAGCAGCGACCAATGGCATTGCCTTAAACTCTGCCTTTCGCAACCAGAAAACGCCCATTGATACAGCCAAACAGCTCTTCCCTGGAGACCTAATTCCTAATAAAACCTCCAACAAGCAGGATTTTGAGCTCAATGGTGCTGATACTGAGTCCTTTTTGCAGACAATGGGTTCAACTGCAGAATTTCATTCACCAGGATCATTCGTTTCGCACAGAATACCTATTTCAAAGATTACCAAATCGATTAAACTTCCATGCTCAAATACAAACACACGGCCTGGCTGGGTAAGCGATAGAACACATCTTAAGGAGTATAAACGAGGTATTCTCTTTCTAATTCCACCATACACCCTAAATCGATTTAACTCAAGATAAAATTTACCTTCCGACCGAAACAACAAGCAATGAGATCACTTCTACCATGAATCGCAAGCTCCTCGACCCTGCTCAACAAGAGCAGCTGTAATATACTTAATTTTTTTAGATTTTTAAGAGATAAAACCAGGGCGGAGATTCGAAATAAGATCAACAAAATCTTTTTGGCTGCAGTAAAGTATGGAGATTTAGAAGCATGCGAAGAATTGCTTGAAAAGTCAAAAGGGCAGCTCATGGCAGATGTAAATGCAAAAGGCGAGCAAGGATGGTCTCCCCTGCATTTTGCTTGTTTGAATGGAAACGTTTCGATGGTTAAACTCTTGATTTTGAACGATGCAGATCTCGAAATCGAGAATAAAACAAAATCCACACCACTTCTAGTCACTTGCGAAAAAGGAGACAGAACAATCGCAAAATTCCTTATCGATTGTGGGGCTAATATTAATGCTGCGGATGTATATCACAACACGCCTCTGCATTATGCTACTCATTACGGTAAAGCCTTGAAATCTAATTTACTTGAAAATTAACGTAATGCAGGGTATAAGAGTATCGTTGAGCTGCTCTTACAAAAACGGGGCATTGACGTCACGAAGAAGAATAATGACAATAAAACAGCATTTGAGTTGGCAGAAAAAGACGAGATTAAGCAAGTTTTCATGCTATATTCGGAGAGGCTACAACCTTCACGCGGTTCCAACCCGAAGATTCAGCTCTATAGCAACAGTAATGAAAAAGCGTCAAAGCATATGGATTTTCATTTTCAGCCGATGTCCACCGAGAATCTTGACGCTGAAGCTAAGGTATCGTGAACTATTGATGGCCTTTTTGCTTGATTTAATTTTAATTTTTTGTAGATACATTTCTGCGAGAGAGGCAGCAGGCGTAAGATTTCAAATCCAAACGAAACGAAATTTTCAACCGCAACTCACACGCGGATTGAAACCGAACACCAAACGAGCATACCGCTTCTCGAAACGAAAATCGGTCCTGAAAGTTTTACAGTGTACAACATGCTTGGGAAGGGTAGTTTTGGTGAAGTATATCTCGTTGAGAAGAAAGACACGAAGGAGCTATTTGCAATGAAAACTATCCACAAATCAAAAGTCCTCAGTAAATACAAATATCAACTTCTCAACAACAGTTAATTCCATGAATAGGACATAATCTTCTCAAATATGCCTTGACCGAGAGAAACGTGTTGTGCTCTACAAAGCATCCGTTCATTATTAAATTGCATTACGCTTTCCAAACCGCAGATAAATTATTCTTAATACTTGATTATTGTCCTGGCGGTGATCTTGGAGACCATTTAAAGCGCGAAAGAAGGTAAAAAATCCAATTTAATAAGATAGAATATTGGGTTTCGGGATTGTCTAGGTTTAGTGAAGACCGAGCTCGGATATATCTAGCTGAGTTAGTCCTGGCTTTAGAAGACTTGCATAAGAGGGATATCATTTTCAGGGATTTAAAGCCGGATAATATTGTTCTGGATGCTGAAGGGCATGTTATGATTACGGACTTTGGCTTGTCGAAGGAAGGCGTCTACGAGGCCGCACAAGGAGCCAGGTCCTTCTGTGGGTCAGTTGCTTATCTCGCTCCAGAAATGCTGAAGAGAGCGGGACATGGAAAAGCAGTTGATTGGTATTTGTTGGGGGTAGTGTTCTATGAAATGGTGGTCGGAACACCTCCTTATTATGTCAATAACAGGCAACAGCTTTAATTAGATAAGTTAATCTGACTCCTTATTGAATCATTAGAGAAATGCTCTTTCAAAACATCGAAAAAGCACCATTGAAGATACCAGCGCATTTGAGTCCTGAAGCCAAATCGTTATTAAAGGGGGTACGTTTTTTTATTTCAAGTTAAAGGCTAATATTCTTTGTTTTAACGATAGCTTTTGCAGAGAAATCCTGCAAAAAGATTAGGCTCTGGTCCTGGCGGTGCAGAGGAAATAAAATCCCACTCATTTTTTAATGGAATAGACTGGTCGGATGTCGAACAGAAGTAATAGTTGGAATTCGTGATAGATGTTTAAGAGTTTTTACTGTTTAGGAAATTGAAGCCTCCGGTTCCTGAAAGAAAGACACCGCTTAATCTGACAGGAACGCATGTATTCGAGGAGATGCTAGATGAAAGAACCTCAAAAGACAAGATCTTTGGCTGGTCTTTCGTTGCTAACGGAGACTGAACATCATTACAGGTAAACTAATAACTCAGGTTTTGAGTTTCAATACAGATTTTTTTCATTAGCTTGAAGGCCATGGACGCACCAGACAGCCGTGAGTATTGCTATATGGTTATAACTTTTTTTGTTTTCCCTGATGAGATCTGATCGAAAAAGATCTCAACTGATAGAAAAAATTGCTAATTTAATACTACGCTTTTTTATTTATGGCTCATTTGAGTAATTGCTATTAATCTAATTGCTTTGGTTTGCTTGTTTGTTTCTTTTCCAGGTAATTTTCATCATTAATTTATTTTGCTTTGCAATTTTCAGCCATACAATAACTGCGATACTAAAACGTTCGGATTGAATAAAAAATACCTTGATACCACTGCTCCTGTTTTCAAGAAGTTGATCCACAATAGTCTAATATTTCATAAAAAGCCTTGCTCTTTGTCATGGCAGTTTATTTTCAATTTACAATGTAAAAGTTGAGTTTCTAAGCAAGAAATCAGGTTTTCTTGATACCGGCTTATCACATTAGTATGCATGTACAATATTTTGCTCACAATAACATTCAAATTACTTTCTGTCTTAGATAGCTCTCAAGTGTCAGGCTCTATAGTATAGAGCATCCGGAAAACTGAAGGGAAATGCTCAAGGAAGAAAATCTTGACCATAAACCTGATTTTTGCCCATATTCGCGAAAATAAATTCGGATACACGTTTTCAAACGCGAGTTCAGACCACCGAATCAGCCGATATCTCGTCGATCCTCCAAGCGTGCCGTTATGAATGCCGATTAAATTTGAAGCACGAATAATGAAAAGCATATCAGGTGGCAGTGAATTCATAAACCGGTTCACGTTTTCGAGATTTAGCATGTCTTTTTCTCGTAAATATTTTCTTTCTTCCTACAATTGCAATTATTCATTCCATCTTAAATAAATCAAAGATCGAATATTACTTTATTAATTGACGCTCCTAACCGTTTCGTGCTTCCCATAGTTCTGAACAACAGCACCAGAGAAAGGTATCTAACAGAGCAATTCAGGGCTTCATTTTTCAAGGAGTTTACTTATAAAATTGGCCAATTCCCAGTTCGTCAGAGAGACTTCTCACGGTCTTATAATCAAAATTCATCAACGAAATCCAAAGCTTTGAGAATTTCAGCCTGAAGTCTTGCGGTAATTTTCGATAGAATCCGTGGTCAAGTAGCACGAGATCAGCTTTTTTCTATTTCAATGTATTATTATTACGATTTTTGGCTAACATTTACTGGATCGCCCTCGTGTGGTTGGACGAAAATATTGCCTGGATGCGCATCACAATGAATATGTCCGTATTTGAAAATCATATCTGCGAACGTATCACAAAGTAGCTTTGCTACTTCCACAGGGTCTAGTCCTATTTTCCTGATACCTTCTGGGTCATTGATCTAAACACCGCGCAGATTGCACGATAGTTTGTTCAGAAACGAGAAAATTACCTTAGGTCCATGCACAAACTCTTGCACAATCATTCTTCCATTGCTATATTCAATGAAATTCTTTGGGATCTTAACTTGAGGATTGTGCTTAAATAGCTCTCGAGTCTTTTCGGCGTTTTCAACCTCTTGACAGAAATCTAACTCCTAATTTTGTAAGTCACAAAAGCCATGAAATCGCTCTTTACTGTCAACAACGAACCTTGAAAAATCTCAAAGTTTCTGACCAAATCGAGGTTCATATATTCATTCCAAAGTAGAAGCTTGTTTACAAATATAGTGATGTATTTGATAGCGAACAAATCCATCGGAATTTGAGTTCGAAGGAAAGGGAACTGTAACTTCACGGCAACTTCTGGCCCATCCTAAAGTGTACACCCAAACAAAGATTATCAATAGTAGGACGTTTTAGTAATGCGATACTCTTAGCTTGGCCTTGTGGACCTGAGCAAGCGAGGCTGCGGCTATCGGGATTTTTTCGAAGCTCTCAAAAACTTCTTCGAGAGGTTTCTTTTGATCATGGTCAACGACAATTCGGATTTCTTCAAATGAAACATGAGGGCCGCTATCCTGTAGCACCTTTAATACATCAGTCCATTCTCTGGGCATGATGCGCTCTAAGTTCCCGATGTACTGACCTAATTTCAGGTACACGCCTCGGTTGACCTCGCTTAAATGTAGCACTCTTTTGGCGCAAATAGTGTGAACCTGACCGTGTGAGTTAAGAGGACGAGAAGTGCGAGCAAGGTACTTTGTTTCTCTCGGCGATGTACTCATCGCTGTTATATTCAAGATGACTCAACTTATGCATGTAATCGTATGAGCATTGAGTTACTAGATGTGTGATAGCCTTTAAATAAGGACTGTGGGTTGAGAGAGAGAGATTACGGATGACTGTGGCTCGAAATAAATTAATGACGCTTTTGGTTACTCCATAAACGTCTTCTTTTGTTTGTTTATCAGCGATAAATTCCAAGTAGGCGGCACTGAACTAGGTTAGAACATAAGGATTATAGACTACTATTTACCTGCATAGACCTGCACCAGTAAGGCCGATGAGAGCTTTTCTCATTGTTTAGATGCTCAGACGAATTTGATTCACTAAAGTTAATATTTTGGAACGAATAGGATTTAGGAAATTCGAATTAATTACTGCAGGCAAATTAGGTAGTAAATTGGTGAAGTAAGTTCTTAACGACTATATACACATAGGAAGATGCAGTTGCTAGATTATAAATTAAGGGAGAGTATAAGACCAGTTCGTCCAAGCTGGTGCTAATGGAGAGTGAATTATTGCTCTTGTTTGGTATCTTGTAGACACATCAATCTTGTTTCAGTGTGATTCTAAACTGATAAACTTTGAAAAATTGTTGGAGAAGTTACCTTGAATGATGATGAATCCATGGGCAAAGGAGATGTAGTTGATGTTTAATCCGATCTTTTGGCGAAGGAACACAAACTAACTTATAGTAATGTGAGAGAATTAACAATCCATGAGAATATATTTCCATTAATCACTAATAAAGGATGCTTTATGAGTTATTGAGACTTGATTTAGTACAGGAAACTTCCCAAAGGATTCTTTCACTCAGATTATTACTCAGAAGAAGTATTTTCGATCAGTAGTGCTATTTCTCTCTACATGAAAATTATTGTAACGAACTACCTTTTCATTATCACCCTTCAAGGCATTATTGTGACACAGAAATTATTAACGGACGAGTCTTAGGCTCTGTGAATAGACCAAATCTAATGATATTCAAAACCCACTAAAAAAAAGTTCAAACTATCAAAAATAACCCTAACATTGAAAGGAAGACTTTAATATTTGATATCTGTCTTACTGTAGTCATAAAGATACTTACTAACCGTACTATAAGAAAGCCTCTTCTTTTGTCCTGACTCCGAAAGCTTTTTATACGTATCTCTCAGCTGCATTTCTTTCAACTTATGTTCATTCTTCTTTTTCACTTCAGGATTGGAGTGGTTGTACGCTTTATGTACTATTTGCTGATAGTACGTCAGCTCCTTACCCTGAGGCATCTTAATCCCACTCTCCCATTCCTATTTATCAAAATCTCATTAGCTGAAGATTTTAAACTCAATGTTACCGCATTAGATGGTCTTCGGCTCCTCTCCGGGGTTTTAGCCCTTTGATATATCTATCATGGCTTTTATTTTCTTATAATTTAATAAGAAATTTACATTAGGTTGTCCGATCTTCTCAATTCGCTCTTGTTTCTTATCGACACTTCTCTCCACCCTCCTCGCCTGATTGAATGTAAGCAAATCCGAATTTCGACTCTAGTATTACCACATTGTCAAGCTCAAGCTTTTGGCGGTTATAAGTATTTGCTGAAGCCCTCTCAGGCTGGGACATTAAAATAAATCACGCATACAGCTTCTAAAGTAAAATTTACCCCATATCGCTGATTCCAGCTGTAATGGCTCTCATCAAAGCTGTCAATGAGATTCTTCTTCGAGCTATTCATCTTCAAAAAGTCCTTTAAGTCTCTCTTCCCTTCCACTGCCACCAGACTCGACAAATCCTCCGGCAATTTGCCTCTGTATTGCCGTTCCTTTTGGTCTCTCATCCTCACGTTTTCAGAGCTCATTTCTCGAAGAGCGGCCTGTTTCCTTTGCTGCCACTGGAGTTCCAGCGCAGCCATTTTCTCATTAACCGCCTTCTCTAACTGCTGATATTGAAGATGCATCTCCCTTTCTTTTTGCTTCTGGCGGTTTTTGCTTTCAATCAGACTTCGATTAACGACTTCTGGAGGGACGAAATCATCATCGAACTCTTGAGGCTCAGGAAAGATGAACCTTTCTGGCTTGCTATAGCTTTCTTTTTGAACCGTCAGGTAAGGGTTGTACCCACAACTGCTGCGCCGATTCGGCGTCACGTCTTTCACAGTGGCTGCTCTCTCCGCAGGAGACGCAATATCTTCAGGTTCAAGCAGCTCTAAGGGACGGAACTCGCTCTTGATGGTGTCTTGAACAGGATTTGGTTGAGCATAATCCCCATTTGTGTTCTCACGAAGTCTAAGATCGCCGCGGGAGGCTACGC
>ENA-UOTZ01001877-UOTZ01001877.1-compost-metagenome-genome-assembly--contig:-NODE-1877-length-12598-cov-12.886431_pt1 | contig 12598 bp, 11 predicted proteins | sample MGYA00238144_ERZ746983 | MGnify/ENA primary metagenome ERZ746983 (study PRJEB28759, sample SAMN06268863) | compost metagenome | isolation source: single cell | place: USA: California, Emeryville, Joint...
AAACAGTAATATCATTCTGTGTCACACAATATTCCAATTATCATAAGGGAAGTTTCATGGAAAAATACCTGCTTCCTTGCGGTTTCATAGCTAACTCGCCAATACGGCCTTGATAGTCGGAGACCTTAAACGTTTGCGGATCGATCGGGTCACCTCCGTCCTCAGTTTCATAGTTGGGTAGGAATGACAGTGATTTTGTGAATTTTTGCGGCTGTAACTGCGGACTGCTCCTGAGGTCGTCTATATTTGAAAGCGAATTCGGCGTCGTTATCACTTTCTGAGTCTGAACCGTGTGCGTGTCTGACAGCACGAGCGAGTTCGGGCCTCTCGACACATCGCCTTGCTTATTCAGCACCAAGCTGCCTGTTGTCTGGTGATTTCCGTAAGTAGCGAATTGAGAAAACTGGTATCCGTCTTGGTTTTGCTGTCCCGTTGTTTTCTGAAAGAAACTGGATTCCGATACACTCGTTGGGCTGATTGAGGAGCAACTCGTGATGTTTTTGCTTTTGTTTGTAATAGGACTCTCGATTGAGTTAAACGTCCTTCCTTTCTCGCCAGCATCGTTGGAAAGATAATCCTCGAAGTTATTGATCTGTAATGTAGTTGTTTCCTTCGGTCCTGTGTGCTTTTTTCTCTGCGTCCTCACGATCGGTGATGCTGCGATATCAAATTCTTCATCTTCGTCGATTCTAAGGTTGCTAAGACTGCTGCTGGTCACTTTACGAGCCTCCACTCTGGCCTGATTTATCAAATCGAGGTTTAGAATACAACTTCACTTATGTGTCATATTACCTTCTTATTGATGGGAATGCTAATTTTCAGGTATCTTAAAACCACAAATCGGTTCTTGGGAGAGTCAACGGTGGAAATTGAAGGCTCATAGCCTGGAAGTTTGTAATTCAAGCTGCCGACAAGCTCTTGGTTTACATCCACGATGGTATAGATGCCTAGTATAGCTTGATAGCCGCTTTGAGTCTATGAAATATTTTAATTGGTTTCTTTATTCCTTTGAAAAGGAAATTTACGTGCACAATTTCATAATTCTTTGGGTTTTGGTCCGCGCCAGCCAGAATAGCTGCAGCGTTCGTCACAAATTCGATGATGATCGGATCCTAACGGAATCAGAACCTGGTTTAACAACTCCACGCTAAGAATTGATTACTTCGCTCACTTGAGGCATTGCGATTGTAATTTTGCAAACGAAATCAGGGAAGGGAATCATATAGATGTTTGGCTCGTACAACGAAGGTGTGCTTTTTTCGAAATCGTAGAAGAAAATAAAGGCGTTCTGCAACAAATGCTCAATTAGAAGGGCATCCTCGCTCAAAAATTACCGTGCTGAGGTCTTCAAGCGCATGGGAAACCTTTTCGATTCTCAATAGCATCGTTCCACCAATCGGATGCGTTCCCTCAAGCGACAAAAACATCATTTTCTTCTCGTATCGGTTTAATGTCGGAAGGTCCGACAGCTGACTACTCTCACTGAGCGTTATTCTCGACTCCGATATGTCAGCGAGAGAGCGAATCCTCCATCCAGCTTGCTTAGAGGATTTTTGGTAGCAATCAAAATGCGTCAGGTAATGTCTTTTCGTGTTTCTTGAGTAGTAAGCCGACACATTCTGGAAGTTACTCTTTTTGAGATCAATAACTTCAATGAATTTCAGGTCATTTTTCAAAATAAAGGCCAAATTTACATTTGAGGCAGAGCGGACAGAACGGATTATGGTTCGGCGTTATGAAATTTAGAGCTGGGCCAATCCTTTCGAGCAGACACACGTCCTCGTTGATCTGCAAGTTATAATTTGGTCCTTGAACCGCGGTTTTTACGCTTGATTTTCGTGCTAGCAAAGAGCAGAATGAGAATCACAAAGCCATAGCGCAAAAATCGTACTTTTAGGCTTCTGTGAGGAAGCTGATTTATTTGAATTGAATGAATGATCGGAGATATAAGAGTTCCCGGACAGGCCAGAGTTATTGCTGTAAGTATCTAGCAATTGTATGTTATTCATAGGCAAGAAGGAGAGAAGTAGGGTCAAATGAATGACGAGAGGTTTAATTGAGTGTATTTCATTGAAAGAAAGGTAATTTTACCAGTTGGACTATGGCTGTTGAGCATTAATCCAGGAGGGTGTGATTGCTCTCTGCTTTCAAAAGGGTTTATGAAGCCTTGCTCGACAGCGGAATCGGTTCCACCTTCTTTTAATGTGAAAACGGATAAGGAATTTCATGTCCAGCGGTTGTCCATACCAAAGATCTGTTTTATCTCATCAGGGGCTTCAGGAAACAGATTTTCATCGTTGCTATCGTCTTCTTCCTTTTGGGGTAGTTCTAATTGCTGGATCGACCCCATCTCTTGGACGAAGCCTGGATGATGTCCGAAATGACGGTCTACATCTACTCTACTCCCTGGCAGAGATCTGAATGAAGGATTGGTAAGCTATTGATGTGGCATATTAGCTAGAGATACCCCTTAGAATTGGTAATCAAGTCCGCGAAGGAGAATGGCTTTTTATTCATGCTCGTAGGATCAACACAGTGAATTAAAAAAATTTATAGCTCGTTTTAAGTTTAACAAATTATTTTAGACTGCATCGTGATTTTATTTGACAGAAGGCTGTTCAAGGGATTGATAAAATGACATTAGACCAGTATTGAAGAAAAAACCATTACAAGGAAGCTTGTTGGTCCGTTCTTTTTGAGGCTAGAGCGTGTCTAAAGAAATATTTTCGAGTGGAAGATATGTGAATAGAAATCTTCCGTACAGTTTCAAGGTATTCATTATTGCCCAGTTCTTGAGAGAGTGTTGTGCTCTAGCAGAAGCGGCCTTAGTCTGGTATCTTGTAATCCGCTGAAACTAAATGAAGTGTGTGCATGAAGATACTACAATTGAACTGAGTTAAGAAAAGAAAGCATCTCAGCTTGGTGGTAAGAGTGAGTAATTTAATGATTTTTCTTTGAAGAAACACTTTGAAAAGGAATCAGATGTTCAAATAATGTGGCTTGGAGAGTAGCAAAATAATTTTCACGTCATTGCTATGTTATCAGGTTTGAAAGTTGAGCAACGCTATGTATGGTATTCAAGAAAACTCTTCTCTAAGCAATAAAATCTCCTGCAGGGAATGATAGCTGTGAAAAGAGCAGCATTTTCAAATTTAATCGATTATTCTCAATTTTAATTTTAGTGGACCAAATTCTTTTTATTTAAGAGCCAAGTCTTCACTTGATTCAAAAGACTGTTTGTCTCAAAGCAATTAAATTCATTCCGCTCGAGCGAGAGGGAAATCAACTTTATCGAGTCAAACACGGTCGCCAAAGATCTATCTTTATGATAGGTATCAAGAGCAAGAGAGCGAATTGCCGCTTCATGATTAGCAATTCATACTAAGTATCTCATCTTACATGATAGTTTCAACAAGCAGCACAAATCAGATTTTCTCGTTGGATAAATAAATGAGACACCAAGTGAATCAAACCTTACAACTATTTACTCGTATTTCAACTGCTTAGCGACAATCGAGCGACGAAACACTTCTTTATTGCGAACTTTTATATTGTGAATAAATAAATCGCTGCAATAATTATTTTCCATTCATTTTTTAAATAAAACATGAATTCATTGCTTATTTTATTGCAGTTAATTAATAGATGCGATGCCTCAAAATCTTTTCATTCGAAGGCCAAGCTCCATTTAAATCTGAGTTTTGCTAGCTACTCTTAGCAAGTTGTGGAGAAGCAAACCTTTACAAACAAAGCTATCAAGCGCATTATCAGCAACCGATTCCTAGCTCTAATTATTTTCTCTTGCAAACGCTCAGGCGCATCTAGCTTTCATGATAAGACATAGAATTAGCGAGGTTAAACTCCATTGTTCAACCACAGCGAGAAAAAAACAATGTCGTTCTAAATGTGATAATCGAATGTTGCGGCGCGTTTATAAAACAAGAGACTAATTATCAAAAATAACGTCATGTCATTCTTATGTAAAAAAATGTACTATTCTCATTACAATAAACAGTGATTGATGTTTCGTTTCTTTAGTCGAGTTGAGTTGAGTTGAGTTCGAGCACAAGAAGAGATTATGGTCTGCGTTTTTTAAAATACTCGGCCATTTTACTAAAATCTTTCTCAGTTAAAGAAATTCTTTTCTTTAATCTCAAATCTTCTTTAAATCGGTCCCTGTTTAGCATGTCCGAAGCAATCATCCTGGTAAGGATAAAGGAGCACCACGAAATCAAGTAGAGCTTCAAGTGGAGTTGAGAAGTGGTTGATAAAGATAGGTTTACGTTTGGAAAGAAGATTGAAGGGATCGAAAAGAGGAAAATTTTATTGAAGCGCTTGATAGGGTTGCCTGCTTTGCTGTTAAAATGTATTAGGTATGGGTGCTTGCTTTGCTGTTAATAATGAGATCAAAATGACCTGATAATAAAGGATTTACTGTCAGCCAGGCGTAGTTTACGAGAAAAACAACAAGCGGCATCACACCTGTTGGGTCAGCAGCTGTTAGACTAAACGTATCAAAAAGTTTTTCTAAGACAAAGTTAATGAGACAGCCTCAGTGAAAATAGAATGTCATACCTCCAGCTAAACCAGGGAATAAATCAGGCTTATGCGTCAATACGTGTAGCGATCTGAACCAGCCGATAAGCAGACCCAGCTTTCTCGATGGGTTAGAAGGATAAATTTATCGAAATTTACTGATAATCCCTGTGCAACAAGCTCGTTTGGTGTATAGTAAGCTTTCATGTTTGTTTCCTCCATTTTCGAAAGGTTCTTTGCAAGGAAGATATAATGTCAGGAGCCAATGAGGCATTTTACGTAGAACTTGACGTCTTTTTCAAGGTCTGATAGGAATACTCTCTGCAGCCATTTCTTCACAAACGGTCTATTGTCATAATTTTCGAAATCCATTCTCTGTTAACCACCATTTGAGCTATTGAAGCCAAATAATGAGATTTACTCTAATGATTTTTGCGAATATTTCAAGAGCCACAGCGAACCCTGCTGAAGCGAACATAACTGAGCCTGCCCAAGGAATTTCCATTGAATAGCGAATATGCTCGATAAAGTCCTTCACGAAAGAATTCACATTCATCGAAAGAATTTGAATTATTTTACAATATTGAGTTGTTCAAGTGTCAGCGTAGGGAGCGAGAAAGTGGGCCTTCTCAAGAAGTCCATATAAGTCCTCTTTGGCGCGTGTACCAAAGAGCGTTGCTCTCGAAGAGAGCGCGAACCAAGCTTAATCGCTGTAGTCAGCATTAGATTTCCTTTTTGTTTAGCACTGAACCAATAAATAATTTTGAATAAGATATGAAAATAAACGCACTGCACCACCTCCAGCCCGAGGCAACATTTTCTTCTTTCAAAATCTTAAAAACGATGAAGGAAGCAAGCGTTTAGATAGATAAAGCATAAGCCCATGGTCATAATCACAACCATGCACGAAAAATATGAATTTCATAAAACTTTCAAAAAATATCTATAAAAAAATTATCAATGCGAGAGACAGGACTACCTACCTCGCATTCACGAATTCAATTGCTTATATCTTAAACTTTCTTATTAGTAAGCCTTTTGATTTGGTTTTCAAGAGACTCGATGTACTTCGAGCACTGGTCATATAGCTTATCCGGGTCAAATTTATCCGAGTGACTCTGAGGGAAATATTTCCTTCGCAGTAAATTCGCACTGATGATGATTTTCTTAAGGTACTCTCTCAACGTCTTCGATGATGAAATCTTAATGGCTCTTTTAAGCAAATCAAGGCATTCGATAGGAGTCGACAGGCTCGCATTGAGCTCTTTATCATCCTTAAAACTATGGTAAACCTCGAGAACTTCACTACACTCCATAAACAGCTCGTTCACTTTATTGGTGATTAAATCATACTCCTTTTTATAGCTAGATTGCGCCGAGAGTTCCAGCTCCAGCCCTTCAACCTTCCTACGATGAAGCCGCTCTAAATTGTTAACTTCAAGCATATCGTTCTGAAGCCTGTGGTCCTTAGCTTCGAGCTCTTTACGCAATTTATTAACCTGATCCCTGAGCAATTTTTTCTCATCCTCAACGTCATCGAGCTGCTTCACAGACCGATAGACGTAATCTTGCATACGATCGTATTTGTTTAGAATAGAGCGAATGTCTTGATTAGGGAACTTTTCCTGGAGCAGATTATAAATATTCAGAAAAATTTCAAGCTTCTCATAGTTTTTCATCGTTAGATCTCGCTTGTCGTAAGACTCGACAATTTGCTTATGCAAGGCGTCGTTCTCTTTTTGAAGAATCAGGTTTTGGGCCTCGAGATCTGCGTTCTTCTCCTTTAGCATCTTGTTCTCCGTCATGAGTCGATCGCTAGGATAGAAAAATTATTAAATAAAGCACAGGAATAGTTTGAAGGAGTACTTTTCAAATTTGTATTTGCTAACTTCCTCGGCGGTTTCCATTGAAACTCGCCGAATTTCGCTCCTCGCTGACTGAATCACTTTATCGTTTTTCAGTCCACGGAGATGCGATTCGAGTATATCCTGTTTTTTTTGCTTTACAACGTCAAAATGCTGCTTGAGTTTCTGAAATGAAGGCGTCATCGTGTGTCTTGCAGTTTGAGGTCTATGCGGCAGGATGTTTGGATTAAACCCCTTATATTTCTCATCGAGTTTCTTTATCGCCCTTTCTGTTTCGATGTCGGCCAGCTGAGATTGAGGATGCGCAATGTAGTCCTTGGGTCGGAGAACGCTTCGAGCGAGCGTGTGGTCTTTTCTGAAAACGACTTTCTCGAAACTCTTTTTATACTCTTCGTATTCTTTTCTCTCAACCACTAGCTGCTCATCTAGATAATTAATGGGTTGTTCCTCAGGGATGTTGTGTCCTAGTTCTGAGCCTGCTGCATTGAATAAGAAGGCGATGCTTTTGTGCTGTCTTTCGTTTTTGGAAGTTGGTCGGAGGCCTTGGTGCAGGTTGGTCCAGCAGTCTGGTGAAAGCAGCGTAAGTTTGTTTATATCGACTGAGTCCTGCTTTGGAGGAGTCGCTGACAGAATTTGCTCGATGGAAGTTGGAGGTTTGAGGCTTCTGAGGTCTTCCTGAGAGGCGTTTTTGCTGAGTATGGTCGGTGTGGTGCTAAGACTTTGAGAATAAGACCTTCGTGAAAGGCCAGGTCTTTTTGAAACCTGTTTCATTAATTTTGATGAGACTTAAAATTATTCTGCCGAGAGATAGTTGGTTATATTTTGCAGAACAAAAGTTCACGTAAAGAGTAATTTTATGAATATATAAAGGAAGCTTTTTTAAAAAGATAATACTCAAAGACCGTAACAAGACTTCGGATATGCTTTTCTGGGAGGTCTGAGGAAACTAATGTATGAACTCTAATGTAAAGGACTTGACGCTAATAAATTTAGATCTGCCTATTGATCATTGGAGAAGACATTGGAAAAATCATCATGAGCTGTAGGGAAGCAAAAAAAGACAATTATCGCTTAGAAATCTCGATATCATGATGAAATTGAATGACTGACTATTAGCCAACCAGCCAGGACCACCGAAAATATTTTACAGACTACCATAGAAATGTGAAGTTTTATAGCTTTTTGAACCCAGAGCTCATATTCAATCGCAAATGACAGCTACTATTATGGGAATAACACTCGATTTATTATGTATTCAAGCAGAACTTCACTCATGTAAATTCACATTCCTTCTCATTTGTGTTTATCTAATGCGCCTGACAAAGTGGTAAGATAAGTAAAACTATTCAATTCAAGTCGACCGGATTGTTTCTGCCATGGCTAATCCAAGGAAAAATGAATACACGTGACCAGAAATCGCATAGTTTTTCTCCTTTGCCAGGGCCAGCAGACCATCCAGTGCCTTCGAATTAAACTCCAAGAGGTGCACTCGTATGCTCTCCGTATCCTCAAGCTTCTGCGTTACATTTTTATTCCTCTCATCATCTCCATCAATGTCAACCATCACAACTTTCGAAGACTCATTGCTCTTCCAAGGGTCATAGAAGAAAGCCGGACTGACCATATAACTCTGCGTTTCAATAGCTTTTTGGTCTGGTCTCTTGCCGGTGTAGCCAGTCTCTTCTTCTAGCTCTCTGAGCGCGTTATCGAATAAATCGCCGTCTTCATCCAGAAGCCCCGCAGGAAACTCAAGGACGTAGTTGTCTACAGGCGGACGATAATTCGCTATCATCACTATTTGCGGCTTAATCTCTTTATCCTTATATCTGATGATGCCTATTGCTTCGACCCCATCACATTCTTTCGTCACTTTGTCTTTGCTCGGTCTTTCCACACATTCCCAGTTTTTCAGCGTTTTCTCTCCGATTTGATAGTCAACTTGCTTGAAAACAAGCCATTTGCCTTCGTACACCACCCTACGCTCTAATCCAAAGGCTCTTACCTCCTTTATCTCAGTCTGCTTAGACTCCATTTTTTTTACGTATCAGAAAGTTGAAAATATAAGATTTCGACTAAATCTCAAAAAAATCCCTTCAAATTTGCTTGTAATTTCCAATTATATAAAATATTCATCCTTTTATCTATTCCTAGTAACACCTCAAAGTTCTTCAGGGCAATGGCAGTATACAGGTAATTGAGTGTCTGAATATATTATGCAAGCAAATATTTAAAGATTTGTTGTTTTCTAATGCAATTGTGAAGTAAATGCTATGAAGTAAATGTTCATATTGACTTAAAAAAATAAGGGCTACAGTATCGACACTATACTAACCATTAAAATCAAGTATTAATGTTTGAGTGATTTAAAATGCGTTCTTTCTGTTGATGAAAGAGCGAACAAGCTCATAAGTAGTCCAGAACCCAGCGCTCACAGGCATTCCCTGCACTATCGTTGGGGTCAAGCCTCTGAACAGAGCGCGATGTCCTTCAGCTTTAACAGTTTTGGAGTAGCAATCATACAAGCTTTTATAAGTAGGGTTTTCCAAGCTATCTACTTGGATACGCGATTTAATAGAATCGATGGGGTAGCTAGTGAGACGCGCGAGAGTCCCTGCTAAAGAACCAGCGACAATTGGTTGCAAGAGTCCGCCTTGGTCGCTTTTAAAAATATTCTTTTTGATGTCTTCGTAGACAGCAAACGACCAGGCTAACCTCAAATTAGAAGAGTGGCTTTACAATGGAAATTTACCGCTTCCTATGGCATTTCGCAATGCCGTTGCGCTGAATCCGTTGTAAATACCCTTAATTCCGTGCTTTGCAGCGATTTGCTTCAGATAAGCGACCAAGCCGCCAGTGACCTTTGACTGAGTCTGCATGCGAATGCGAACGTGGTCAATAGGCGTACCCATCAGCGAAATCGAAGCTCCGGCTAAGCCGCCGCCAATAAACGCGTGAATGAAGCGAGATTCCTCAGATTTTTCTAATTTCTTCAACAATTATGAGTTCTGAGAGCAAAAGTATGAGGAAATTACCGCAAATGTGTCTCGGTAGTAGCAGGAAAGACCCACAGCCAACGAGGAGATACCTCCTGCCGTGAGGACTGGGATAATAGCTCCTATTTTCAAATTTTGAATATATTTGGCTATAAGTTCAAATTTACCTCGATAGAAGGCAAGAAGACCTTCCTGGCGTGCGATCTTCTTCGCGGCGTCGAAAAGACCTGAATAAAGTGGATTGCTCGTTGATTGCACTTGTAATCGGACTTTAATAGTGTCGAAAGGAGAAGCGATCAGCGTTGAAGTCAGTCCTAGCGCACAAGTCAATTAGGCGACTGGCTAAGGTCAGCATGGTGTACCTCCAAAGTAGCCCCCTAAAAATGAAGCGAAGGCTTTAAGAGATTGATCTTCAAGTTCCATGGACATTGTTTTCCACAGTGAGAGTTTTCTTAGTAAGTATTAAAGTTAAAATAGTTAAAATCAATTACAAAAATACGACTTAAGTACACGTGACTCTCAATCCAAAATGATTCAAGATTCTCTCCCAAGTGCATTAATTTCTGCGTTTTAAATTATTCGCCTTGATGAACGCATAATGAAGCACTCCTAAATGGAAATCCCCTTAGATGTAGTATTAAACTATGGGATGACCGGGAAAAGAAATTTTCAAGGCTAACGCCTCACATTTGAGAGAGTAGGTCGAAAGAACACGTCGACCAGAATTCTGGTCAGAAGTACTTGCTTGCTCTGAAGTGCGCACAATTATCCAAGGGTCACCCTCTTTGATTTCTGACCCGCCTTTCTGGCGAATTTTATTACACTTCAATTTTCGGACGTTGAATGATAGGTGTTCTGAAGTGGTAGGCGTGTGCATTCGTAGTGTGAAGATAAGATGAGAGCAGGTAATTATCAATTCAAGCGTGAAATTGATTGAAAACGATTATTGCCTTTTGAAAGGAAAATTTCTAATTCTCTTTTATTATCAGAATAATTGAGTTGCTGAACACTGAGCTAGTCAATGGAGAGAAATTCTTCGCAATAATCTGTGCAATAATTTATCAGAGCTGTATCGCTTGACCTAACCTACGTTGGAATATACGGCATAGGGCTCATTTCCACACTCATAATGGATTTGTACCAGAACTCTAAAAATGTGAATTTGCCTGAGAAACGATCAAAGGCCTCGAAAAAAAAGAAGGATTCGTTTAATGAAAATAAAACTTAAACACCCGTAGAATAATAAATTTTGAAACCTATAGACCAGTAAAATCGGAATTTCAGTAAATTACCCGATTATGAGGAAAATGTAGCTACCCACCCTTGAACAAGCTAGTTTATTATTCGTTTTCATGTGCGATATTTCTAAGGGTAAAATGCATTCCAAAGTCCTTCAGGAAATTTTAGATTTAGATGTATCATGAATCATCAAAGACTTCTAATCTCTTAGCATAAGAATGAGATAAATCACATAACGAACCTAAAATCCATTGCATTATTCATTCAACATGTAATACTCCATAAATTTTCTCATCTTATTTACCATTGGTCTCCTTTTTTCCAGATTAGCAAGCCTTTGCTTCAATTCGGTGATTAATGATCACAAACAAGAGACTTGTCACCTTTTACTGACCTATTTAGCACAATTTTACCACAAATGCATTGAACATAAGGACAGTCTTTTTCCTTCAGATAAATCTTGGTAATTACCTGCCTCAGGTAGCTCGTTATTTCATCAAGCGGAAGAATCTCAATAATATCCCTCACAATGATCTCCTTATTACAGCCCTCTCTAAAACAGAGCCATTTTTGATCCCTCTTCTTACAGAGATCAATCATGTATTGCTTGATACATCTAAAGCAATAGAGATGCCCACAATGCAAAAATTTCGGATCATGCACATATTCCGTATTGCAAATGCTGCAAGTAGGCTTTTCTTTCTCTGCCACTTTAAGCTTCTTATAGATCTCTGCTTTCGCCTCTTGGACATCTTCGTCCTGCCCGATCAATTCTAAAGAGACTGAGCCTTTTTTGAGCTTCAAGTTCAGATAGACAGAAGGATATTGCCTTTGTAGATGAGACAAGCCTTTATATGTGAGCTTTGAAGCGTCACGACCAGCTGTTGAAAGTTCATCAATAGCAAAACTTTCTTTATTTTCATCCAATGCAGCTTTGAGAGCCGCCTCAGCCTTTTTAGCATCTTCCTCTTGTCCATAGATAGTCAAAGTGCGAGTCTTTTGGGCTGCGCTGATAAACACTTTGCATTCTTTATTGATTTTTTGGAGGATATTGCTTTCAAGCCAACTAGTAAAGAGGAGGGGGTAAAGTTTATGGTCAGACAAGCCTGTTATTTCTTTTCCTTTAGCGACTTGACTTAGCCTCTGCCGGATCTCGGAAGTTTTTTCATGTAATAGCTTGAGGTTGGAAATTGGGGTAACCGGTTCGATTATGATTCTTACGAAAGGTTTCTCATCTTGAAGATTTTTAGAGTTGGGGAGGATAACCTTGGCGAAGTCCTTGTATTCATCATTCAATCCTTTGGCATTGATGTCAAAGGATGTTTCGAAAGCTTTGTAGCATTCCTTGTAAATGCTGTAATCTGAGCTCATGATCCAAGGCTTTACATGAATCATTTTTTCAATCTTATGATCGGAGACAGACACCGTAAGTATTTTCTTGTTCGTGTTTTTGATAAATTCGATAGCATCTTCATAATTGCTGAAATTGTAATGATAAGTACACTTTGACCTCATACCCGAGGTATGGCTATATTTTCCACCATATTTTTTTGCTTGAGACTCAACATAGTCGAACACTTGCTTCTGCTCGTGCTCAGAATCGTGATCATACACATAAGAGGACCTATATACACAGCAGTGACGATAGACAGTGTTCGGGATCTTATGGTCGAGAACTTCAGTTATTTCAATCTCATCAACAGCTGGATGAAGCTCGTCCAACCGAATTTTGCCACCGCTCAGTGTGGCCTTAATTTTTTTGCTCAATAGGACATATCCATTCAGTTTCCGAGCAATATAACTCCCTTCGTCTGCATCATCCAAGAAAATCGCTCCGTTTCCCTTTGGTTTTCCTCTAAACCATGTTACTCTCACTCGAATAGATTTATTTATGTCCAACCGTTGGCTAAAATCTTGCCTTTGGAGCTCAATCACTTGATTTTTTACTTGAATATTTTTATTGAG